>Ga0256837_1000741_pt1 | contig 25744 bp, 26 predicted proteins | sample 4562384metaG_FD_185976 | JGI IMG/M metagenome (GOLD analysis project Ga0256837, IMG submission 185976) | Hydrothermal vent microbial communities from Guaymas Basin, Mexico - 4561-384 | ecosystem: Environmental > Aquatic > Marine > Hydrothermal vents | place: Mexico: Guaymas Basin | collected... | reverse complement strand
ACAGTTACCTATTTAATAGATAGTGTCTCTTACTTGCTTAGTTTTCAATGATCTCAAATGGTTGAATCTTTATCGATTCCTTGAACTTAAACTCTAAGTCCTACCGTTTGTGGATGGGAATTATAGGAGATTACGACTTTAATGTCAAGGGTTTTACAAAAGAATTCAATAATTCTTTTTAAAATGTTTCTATTGGATTTGTTTTTCTTATTTTTTAATCTTTGATTTAGAGCAAAATTTGAATTATATATAATGTAAGCATTTTATGAACTATTTGAGCGTTGCTATTTATTAACTCTTTGACTATAAAATTCCCTATCAAAATATTATCTTTTACTATAAAGATATTAAAGGAATTAAAATGGGACTATATGATCGTGATTATGCTAGAGGGAACTCTTATGCATATGGGACTGCAAGTCGTAGTGAAGCACAAATAGTCTCTTTTGTTAAAGAGACTTATAAACTTTTCGCAGCTTCAATGATGGCTGGGGCAGTTGGTGCCTATATTGGTGTGCCAATGGCTGGAGCAATCCAAGCTATGATCTGGCCACTCTTTTTCTTAGAGATTGGTCTTTTAATTGGACTTCAATTTGTTAAACGCAAACCGGGTATCAATTTACTTGTTATGTTTGCATTTGTATTTATGACAGGTATTACTATTTCACCTTTACTTTCATACACACTTGGTATGAATGGTGGTGGGGTTATTGTTGGTAATGCTTTTGCAATGACATCTGTTGTATTTGGATCAATGAGCTTTTTTGCTATTAAAACAACTAAAGATTTTACAAGTTATGGAAAACCACTTATGATTGCACTTTTTGTCATCATCGGTTTTTCTATTATTAATATTTTCTTGGGTAATGGCATGCTTGCTATGATGATTAGTGGGGCAGTTGTTTTTCTTTTTAGTATATTAGTTATCTATGATACTCAAAACATTATGGCTGGAGCATATGAAACACCAATTGATGGTGCTATTGCTCTTTACTTAGACTTTCTAAACATCTTTACAGCCTTACTTCAAATCTTTGGTGTTTTAAACAACGATGACTAAAGAAGCTATCTCACCCGAACTTTTTCGGGTGATTGATGCAAATCTCAATCGCCTCAAAGAGGGGATTCGTGTTATAGAAGATATAATGCGATACCGCGACAACAACAAAGAACTTTCCCAAAAACTTAAATCACTTCGTCATCTTGCTGTAATAGATGAATATACAGAGTTACTTCACTATCGTGATTCCATTAATGATGTTCTGCGTCCTACGACTCAGAGCGAGATGAAACGCGATTCCATAGTAGGTATCATGGCTGCTAACTTTAAACGTGCTGAGGAGTCCTCACGGGTCTTAGAGGAGCTATTTAAACTTTATGATAATAAATATAGTGAAAATTTTAAACATATACGCTATGAACTGTATGATTTAGAGAAAATAATAGTACTTAATGAGAATAGATAAACGCCACTTCAAACTCTAAATAGCCTAAAGGGTACTCTCTCATAAGCTTTTTCACCTCTTTATAACTTAAAAGATTTCGTGAGCCACTTACTCCACTACGTTTTATATAACGGAACATCTCTCGTACACTTTCAAATTGCATCTTATACTCCATAAGTTCAAAACCTGCATCAAAATGTTTCTTTTGAAGTTTTTGCAACTCTTTTGGAGTTTTAAGTAAAGAGTTTATTCCTGCAGTTTTGTTTAGTGTTTTGAAAGTATTTGATGTAAAGATAGCTAGGGCGATTGGTGTGTTTAGTTTTGCGATTTGCTCAAATACAGCATCTAGGTCTTCTGCCCACTGAAGTGCAGAAGCTGAAAAGACAAAGTCGTATTTGTAGGTAAGAAGATTTTCAAAGAGTGTAGGATCGTTAAAATCTCCATAAACACACTCGATTTTCTTTGATTTTGGATGAAGTTCAAGCATCCCTGGAGCGAAATCGACTCCTGTAAAACTTTTAAACTTCCAATCAATCTTTTTACATAAGGCCCCTGAACCACAACCAAGATCAAGTATATGCTTAGGTTTAGACTTAATATAGGAGAGTAGTTTTTCCACTACCCTATTTTGAACACTATTGAGATTCTCATACGATGATGCATTTTTTGAGAACTCTGTACTTATTTTCATCTTTTGTTGCTAACGAGAGAGATAATAAAGATACAAATAACACATAAAACAATCGTTGCACCAGATGGGAGAGAGAAGTAAAAAGAGAGAGTCATCCCAGCTATAACACTAAAGAGTGCGATAAGTAAAGAGATGAAAATAGTTTTCACAAAGCCGACTCTGTATTGTAAAGCTGCAACAGTTGGGATCACCATAAGAGCTCCAATAAGTAAAGAACCAACTACTCGAATAGAGAGTGCTATAATCACGGCTACGACACTTACAAGTAAGAAGTTAAGCATTTTTACTTGAATCCCTCTTACTTGAGCCACCTCTTCATCATAAGCGATAAAATATAATTCTCTAGAATAAAAAAGTAATAATGCTAGAGAGAGGGTTCCTACAACACTAATAACAATCAAGTCCTCTTTACTTACAGAGAGTATTGAACCAAAAAGGTAAGAGAAAAGTGAGTTATTAAAGGCTCCACCCAAAGAGACAATGATAATAGCAACCGCTAAAGAACCAGAGAGTAAAATAGCCAAAATTGCATCAGAATAGATGGTGAAAGTACTTCTAAGGTACTCTATAATCCATGCAGAAAGAAGTGCTACCGCTACAGCCATCCATAAAGGATTGTACCCAGCTACTAGCCCTACTGCAACACCTACAAGAGCAGAATGAGCTAGTGTTTCACTTATCATAGAGTAGCGTTTCAACACTACAAAAGTACCACTAAGGGAAGCTAGTGTAGCTATGATAATACCTGCTAAAAAGGCTCTTTGCATAAAGTCATATTGAAACATCTCTAACATACTTCCACCTTAATGCTCATGTTTATGGTTATGGATAAGATGAGCTTCTATCCCATATAGAGCTGACATATCTTCACACGAGAGGGCTTTTTTAGGATCATTACAGATTGTTGCTTTTTGATTAATGGTAAAAAGTCTTGCTATATCATCTGCAATAACTCCAATATCATGGGTGATAAAAACGATGGTAATATTTTCCTCTTTATTGAGTTTTGACAACAGGGCATAAAAATTCTTTTGTGAGCGCATATCTACCCCTGTATTTGGTTCATCTAAGATCAATATCTCTGGTTTAGAGGCTAATGCACGGGCTATCATTACACGCTGACGTTGTCCACCAGAGAGTGTTCCCACCATCTTATCTTTAAGTGCTACGATATCCATCTTTTTCATTGCATCTTCTACTGCAGAAGTATCATTTTTGTCCATAGAGGAAAAGATACTTCGTTTTGAGACTCTTCCCATATTTACAATATCTAAAACAGTTGCAGGGAAGCTCTCATCTACTAACGATGCACGTTGAGGAACATACCCTATCTTGTGCCACTCTTTAAAGTTTTTAAGCTTTTTACCATAAAGTTTTATCTCTCCACTCGTAGGGGTCTCAAGACCTAAAAGCATACGAATCAATGTAGTTTTTCCACCACCATTTGGGCCAATAATAGCAATATACTCGCCATTAAAAATCTCTAAAGAGATATCTGATAAAATCTCTTGTCCTCGAACTTTAAAACTAAGATTTTTAACATCAAAGATTGGTACTCGAAAGTTTAACGACACATAAGTGCCTTATGAATTTTTTGTAAATTCTCTCTCATAATATCTTCATATGTGAGATTCTTTTTTGCTTCATCTGCTGTGATATTACCAAGAGGTTGAAGAACCTCTACTTTTACTTTTGCTTCATCTGCAACACTTTGCATCGCTTTTGCACTTACAAAACTCTCAGCAAAAACCACAGGTACATCATGCTCTTGAATCACTTGAATAACACGAGACATATCCTTTGCACTTGGTTGTGCTTGAGGGACAAGTCCACTTAAAGACTCTACATGAAAGCCAAATCTATGAGAAAGGTATCCAAAAGCATTATGGTTTACAATGATAGTATCTAACATACATGACTTAAGAGTGTTGCTAAAGGCTTGATTGAGCGAATTTAGCATCTTTATATACTTCTCTTTATTTTTAATATACATCAATTCATTTTTTGGTTCAAGTTTAATAAGTTCTTGTGTAACAAGCTCAGTTGCTTTTTCCATATTTGCAAAATCTAACCAGTAGTGGGGGTCTATCTTGTTATGGATACATTGCTCATCATGGTGTGTATGGTGCTCATGCTCATCTGCATCTAACTCACGTATACGAACATGTTTGCTCATATCGATCACTTTATTTTTAAACTCATAGCCTCTTGTCCATGGTTCAAGCCCTGCTCCACTGTAAATAACTAAGGCACTTCTTTCTATCTCAGCCATTAGCTTTGGTGTTGGCTCAAATGAGTGAGCATCCACACCAAAAGGGATAATATTGACAATCTTGAGAGTATCTCCCGCTATATGTTTTGTTATATCATAAAGTGAAAAGGTGCTTACTGCTACCATTTTTCTCTTGTCTACGGGTGCTTTTTCTTGATTGAGTATGAATAGCATAGCGATAATTGCTACCACAATCACAGCAAACACAATCTTTTTAGTGTTATTCATCTTGTACACCTCTGAAAATAATTTTTAAAATTATACCCAATTTTGTTATATAAGTTTTTTTAGATATAATTCGCCACTTTATAATGATAGGAATATATATATGACAACTAGTTTTTTACTTATTGTTCAAATAGTTTTAGTGATAATTTTAGTTATCGCTGTACTATTACAAAAAAGCTCAAGCATCGGTCTTGGAGCATACAGTGGATCTAATGATTCTGTTTTTGGAGCAAAGGGTCCAAACAGTTTTCTTGCAAAAGCAACTTTCACAATAGGTTTCTTATTTGTGGTTAATACAATCACTCTTGGGTATATGTACTCACTAGCAAAAAACTCTTCTGTTGTAGATGAGATGATTGACAATACAAATGTAGCTGCTCCTGTAGCACCTGCAACACAAGAAACAAAAGCTGCAACAACAATCCCTGTAGCACCAGATGCACCAGCACAGGGCACACAAGAAACACACTAAACAAAGGAAGCCTCAATGTTAAACGAAATTTTTGAAAATTGTGAATCTAAGATGCAAGGAAGCATCGAGCATATGCAAAGAGAGTTTAAAACACTTAGAACTGGTAAGGTTACAACAAGTGTTTTAGATAATGTAAAAATTGATTACTATGGAACACAAACACCTTTAGATCAAGTTGGTTCTGTTATAGCAGCAGATGCAACTACAATCGTAGTGAATCCTTGGGAAAAAAACCTTTTAAGTGATATTGAGAGTGCTATCCAAGCAGCAAATGTTGGAGCTAACCCAAACAATGATGGTGATCAAATCAAACTTTTCTTCCCACCTATGACAGTGGAACAACGCCAAGAATCTGTAAAACAGATGAAAGGTATGGGAGAAAATGCAAAAGTTTCTGTAAGAAATGACAGACGCGATGCAAACGATAAAATCAAAAAACTTGAAAAAGATAAAGAGATCACTGTTGATGAATCTAAATCTGCTCAAGATAATATCCAAAAAATTACAGATAAATATATCACTAAAATTGACAGCATCTTAAAAGATAAAGAAGCTGAAATATTAAAGGTTTAACCTTATGGATGTTAAAAAAATCTATATGGATGCAGATGCTCTCTTAGAGGGGCATTTTAAACTCAGTAGTGGAAACCACTCACAATTTTATCTTCAATCTGCTAAAGTTTTAGAAGATCCTAAAACTGCCAAACTTCTTGCGCAAGCACTTGCTGAACAGATTAAGGCTAGTGGCTTAGAGATCGACACTGTTTGTGCTCCTGCTCTTGGTGGACTTATCGCTGGATTTGCACTTGCAACTGCTTTAGATGTGCGTTTTATCTTTGCTGAGCGTGTTAATGGCGAGATGAATATTCGTCGTGGCTTTGAAGTAAGCAAGGGTGAAAAAGTTCTTATGTGTGAAGATATTATTACAACTGGTGGTTCTGCTATGGAAGCAGCAGCAGTTGTAAAAGAGCTTGGTGGAGAGATTGTTGGTGCAGCTGCATTAGCTAATCGTGGTTTTTGTCATCGTGAAAATTCAGATGTAAGAACACAGCCAAACTGTAAACTTCCACAAGATATACCATTTTTTGCACTTGCAGACTTTACATTTGAGATGTATGCTCCTGAGGAGTGCCCACTTTGTAAAGATGGTAGCGAAGCTATCAAACCAGGAAGTCGAGGGAACTAACCCTCTAGCGGTTCTGGTTTTCCAAAATAATACCCTTGAGAGTACTCAACTCCAAGGGCATGTAAAATCTTATAAATCTCTTCATTCTCAACATACTCAGCTATCACTTGTAAATTTTGCTCTTTTGCAAAAGTCACCATCGTTCTTACTACAGAAAGAGACAATTCATCCGTAGTTATATTTTTAATTAAAGAACCATCAATCTTCAAGATATCTGGTTGAAAATTTAAAAGCCTTATAAAATTAGAGTAGCCAGAACCAAAATCATCTATGGCAATCTTGACACCCAAATCTTTGACCTTTGTAATAAACTCTTTGATAATAGTAAAATCTCTTACCTCTTCATCTTCTAAAAGCTCCAAGGTAACTCTTTTTGCTTCTTGAGGGTTTTTCTCTAAAAGAGATAGTATTTTAGAGCGTATCTCATCATTTTGAATATCTAAGGCAGATATATTGATAGATATATCTTTATCTGTTTTAGATAAAGCATCAAAAGAGTTGTCTAAAACGATTGAAGTGATTTGATTGTAATACTTTGCTTTTTTAGATATGTTTAAAAAGAAGTATGGTGTAATGATCCTATCAAATGCATCAACTAAACGTACTAAAGACTCATACTTTACAATCTCTTTGGTTTTATTATTTACTATTGGTTGAAAATAAGAGACAATATTTTTTGTTTTTATTGCCCGCTTAAGCATCTTTAGTATCTCTATATTTTCTTGTGCCTCTTTATGTACCTCTTGCGCAAGGTTGTTTGCAACAATAAAGTTCTGCTTACTTTGAAGCAATTTTTTTAGTCCATATTTTGCATTTTCTAGAGGTTCATCCTTGTAGGCCATACTTATGATAATAGAGATATCATAATTAAGATCTCCAATATCAATACGGGAGTTATTGATCTCTTTTTGGCATTGATGTATATTTTTTATGATCTCTTTTGAACTATCTCCTAGTATTGAGAGATCATTTGCTAAGGCATACTCTCCATTTCTTAACATATAAACATGATTAAAATAGCTATCTTTCTCCACTATAAAATTCTCAAGCCAGCTATTGAGTTTTTCTTGTATCTCTTGGGAAACTCTTTCTCCATAAAGATTTTCTAGATTATCAAAATTTTCTATACGCATCAGAACAATAATAGGATTGTCGCAAGAGTTCATAAAGTCTATAAGCTGTCTATACGGGTTCATAATTGCAGTGACATCATGACGAAGAGCTATGTACTCTATAATCTCTCCATCAACAGACAAAATTGGTTTAATTGTCGTTTCTAGATAAAAAGGTTTTCCCTGTTTAGATGCATATTTCAATACTCCCTGATATATCTCTTTCTTTTCACTAATAGTATTCCATATCTCCTCATAAGTTTTCTTCTCTTGTAAGTAATTGAGAGTATTAAGATATTTTTTGCCTATTAGCTCCTCTTTGGAGTATCCTGATATTTCACAAAAGGCATCATTTACATATTTAATCTTTTTATTTTTATCTATGATTGTAAAAATGGAACTTGCATCTGCAATCTCTTTATATTGTTTCAATAAGATTTTGGCCCTTAATGCATCCATTTTTAGAGCTATCTTTTTTAAAACAGATAAAAATTGTTCAAAATCAATCGGCTTGAGAAGATACCCTTCCACACCAAGCTTAATACTCTCAATAAAGAAATCAGATTCATTGTAAGCAGAAAGAACAAGACTAATCACATCAGGATTGATCTTTTTTATAGCTTGGAGCATCTCTAGACCGTTCATTATAGGCATATTTATATCAGTGATAACAACATCTATCTTATGACTCTTATATTTTTCAAGGCCATCAGATCCATCATCAGCTACAATAATTGTCTCAAAGAACTCATCAAGTATACCAAGAGTAGATGCTTTGGCATCTGCATTATCTTCCACATAGAGCAGTGTTAAATGTTTTGTTAATTCTATAATATCTTGAATTTCTTTCATCACAGACTTCCTACTGTTATAACAAATACAGCACCCTCATCAGAGTTATATGCACGTAATTTTCCTTTACAGTGCTCCTCTATAATCATCTTACTCATATAAAGCCCTAATCCTGTTCCATCTTTTTGTTTTTTTGTAGAAAAATAGGGCTTGAAGATATCTTTAAGTACTTTTTTTGGTATCCCTCCACCGTTATCTCTTACCTCTAGAACAAACTTATCTGCTTGTGTTCTTGTGATAATCTTTATATAGGGATTTTCTATCTCATTTTCTATAAGCACATCCTCTGCATTTTTTACAAGGTTTAGTACAACCTGCTTCAATTCGTTTGTATAAGATTTAAAATCCTCTTCACAGTTAAGCTCTTGCATAAGCTCAATATGATGGTTTTTTAAAGAGTGATGTATGATGTTGACTACAGCTTCTATAATCTGAGTAAAATTTACCTTATCTTTCTCTTTATTTGGCTTAAAAAAGTTTCTAAAGTCATCTATGGTATCACTTAGATGCTGGGAATATGTAGCGATATTATCTGTCATCTCTATAACAAACTTAGGATCAAGCTTATTGAGTTTTGCTTTTAATTGTAAAGAGGAACTTGTTGCACTTATGGCATTTAAAGGTTGTCTCCACTGATGTGCTATCATACTCATCATCTCACCCATCTGTGCTAAACGCGATTGTTCATACAAAAGTTTCTCTTTTTGTTTAAGTTCTTTGAGAGATTTTTTTACACGTAACTCAAAACTCTCTTTTAATAGTATGTTCTCTTCTAAAACCCGAAATTGTGTCAACCCATTTTTGAGCATCACAAACATATATACAAATATAGCAAAGGCAAAGGTATAAAAAATCTCCCCACCCTTAAAAATAAACACTATAATAATGGGAAAAAGATTAAAGAATACATAGATAAAAAAAGCAGGGAAAACACTTCCTAATGTCAAAATAGAGCCAGACACCATAGTGATAGTAATCATCGCTATAAACAGAATTTGCATCTCATTGACATAGGAGAGACTGTACCATAATGCATAAGCATGGAGCATTGCACTTAAAAATATAACTATAAAAATTTGGTATAAATAGATCCTGACATCAATCTCTGGATCTTTATTTGCGATTGTAGCTTTTGTAGTTAAGATAAGACGTGCAAAATAGATGATAATATTGAGCACTATCCATAAGATAATATAATCTCTTTCTATATAATTATAAAGAAGAGCACTTAATAAAATAGGTGTTAAAATATTAACTGAAAAAGTACCACCATGTGATGCTTTTAACATCATATCTACTAGTCTAGGATTATACTCTTTTGCAAATAGTTCTTTATACATACAAAGAGTATATCGCTAAAAGTATTAAACTTTATTGAACACCTATTGTTATTTGTATCGTAATTGGCATGTAAGCATACGCTCAACAAGTACACGGGCAATCTCTAATTTAGCATCAACAACTGTTGTAACCGCTAAATCTTTGAGTTTTTCTTTCTCTTCTAAAGATATTACTTTCACTATAAGGTTCGCATTTTTCGAGTACTTGAGCACTGCTTCACAGATAAGTCGTTTCTTTTCAATATTGTCAAGTGTAACAATAATTGCTGCTGCTTTTTCAATATGCAAGGCACTAAGTATTGAGTGTTTTGAGGCATCGCCTAAGTAGGCTTCCATACCATCTTCTAAGGCTTCTTTTACATGCTTATTTGAGTTATCAACAACCACATAGGGAGCATCAAGCTCCTCTAGATGCTGTGTGACAAACTTACCTACTACACTGTATCCACACACCACAACATGATTACTTCTTCCATCAAGAGCTGACATATCTACAGCTACATCTTTCTCTTTTATAAATTTTTCCACCATCTCATTGATATGGGAGATGAAAAACGGTGTTACCATCATTGAAAATATAACAATAAGAACAAGCAAAGAGACCAACTCATCACTCATAATCCCACCAGAGGAAGCAAGAGCAAAGATTACAAAAGAAAATTCACCCACCTGAGAGAGTGCAAGAGCTGTTTTTAAAGAGGTCGATGCAGTATAAGACAATCGCAATAGAGTAAAGATAATAATTGTTTTAAGCACTAACACTAAGGCAAAGAAACCAACAATAAGACCAATATTTTGAACAAACATCCCTAGATCAATTTTCATACCTACAACAACAAAAAATGTTCCAAGTAAGATATCTTTAAAAGGAGCAATATCAGCTTCAACCTTATGATGGTACTTCGTTTCTGCTATAACCATCCCTGCCACAAAAGCACCAAGAGAGTATGTAAAGCCCATATAATACGCAAATAATGAAGCCCCTACAACGATAAAAAGTACAGAACCCATAAAAAGTTCATCCAAGTCTGAAGAAGCAGAAAAGTGTAACAACCATGTAACTAAAGGCTTACCAACAACAAAGAGAATCCCTATAACAACTACAGCAGAACCCATAGTGTACATCAAAATAGTTGTTATACTCTCATCACCCTCATTTGTTAAAAATCCTATGAGGATTAAGATAGGAATAACTGCGATATCTTGAAATATTAAAATCCCCGTGGCGTTTTGACCATAAGGGGTATAGATCTCTTTAGAGCTTTTGAGATAACTTAAAACTACTGCTGTTGAGGAGAGAGAAAATGCGAGTGAAACAATCACAGCTGAGACATTATCGAGGGTAAAGAGATAATGTGCAATCAAATAAGTGATTACAGAAGTAACCCCTACCTGTAAAAAGCCATTACCAAAGATCTCTTTTTTCATAGTTCCCATCTTTGCTAAAGAGATCTCAAGCCCTATGGTAAACATCAAAAAGACGATACCAAATTCACCTACCATCTCTAACTCATGGGAGTGTCCAACCTCCCTTAAATCAAAGGCATAAACGATGAGAGTACCTGTTAATATATAACCAATAATTTGTGAAATCCCTAACTTTTTCAAAATAATATTGATGACTATTGAGATCCCTAAAGCGACAATAATATAGAGGAGTGTGTGTTCCATTAAAAACTTTCATAATTTGATAAGGCATTATATACTATAATCGCGATAATTATTTAACTATTTATGGAGTTTTGCATGACTAAATACATTTTTGTTACCGGTGGGGTTTTAAGTTCTCTTGGAAAAGGTATCACAGCGGCTAGTGTTGGTACACTTTTAAAACACTCTGGTAAAAAAGTGGGCATGTTAAAAATTGATCCATATATCAATGTTGACCCTGGTACTATGAGCCCTTTAGAGCATGGTGAAGTTTTTGTTACAAAAGATGGTGCGGAGACTGACCTTGACATTGGAAATTATGAGCGTTTTTTAGATGCTTCATTTTTAAAGTCTGCTAACTTTACAACAGGTCAAGTTTACTCTTCTGTAATAGAACGTGAACGTGCTGGTGGTTACCTTGGGCAAACTATTCAAGTTATTCCACATATTGTTGGTGAGATTGTTAACCGCATTAAGCTTGCTGGTGAAGGGCATGATATCTTAGTAGTTGAGCTTGGTGGAACAGTTGGTGACATCGAGGGTCTTCCTTTTATGGAAGCGATTCGTCAAATGAAACATGATGATGAAGTAGCTGGTACTTTCTTTATTCATGTAACACTTATACCTTACATTAAGGCAGCAGGTGAGTTGAAGTCTAAACCAACACAACACTCAGTCCAAGAGCTTCGTCGTATTGGAATTACTCCTCAGATGATTATTGCTCGAAGTGAGAATGCTCTTCCTAAAACTTTCAAGAAAAAACTTGCAATGAGCTGTGATGTTACACAAGACAGTGTGGTAGAGGCACTTGATGCTGCTACTATTTATGACATCCCTGTGACATTTTTACGCCAAAACATCCTCAAACCTATCGCTAAAGAGCTAGATCTTGGTGAACTTGACCCTGACATGGAAGAGTGGGATACTTTAGTGAAAAAGATTGTACAACCTAAAAACCGTACCGTAGTTGGTTTTGTTGGGAAATATCTTGAGCTTAAAGAGGCATATAAGTCACTTACAGAGTCTCTCATTCACTGTGGGGCGCACCTAGATACTCGTGTAGAGATCTGCTGGGTAGATTCTGAAGAGATTGAAGAGAGAGGTGCTGAAGCACTTCTTGGTGATTGTGATAGTGTTTTAGTTGCTGGTGGTTTTGGTTCTCGTGGTGTTGAGGGTAAAATTCAAGCTATTGAGTATGCTCGTGTCAACAAAGTACCATATCTTGGTATATGTCTAGGGATGCAACTTACACTTGTTGAGTATGCAAGAAATGTTCTTGGACTTGAGGGTGCAAACTCCATTGAGTTTGATGAGAACACTCCACACCCTATGATCTACCTTATCGACAACTTTTTAGATCAAAGTGGTGGTATGCAACTTCGTACTCACGAATCACCGATGGGTGGAACACTCCGCCTTGGTGAGTACCCTTGTGATACAAAAGAGGGTTCTATTCTTCGTGAAGCTTACAATGGTGAGAAAACAATCTATGAACGCCATCGTCATCGCTATGAAGCAAATCCTGCTTACAGAAAACAGCTTGAAGATGCTGGTATGATTGTAACTGGTGAATCTAATGGGCTTATAGAAACAGTAGAAATCGAGGGTCATCCTTGGTTCTTAGGTGTACAGTTTCACCCAGAATTTACATCGCGCCTGCAAACGCCAAACCCTTCTATTTTAGCCTTTGTGAAAGCTAGTATGAGTGCTGAGTAGTCTCCCTTCACTTAATAAACAAACCCTTTTTGAACTTTTATCGCTGCGTTTTGATGCAGACGATAAAAAACTCTCCGAGATTCCAAATCCTGCCCTCCTTCATGATGCTAATGATGCTGCTAAAAAGATAGCAGATGCCATTCGTGCAAATAAAAAGATAACCCTTGTTGGTGATTATGATGTTGATGGGGTAAGTTCTACTGCCATTATGGTGGACTTTTTTAGACAGATTCCTTACCCTCTTGAAGCTATCATCCCTAATCGATTTCGTGATGGTTATGGGGTAAGCCCTACTATCTTAGAGAGAGTAGATGCAGATTTAGTGATTACTGTTGATAATGGCATCGCTGCACATGAGGCTGCTCGTATCTGTAAAGAGAGAGGGATTGAGCTTATTATAACTGACCATCATACACCCTCAGAGAATCTTCCAGATGCACTCTACATTGTTGACCCCAAGTTAGAAAGTTGCGAGTACCCATTTAAAGAGATTTGTGGGGCACAGGTAGCTTGGCTCCTTTTAGCACTTCTTAAACGCCACCTCTCCCTTAATATCGATATGAAGCAATTTTTAGACATATTGGCGATTGCTATTATTGCAGATATTATGCCCCTTATTGACATCAACCGTACTCTTGTCAAAGAGGGCTTAAAGCTGATGATGGAGAGTGAACGTCCCTCTAGTATTATTATCCGAGATTTTTTAAATAAGTCTCGCATTACCAGTGAAGATATCGCATTTATGATTGCTCCACGACTCAACTCTGCTGGGCGTTTAGAAGATGCTAGCATTGCACTAGAGTTTTTTACAGCCAAAGATACCAACACGGCTTACAAACAGTTTGAACTTCTGGGTAAACTTAACGATTTGAGAAAAGAGACAGAAAAAGAGACAACACAAAACGCCATCGAGAGTGTGAATGAAGCCGATAAAGTGATTGTTGTCGCTGGGGAAGGCTGGCATGAGGGTGTTGTAGGTATAGTTGCTGCAAGACTTGTTGATAGATTTGCACAACCTGCCATAGTGCTTAGTATCAAAGATGGTGTGGCTAAAGGGAGTGCGAGAAGTATAGGCGATGTCAATATTTATGATCTTATCAAAGCTAATGAGGGCTACCTGAGTAAGTTTGGTGGGCATAAAATGGCTGCTGGACTAGGGCTAAAAGTGGAAGATATAGATGCTTTTCGTGAAGCTATTAACCTTAGTGCCTCTAAGCTTTCTGATGAAGCATTTATACCCACAGAACAACTTAGTGGTGTTTTAGATACAGAGGAGGTAGATATGGAACTCCTTAATCTACTAGAGAGTTTTGAGCCTTTTGGGGAAGCCAATGCCAAGCCAAGTTTTTTACTTAAAGATGCAGAGGTTGTAGGGATCAAACTTATGGGAGCAGACAAATCACACTCTCGTATAGAGATTCGCCAATACCCTCACCAAAGAAAAACCATAGAACTCATCGCATTTAGAACAGTTTTTGAGATGCCCGAGTCTAGAACCATTACCTGCTCTTACACAGTAAGCAAAAATGAGTTTAACAACAGAGTCACTCCTCAACTCCTTATCAACAAGATTTATTAAGCCTTAAACCTGTAGAATATAATAAATAATTATAAAGGTTAAGGATGAATAAGCCTCACAAACCAACTCTTTCACGTCGCGATGCCATTAAACTTATGGGGATCTCCCCTATTGCTGCTGGAGTACTTGCAAGTTCTACAGGAAGTTCCATCGCTCAAGCGAGTGAAGATGTTCAAGGCAAGATTGTCATTGTAGGGGGAGGAGCGGGTGCAATTATGGTACTTTCTCGTCTTCTAAACACCATCAAAAATCCAGATATAACCATCATTGCACCAAATGAGATCCATCTTTACCAACCTGGTCAAGTGTTTGTAGGGGCAGGGGAACTCAAGTTTGAAGAGCTTGTGATAGATAACAACCGTTATATAGACCAAGAGAAAGTCACTTGGATAAAAGATGAAGTAGCGCAATTTGACCCCGATAACAACATCCTTATCACCCGTGCTCGTGAGAGAATCACTTATGAGTACTTAGTTGTTGCAACAGGAATAGAGTACCATTATGAGAAAATCAAAGGGCTTAGCAAAGAGGATATTGGGAAAAATGGAGTTACAAGTGTTTACCTGAGTGATTTAGAAAAAGGAACAGCTCATGGAGCAACTGCGACTTGGGAGTGGTTTCAAGAGCTCAAAAAAGCTGCAAAAACAAAAAAACCAAAGGTGATATATACACAACCAAACACAGCTATAAAATGTGGTGGTGCTCCTCAAAAAATGTTGTATCTTAGTGCAGACTACCTTAAACAAGAGGGCTTAAGTGCAGAGTATACATTTGCTACAAATGGTTCAAAACTCTTTTCTTTACCAGCTATAGAAAAATCTTTAGAGAAAACTCAAGAGAGATACGATACTATCACGAACAAGTTTAAGCATAATCTCATTGCCATAGATACTAAGGGGAAAAAAGCTACTTTTGAGCATAACTATAGTGTCAAAGGGGAGTGGGATGAAGATCTAGAAGAATATGAAATGATCCCTCAAAAAGAGGAGGTGGTGATGGAGTATGATTTTATCCATATCGTTCCCCCTATGGCTGCAGTGAGTGCTGTAGCCAACTCTGCTCTTGCATGGCAAAAAGGGAGTGCTAAAGGGTGGCTAGAGGTTGATAAATACTCTCTGCAACATAGACGTTATAAAAATGTCTTTGGTATTGGTGATGTGTGTGGAATCCCTAAAGGAAAAACGGGTGGATCTGCACGACATCATGGTCCCATAGTTGTTGGTAATCTTATCTCTGTAATGAAAAATCAAAAACTTCAAGAGGTTTTTGATGGGTATACCGTTTGTCCACTCAAAACACAATATGGTGAGATTATTATGGCAGAGTTTAACTATAAGGGGCCAGCTCCTAGTTTCCCTCTTGCCTTTGAGAAACCTCGTTGGATATGGTGGGCATTTGACCTCTATATGCTAGAACCAATGTATAAATACCTGATGTTACCAGGAAGAATGTAAAGGAAATAGATGAAAAAAATAGTTTTAATCACAGTTGTTGCACTCCTTAGTAGTGCCTCACTCAGTGCCGATGTAAGTAAAGGGCAAAGACTCTACCTTAAAAAACTCAAATCAGTTTGTGGTTTTAATGGAGCAGAGATGGCAGCAAAACACTCCTCAAAAGAGTGGGAAAAACTTATGAGAGAGGGAAAACTCACTCAAGAGATACAAAATGAGTGCCCTAAAGTGAAAAAAAGCTCCCTTAAAGAGAAATTTCTCCCTCATTACTTTGACTTTTTTAAAGAGTACAGTAGCGATAGCGGCAATATCCCATCTTGCTAACATGATAAAGATCTCAAACACTCTTTATACATTTATCGGTACTGATGATGGAAGAGTGATTCAATCTTTAACCCATGATGGGAGTTTTCTCTCCCGTCTGTTCTCTTTTAAATCTATACAAACATCATCCAAAACTCTTCATAAAAAATATAAAATCTATGCACTTGCCCAAGATGATGAGTTTCTTTGTGCTAGTGGGTATGGTGGAGAGATTATACTTATAGACCTGTACACTAGAACTAAGAAAAAACATTATTTTTACTCTAAATCAACGGTAAGCTCTTTAGTATTTTTAGACCATAACAGACTTGTAGCCTCAAATGTAAATGGGGAGGTATACCTCTATAACTTTCTTACACAAACTCATAAAAAATTTACAACAACTAAAACAGATATAACTACTCTACTCTACTTAGAAAAAGAGAATCTTTTACTTGTTTATGCAAAAGACAACTATCTTACTCTTATAGACTTAGAACTTGAGCAAATACTAGAACATAAATTTAGTATATTTCAGGATGTTATAGAATCGGTATATAAAGAAGAAAAGGGTGTTTGTATCTCTTTAAAAGATACTAGTTTGATACAACTCAGTTATGAAGAGATAAGTCTCAGGGTAGCACTACTCAAAGATGAAATTATCAAAAAAGCCAATAGTGGCTATCTTACAAAACTACAAAAGAGGAGCATCTCAACAACTTCTAAAATAGAAAAACAGCCTCAATCCTATCAGATTTTACAAGATGCATATAAAGAAAATGATTTTAAAAAATGTTATGAAATTATAGATAAATATGAACTCTCAGGCACTCAACTTTGTACACTTTTAGAAAAACATTGGAGAAAAATTTTAGAGGAGTGTGAGGGCTATGCCATCCAAGGGGATGCAAAAAAGATACTCTCAAGCTTAGGGGAACTCCTTTTTATAGAGAGTCGTAGCGATATCTTAGGTGATCTGTTGCGTTTAAGTTTTTTTCAAAAGATAGACAAACTTTTAAAAGAAAAGCTTTACAACTCTGCACAAAATATTCTTTACTCTTACATAGACATCTTTGGATACGATTGTGAAATAGCCCAAAAAATCCAAAAATTTGAGTTTGTATCAGATGAGAAGATTGCAATTTTCACCCACAAAGAGGATAGAAAATCACGAACCTTCTGGTGGGAGTATTTCCATCAAGCCATTTAATGTTTCTACTGTTTTATCAAAGTCAGTTATAAACATAGAACCTTGAGAGATAAACTCTTCCATCTTCTTTTTCTTATCTATCGCTTCATCTAGTTCGCTATCGCTCCCTTTTGTATAAGCACCTATACGAATAAGTGTCTCATTCTCTTTTAAAAGGGTATAGAGCCTACGAAACTTGATAGCTGCCTTGAAGTGCTCTTGGCTAATGATATCGTTCATTACACGCGATGCAGAGTTGAGTATGTGTACAGGAGGGTAGATACCAAAGTCGGTCATCTCCCTTGAGAGAACTATATGCCCATCTAAAATAGAACGCGACTGATCGGCGATAGGGTCACTCATATCATCACCCTCAATAAGTACGGTAAAAAAGGCAGTGATACTCCCTTTCCCCTCCTCTTTTCCAGCTCTTTCCATTAGTTGTGGTAAAAGAGTAAGCGAAGATGGTGGGTAACCTTTTGAGGTTGGTGGTTCACCAAGAGCTAGCCCAATTTCACGCTGAGCCATAGCAAAACGTGTTACAGAATCCATAATAAAAAGAACATCTTGATTTTTATCTTTAAAGTGTTCTGCTACACTCATCGCAGCAAAAGCACCATATTTTCTCATCAAGGGTGAATCATCTGAGGTTGCAACGATTATGACAGTATTTGTCAAATCTCCCCCAAGATTTTTCTCTATAAACTCCGGAACCTCACGTCCCCTCTCCCCAATAAGTGCTACAACCTTGATAGGTGCAGAAGCTCCACGAACAATCATCCCCATCAATGTTGATTTACCCACACCACTTCCTGCAAATATACCAAGCTTTTGCCCTTTACCACAGGTAAGAAGACCATCGATACTTTTCACACCGACACTAAACACTTCATCTATCATGCCGCGTTTCATTGCTGAGATTGGTGATTTAATGATAGGGGAGAGTTGTCCACCATGGATGGTACCCTTGTCATCGATAGGACGCATAAAAGGATCTACAACCCGACCAAGGAGTCCCTCACCTATTGGTATATTGAGACCATTTGAATCTAAAAAGACTCTATCTCCAGAACAAAACCCCTCTACAAAACTAAAAGGGGTGATAAAAAAGGTACCACCATCTATCTCTGTTACCATCCCTACGGTCTCTTGCCCAGTTGAGTTAGAGACAATCTTGACCATATCAGAGATACTAACCTTTAATCCTGTTGCTGTAATTACGGTTGCATTGATCTTGACCACTTCCCCAAAGGAGACTGAATAACTTTGTGATGAGAGCTTCTCTTTGAGTGAACGTAGTGGCATTAGATTAGTATCTTGTACCTGTTGGAGAGTTTATAAGTGAGAAAAATTCTGCTCGCGTTTTTTCATCGCGTTTAAAGAGTCCACGAAGTGCCGATGAAGTTGTTGTAGAGTTGATTTTTTCTACGCCACGCATCTCCATACACATATGACGAGCTTGAATCACGACAGCAACCCCTTTAGGGTTGATAGTATCCATAATAGCATCGGCAATCTGCTCTGTAAGTTGCTCTTGAATCTGCATACGGCGTGCAAAAACATTGACAACACGAGGTATCTTAGAGAGACCTACCACTTTACCATCTGGTATATAAGCAACATGAACACGACCAATAATAGGCAGCAGATGATGTTCACAAGTGGAGTAAAATTCTATATCTTTTACAAGAACCATCTCATCATTACTTGTAGTAAAAAGAGCTTTTTGAAGAATCTCTTTAGGGTTTTCTTTGTATCCACCATAGATAAACTCAAAAGATTTTCGTACACGTGAAGGGGTATCTAGAAGTCCTTCTCTAGTAGGATCTTCACCAACATGAAGCATCATAGATTTTACAGCGTTTTCAAACGCTTCATTTGTTATATCTGACAATTTGTTGCCTTTTAAAAATTTTATTATGATAGAGTAGCAAGAATTTGCTGAAAAAGTTATATCTTCAAGGTTTTACCTGAAGATATAAAGTTATTTTAGTGTACTAAAACGTGAGGTACGATAAGAGGATATTTTTTCATCTTACGGTAGATATGTTTACGTACCACTTGGCGAAGATCATTCTCTAAAGCTTTAGGGTTTTCGATAAGACCAGCTTTAATATTAATAAGAAAGTGTTCTAAGATATCTTCTACCTCTTTTGCAAAAGATTTATCTTGACGGTCAGGCACAATTCCAAAAGTAGTTACCTTTGGCTTAGAAAGCATCGTCGCGTTTTGTTCGCTTACTTCAGCCACAATCATAACAACACCATCAGATGCAAGTTTTTGACGATCAAGTACAATATCGTCATCAATTTGGTGATTATTTTGATTGTCTATATAAGTTTTACCTGTTTTAACAGTTTTTACTTTTCTCATATACTTCGGTGCAATCTCAATCTGCTCACCATCTGTCATAAGAAGGATATTGCGTTCAGGAACACCACACATCATACCTGTCTCTTTATGTTTCATAACATGGTTATACTCACCATGAACAGGTAAAAAGAATTTAGGATTCACTAAACGTAGCATTAGTTTTTGCTCTTCCATTGAAGCATGACCAGAAACATGAATATCTCTACTCATCTCTACTCTTGCACCTGCACGTTGTAGGTGGTTAAGCATACCAGAGATACTTCCCTCATTACCAGGAATAGCACGAGATGAAAGTACAATTAAATCTGTTGGTTTAATTTTAATGTGTCTATGCTCACCAATACTCATTCTAAATAAAGCAGAGTTTGCCTCACCTTGAGAACCTGTAGTAACAATAAGCACATCTTTATCGTTCATACGAGCAACTTCATCTGCATCGATAAAAATACTCTTTGGAAATTTAATGTAGTCATATTGCATTGCAATCTCAATATTACGCTCCATAGAACGCCCAATAACACAAACTTTACGACCATACTTAATACCATACTGAATAGCCTGGTATACACGATGAATATTTGAGCTAAAAGTAGAGAGAAGTACACGACCCTCTGCTTTTGCAAAGATACGATCAAGTGCTGGTCCAACACTAAGCTCTGAACCTGTTGCAATAGGGTTATGAGAGTTTGTTGAGTCTGATAAAAGACATAAAACACCCTTCTCACCATAGTGAGCAAGACGATGTAGGTCTGCTGTATAACCATCTACTGGGGTATAATCTATCTTAAAGTCACCCGTATGGATCACTGTACCCGCTTCAGTTGTAATAGCGATAGATGAAGAATCTAAAATAGAGTGTGTCATATGCATCCACTCAACTTCAAAATCATTTCCTATTTTATACACTTCACGTTTTACAATAGGGTTAAAATATTTTCTATGCTCTTTTAAGTGATGCTCATCAAACTTATTCCCAATCATTGCTAGAGGTAATGGTGTTCCATAAATAGGAAACTGCATCTCTTTAAAAAGGTAAGGCATCGCACCAATATGATCTTCGTGAGCATGTGTAATGATAATACCAACAATTTTATGTTTAATCTCTCTAAGGTAAGAAAAATCTGGGATTAAGATATCAACACCATGCATAGTATCGTCTGGGAAACTCATCCCAACATCTACTAAGATTGCCTCTTTTTCTGTTTCAAAAACAGCGATGTTTCCACCAATCTCGCCAAGTCCACCTAGTGGTGTTACACGGATTTTCGCTTTTGAGTTAAGATCAAGTTTATAGTGAGGATTTAGTCTTTGTTTATGAGCCTCTTGATTTTTTACAACAAAAGATTTAAGGTTCTCATCTGTTGGGGTAGGTTGACGTTTATAACGATTGTTTCTGTTTTTAGACTTGTTTGCATTGTTTGGTTTGTTGCCTGCTGGTTTATTTCCAGTAGGTTTTTCACCTGGTTTTGCATTTTGATTTTTGTTATTTGGTCTACGATTATTGTTGTTTCTACGGTTGTTATTTGGTTTGCGTTCTGTCTGAGGTTTAGCTGCCGGTGCGGCTGCCTCTTGATTTTCTTCTGCCATCCAAACTCCTTTTTATTTTATTAATTTATAGAGTTGGTGATAGTCCTTAGTGTCAAGCTGATGAGGGCGAATCGTCAATGTAAGTTCAAGCTCGTTAAAAGCCCCTTGAAGTATGCTTTTTTCATACTTGCAAGAGAGATTTTTCATAAGAGTTTTTCGAGGCTGCGTAAATGCAACTCTAAGCATATCCTCAAAAGCCTTATCGCTTCTATCTCTCTTCTTTTGTATTAAAAAAACAGCAGAATCTACTTTTGGCTGTGGATCAAATGCAGTTGGAGGGACCTTGACTACGATACGAGTCTCCCCCACACTTTGAGCAATAATGCCCAAAGAACCAAATACTTTTTCTCCACTTGATGCACAAAACTTCTCTGCCACTTCAAGCTGTACCATTACTAAGATATTCTTACACATTGGATCTGCGAGTGCTTTGAGTATAATGTTCGTAGCTATATAGTAGGGCAAGTTTGCCACTAAGTCATACGGTTCATCTACTAAAGTGCTCTGCCAAGCTTGCAACACATCCCCACAATGTAAGTGGAGTCGCTTGGTAGCGATCTCTTCTTCGAAGTTATCTTGTAACAGTTTACATAAGTCGGTATCTACCTCAAAAGCTTCTACACTTTTGACATCAACTAAAAATTTAGTTAAATCACCTAAGCCAGGCCCAATCTCCACAATCTTATGATCATTCTTGGGCATCGCTTCGACGATTTTACTCAAAACGCTCTCATCTTTTAGAAAGTTTTGTCCAAACTTTTTCTTTGCTACAACGTTTTCTTTTTTCATAAAGATGAGTGTATACTAATATTTCTTATAATAAGGTAACAGATATCAAAAAAGTCAATATTTGTTACAAAAATATGATTTTATACGAGACTTTTTATCTTTTCCTCAGAAACAGCAATAAGTCTTCGCTCCAATCTATTGATCTCATCAAGTAGCTCTTTTGAAATTATCTCCAGCTCATTATAGTAGCCTTTTGCTAACTCTAACTCTGAAGGAGTTGGTTCTTTGCGTTTCATACCAAAAAGTTTTGCAAAAAAACCAGCTTTTTTATCTTCAGAAAAATAAATTGTAAAAATCTTTAAGTACATATCGTGTAGATTAAAATGCAAAGATTCTATCTGCTGCATACACTCTAGAGGATTATTTGAAAGAGCATTAAGAATTTGTCCATCACTGTAAAACCATTTACCAAATTTACATTCTGTTGAGTCTACAGGGATTACCCCCTCTTCAATATTTAAACCATTTATAAGTAGCTTTGCTTTTTGTACCCATTTTATATGTGCTGCTTTAGCTGCTCTTAAATGTTCTAATACATGCTCTTTTTCCATATCTCACTCCAATAACTATTATAAAATATTATAGTAGTAAATTACAAAAAGGTCAAGGAAAAAACTATTTTAGTTATTTATATCACAAAAGTGATACATATAGAGATGGCGTTTCACGTGAAACACGTAAAGAAAACGAGAATTTCTTCTCGTTTTTAGTGTTGGAACCACAGACGATGTCCGAAGGACCGGCGAGGACTAACCGACAAGAGTGTTGGAACCACAGACGATCTCCGAAGGAGTGGCGAGGACTTAGCAACAATAAGTACAATAGATCTAAAAACTAAATATAAGCCAAAAGGGGTATAATTGCATCACTATATAAGAGGCTTCAAATTATTATGAATTATTTTGCAAAAAGAATCATCCCATGTTTAGATGTAAAAGATGGTCGTGTTGTTAAAGGTGTCAACTTTGTTGGTCTTAAAGATGCAGGTGATCCTGTAGAAGTTGCAAGACGTTACAATGAAGAGGGTGCAGATGAACTTACATTTTTAGATATTACAGCATCTTCTGATAATAGAGACACCATAGTAGATGTAGTGGCACAGGTTGCTCGTGAAATTTTCATCCCCTTAACAGTTGGTGGAGGTATTCGTAAACTTGATGATATCTACAAACTTCTCAATGTAGGTTGTGACAAAGTGAGTGTCAACTCTGCAGCAATTAAACGCCCAGAACTCATAGATGAGGGAGCCAAACGTTTTGGTTCGCAGTGTATCGTTACTGCGATAGATGTGAAAAAAACTGGCGATGTTTATAATGTCTACCTTAATGGTGGTCGAGTGGACACAGGCATCAATGCAGTAGAGTGGGCCAAAGAGGTTGTTGATCGTGGTTGTGGAGAGATACTTCTCACATCAATGGATGCAGATGGCACTAAGGCTGGTTTTGAGCTTAACATCACAGAACAGATTAGCCGTGCAGTCAATGTGCCCGTCATTGCTAGTGGTGGAGCTGGGAGTATGCAACATATAAAAGAGGCTTTTGATGCTGGTGCAGATGCTGCACTTGCTGCAAGTATTTTTCACTTTAAAGAGATAGATATTATGGATTTGAAACATTACTTACATGAACAAAATATTCCGGTGCGCCTGTAGATGATTATATGTGCTGGAAACAACGAAACATTTAACTTTGCTCAACCTATGGGAGTAGGGCTTATACAAACTGCTATGAATCTTACTCGTCTTTGTCTGTTTGATAAACCAGAGTTTCTCCTCTTTGTTGGAAGCGCTGGAAGTTATGGAGACTTAGATATATTTGAGATAGTCGAGAGTAAAACTGCCTCTAATATTGAGTTAGCCTTTTTAAGTAATGATGCTTACACTCCCTTAGACAATGTAGTCACAACTAACACTACTAACAAAAAAGATATAGTAATCAACTCTTCAAACTACATCAGTACAAACGCCACACTCACAAAAAACTTTTTAAAGTTTGGTGTAGGTGCTGAAAATATGGAGTTTTTTGCAGTACTTCAAATAGCAAAAGAGTTTAATATTCCAGCCGGTGGTGTCTTTTGTATAACAAACTATACTAACGAAAGTGCTCATGAAGATTTTCTAAAAAATCATGAAAAAGCGAAAGAACTACTCAGTGAACATGTCAAAAAGCGTATAGAGGAGCTTACAAAAAAATGAATCAACTCAAACCATCACTTATGGACTTTACCCTCAAAGAGCTACAAGAGATAGTCAAACCATCATTTCGTGCAAAACAGATCTACGGTTGGCTTTACCACCAATATGCCTCTAATTATGAAGAGATGAAAAATATCCCCAAGGCTATGAAAGAGAAGCTTGAGAAAGAGTACCTGGTCAACCCTCTTAAAATTGTTAACAAAGAAGAGTCTAGCGATGGTACAATTAAGTACCTTTTAGAGCTTCAAGATGGCAAAACTATGGAAGCTGTTTGGCTTAAGATGAAAGAGGAGCAACGTGGTGATGATGGGGAGATTACACAAGAAGCAAAGTATACTATCTGTGTTTCTACTCAAGTTGGATGTAAAGTAGGGTGTACCTTTTGTTTGACAGCTAAGGGTGGATTTACAAGAGATTTAAGTGCTGGAGAGATTGTTGCCCAAGTAGTTACTTTAAAGCGTGATAATTCCCATAAGCATAACCGTAAGCTCAATATTGTCTATATGGGAATGGGTGAACCTCTTGATAACCTAACAAACCTAGCAAAAGCGATAGAGGTTTTTAAAGAGGATGATGGACTCTGCATTGGTGGTAAACGCCAAACAGTGAGTACAAGTGGACTCAGTACCAAGATAGATAAACTTGGAGAGATGGACTTAGGTGTTCATATAGCAATCTCACTCCATGCAGTTGATGATAAGCTTAGAAGTGAGCTTATTCCTATGAATAAAGCTCATAACATCAACTCCATCATAGAAGCGGTCAAACGTTTCCCTATAGACACTCGCAAACGTGTTATGTTTGAATACCTTGTTATAAAAGAAAAAAATGATGACTTAGGCTCTGCAAAGAAGTTAGTAAAACTACTCACAGGCATTAAAGCAAAAGTTAATCTCATCTTCTTCAATCCATACCCAGGAACTGACTACAAAAGGCCAGAGAGAAAAGATATGGTGGCGTTTCAAGAGTATTTAGTCAATCATGGTCTACTCTGTACGATTCGAGACTCAAAAGGGATCGATATCAGTGCTGCTTGTGGACAACTAAAAGAAAAAACAGAGGGAGAACTCAATGGGTGATTTTACAGGTGTAGATATAGCAGAAGTTATACTCCTTGTTGTAGTGTTCGCAGTTGGTGTAGGTGGATTTATCTATGCTGCCACAAAAGACGATTAGTTTTTCTTTAGCAAAGACGATTAGTCTTTCTTTAGCTCTGTAATCTTTTTGCAACCAACAATATGATAATATTGTACTTATAAACTAGAAGGAGCTACAATGGCTGAGAAAATGGATAGTGATAGAATCAGAGAGATAT
>Ga0256837_1000740_pt1 | contig 25746 bp, 26 predicted proteins | sample 4562384metaG_FD_185976 | JGI IMG/M metagenome (GOLD analysis project Ga0256837, IMG submission 185976) | Hydrothermal vent microbial communities from Guaymas Basin, Mexico - 4561-384 | ecosystem: Environmental > Aquatic > Marine > Hydrothermal vents | place: Mexico: Guaymas Basin | collected... | reverse complement strand
TGTATGGTAATAGGTTTATATGATATCTCTCTTTCATAAGAAACCCTTTTTTTAAAAAAACAAACAATTTTTGTTCCTAAAATATATCTTTTTTTTATTTTTTTACTTTTTTTTCGAACATTCTCATATTAAAATTTAAAAAATGAAAAAAAGAAAAGAAAAAAACTTATTTATTGTTAAGTAATTCTTTAAGTTTTTTTCCAACTTTAAATTTAATTGATTTAGTTTCAGGAATTTTAACTTCTTTATTTGTTCCAGGAACTCTTGCTACTCTTGGAGCTCTTGTTACAACTTCGAAACTACCAAAACCTATAAAGCTTACTTTTTTTCCCGCTTTTAACGCTTCTTCCATTGACTGGATTGTTGCATCGATTACCGCGTTAACATCTTTTTTACTTAAACCTGATTTTTCCGCTACCGCTGATATTAATTCAGACTTTTTCATTTTTCCTCCTTTTTAATTGGCTACAAAAAATTTTACTCTTTTTTTTTACCAAAAATCAAGTGTTTTAGGCAATTTTTGCTATAATTTTGTTAAAAAAGGCAAAAAATGAACGCTTGTGAGCTTCCCGGCAGTAAAAAAACGGAAAAAAAACTGTGTGAAGTGCTGAAAGAATCAAAAACCGTTGTGGTGGTAGGACTTTCCCCAAAAGAACACAGAGCTTCCAACCAGGTGGCAAAATATATGCAGGAAAACGGATATAAAATTATTCCCGTTTATCCAAGAGAAGATGAAATTCTCGGAGAAAAAGTTTACAGAAGCCTTGACGAGATTGATTTTGAAGTGGATATTGTAGATATTTTCAGACGCGGTGAAGATACTCCCCCTATTGTAGAAAAAGCTGTTAAAATGCCGGGAATTAAATGTGTTTTTCTTCAAGAAGGCGTAGTAAACGAAAAATCAAAACATATTGCCGCCGAGGCGGGTGTTTATTATGTAGAAGACAGATGTATAATGGTTGATCATATCAGATGTAAAAAAGAGGCTCTTATATAATTAAAACAAAAGGTTTTTTATGATTGATTTTGAAAATATAAAAAAAGCTAAAAAAAGAATCGATGGGGTTGTGTATAAAACTCCTTTTGCGTATGCTCCCACTCTTTCGCAGAAAGTGGGAAACGAAATTTATTTAAAAAAAGAAAATCTTCAAACCACCGGTGCTTTTAAACTTAGAGGCGCTTTCAATAAAATAGCTTCTATTCCGGATGAAAAAAGAAAAAAAGGCGTTATTGCCGCAAGTGCCGGAAATCATGCCCAGGGAGTGGCTTTCAGTGCAAATTATTTTAATGTTCCTGCGATTATAGTTATGCCCGAAGCCACACCTCTTACAAAGGTTACAGGTGTTAAGGAGTTCGGGGGAGAGGTTGTTTTGGCGGGAAACAATTATGATGAGGCGTATGAATATGCACTGACACTTGCGGAAGAAAAGGGGCTTGAATTTATTCATCCGTTTGCAGATGAAAAAGTTATAGCCGGACAGGGGACAATTGCTGTTGAAATGCTCGAAGAAGTTCCGGATCTGGATTATATTGTCGTTCCGATAGGGGGCGGGGGTTTAATCAGTGGGATTGCCAGTGCCGCAAAACAGATAAATCCCCATATTAAAGTCATAGGTGTTACAGCGCAGGGTGCACCTGCCATGAGGCAGAGTTTTATAACCGGAAGACCTCAGGACAGCTCTTATGTCAAGACAATTGCCGACGGTATAGCGGTAAGGGATACCAACCCTAAAATGTTTGAACTTGTAAAAGAAGTCGTGGATGATATTGTGGAAGTAGACGATGAGGAAATAGCAAACGCTATTTTATTTTTAATGGAAAGACAAAAAGTAGTGGTAGAAGGAGCCGGTGCTGTCGGTGTTGCGGCACTTTTGCACCATAAAATAAAATTTACGGCCCCAAAAAAGATAGGTGTTGTTTTAAGCGGCGGAAACATTGATGTTACCATGATCAATTTGATTATTGAAAAAGGTTTGTTAAAATCACACAGGAAAATGAAACTCATCATAAGACTTGTTGACAAACCGGGGGCTCTTCAAAGACTGACCGAAATACTTGCGGCTGAAAAAGCAAATATTGTTCAGATAGGATATGACAGAACAGACCTTAATCTTGCAATCGGAGATGCAAACGTAACAATTGCCATTGAAACCAGAGGACTGGAACATCAAGAAGCTGTAAAAAGGGCTTTACATAAAAACGGATATAAATTTGTAGTGGAATAAGAAGCGGTTAAAAAACGAAAACGGTGAAATATAGATATAAAATATAAAAGGAGATTGAATGAGCGGTAAATTTGAAGTTGTAATAGGTCTGGAGGTTCATGTTCAGCTGAACACAAAAACTAAAATATTCTGCAACTGTGCGACAAGTTTCGGGGAAAATCCGAACACAAACACATGTCCGACATGTCTGGGACTTCCGGGTGCGTTGCCTGTATTGAATAAAGATGCGGTAAAAAAAGCGGTAATGTTCGGTAAAGCCGTAAATGCACAAATTAATAAAAAATCGATATTTGCAAGAAAAAATTATTTTTATCCGGATTTGCCGAAGGGTTATCAGATATCCCAGTTTGAAATTCCGGTAGTGGGTAAAGGGGAATTGAGTATAGAAATTGACGGTAAAGAAAAAATCATAGGAATAACAAGGGCGCATCTTGAAGAAGATGCCGGTAAAAATATCCATGAAGGTGATTTTTCAAAAGTTGATTTAAACAGAGCCGGAACACCTCTTTTGGAGATTGTAAGCGAACCTGACATGAGAAGCAGTGATGAGGCGATAGCATATCTTAAAAAACTCCATTCTATCGTCCGATATCTTGGAATAAGCGATGCAAATATGCAGGAAGGCTCATTCAGATGCGACGCCAACGTTTCTATTAGACCGAAAGGACAAAAAGAATTCGGCACAAGGGTTGAGATTAAAAATATTAACTCATTCAGATTTATCAAACAGGCTATCGAGTATGAAATTGAAAGACAGATTGAAGCTTATGAATATGATGAATATGAAGATGAAGTGGTTCAGGAAACAAGACTTTTTGATTCCAAAACGGGTGAAACAAGAAGTATGAGGGGGAAAGAGGAAAGTGCGGATTACAGATATTTTCCGGATCCTGATTTGTTGCCTCTGGTAATTCCGGATGAGTTTTTTGATATTGAAATTCCCGAACTTCCGGATGCTAAAAAACAAAGATATATGGATGAATTTAAATTAAAAGAATATGACGCCGGAGTTCTTACTGCGGATCCAGAACTGGCGAAATATTTTGAAGAAATGGTAAAAAGAGGATGCGAGCCTGTTACGGCAAACAACTGGCTTGCGGTTGAGTTGCTCGGAAGACTTAACAAATCCGCTATTAATATTGAAAATTCACCTGTGTCAAGTGAAAAACTTTCATTATTGGTGTTAAGGATTAAAGACAACACAATAAGCGGTTCAGGCGGGAAAAAAGTTCTTGATTTATTGATGGAAGAAGATATTGAAGTAGATGCGGCTATTGAAAAACTGGGACTTAAACAGGTTAGTGACGAAGGTGCTATTGAAAAAATTATTGACGAAGTGCTTTCTTCCAATGAAGATAAAGTTGCGGAATACAGAGCCGGAAAAGATAAACTTTTCGGATTTTTTGTAGGCCAGGTTATGAAGGCAAGCCGTGGAAAAGCCAATCCGCAGATTGTAAATAAAATACTTAAAAGTAAACTCTCTTGAAATTTTTTAAATATTTAAAAGAAACTACTGTGAGCGAAGCTATCGCAAAGCTGTTGATAGCTTTCGCTTTTTATTTAGATGTTAATGTTAAGTATAAAAAAACAAAAAGTTTTTTTAGAAGATTAATGAACGATGATGACTATACTCCTAAAAAAATCTTTGATATTTTTATGCTTTTTTTGGTTGTTGCAAGCGTTAGTGTTCTTCTTTATGACATAAAACATCAGCTTAACCCATGGCTTGAAGAATTTGATTTTTATGTAGTGACTATGATTTTTTCAGTAGAATATATTATAAGGTTTTGGGTTTATAACGATATTCATAAAATAATTCTGGAAGAATATGAAGAGGCTACATTTCTTGAAAGAAAATTTTCACTTAAAAGTGTAATAAAAAAAGCTTTTTTAAAAAAATGGGAATATGTTAAATCTCCTTTTGCCATTATTGATTTTTTAGCTATTCTTCCTGGGTTCAGGTCTTTAAGAATACTTAGAATTTTTGTGATATTCAGACTTTTTAAAATTTTGAGATACACCAGAAGTATAAATACATTTTTGGAAGTTCTTTCCAATAAAAGGTTCGAGCTTACAATATTGCTTTTGGCTGTAGGTTTTGTAACCTTTATAGGCGGGGCGATTATATATGTTTTCGAAGCACATGCCAATCCTAAAATAGGCTCGATTTTCGATGCCATATACTGGTCATTGATTACAATAGCAACAGTCGGATACGGGGATATTACACCTGTTACATCAGAGGGTAAAGTTCTTACAATGCTTTTAATTATTGTAGGTATCGGTGCTATTTCGTTTTCAACTTCAATTATTGCTTCGGCATTTGCCGAAAAACTTCAAGAGCTTAAAGCGGACAGGGTTTTCAGAACTATTAAACATATGGAAGATGTGTATTTATTGTGCGGTTATTCAAATGAGGCGGAAATATTGGCTGAAAGATTCAAAAAAGATAATACGGATTTTGTTATTGTTGATATTGATGAAGAAAGGATTCAAACAGCAACCCAAAGAGGATATGTCGCTTTAAAAGGTGACATCACTCAAAAGACTTTTTTAAAAGTTTTGGATTTTAATAAAGTATCTAAAATTTTTGTGCTTACAAATAATGACATAAGCAATTCTTTCATTGTATTAAGCGTAAAGGCATATTCCAAAGGTGCTGAAATAATTTCCCTTGCCAATGATGAGAAAAACATAAATAAAATAAAAAAAGCGGGTGCCGATTATGCTGTCGTTCCTTCACGGGTAACGGCTATACTTATGTCGGAATATATTGGCAATCCTATTACCTTTGAGGTGATTGACGCTATTCTTACAGAAAAAAGAAACGCTATGATTGATGAAATTATAGTTATAAAAGGGTCTATTTTAGACGGTAAACTTGTAGGTGAAATAGATTTTGACAAATATAAACTTATACTTTTCGGTGTTCTTAAACGAAGTGAATCACCTTTGCTTAATGAAACGCTTCAAATAGAAAATGGACACTTTTATTTTAATCCTCCTTTTGATTTAAAACTGGATGAAGGGGATATTTTGGTTGTCATGGGATACAGTGTGAGCGTGAATTATTTTAAATATCAGATAGAAAGAAGCAGTATATGAGGATAGCAATTTTCGGATTTGACGATTTTGGTGAGAGGGTGGCAAGGTTTTTAAATAAAAAAGATATAATAATTATTGTGTTGGATGAAAAAGAAGAAGCCCGTGCAAGGGAAAAACTGTATGATGTAATAAAAATTCATAATATCGATGATGACGAAATAGAAAAAATTGATGAGTTTGATATTGCAATTGCGGTATTGCACGATGAAGATAAAAATCTGTTTTTATGTCTTACACTAAAAGATCTGTTCCCGGATAAAAAAATTATTGCAAAAGTTGCCGATAAGGACAATGAATATAAATATAAACTTGCCGGGGTTACGAAACTTATCAATCCGTTTGAGGTGACGGCAAACAGAATTATGACTATCCTTAAAAAACCGTTGACTCTAAAAGTTATTGAAGAAATAATTTTTCAGGACAATAAACTTTCTTTTGCAAAAATTACAATTCCCCAAAATTCATTTTTGGAGGCAAAACACATAAAGGAGATATTTAAAGATATTTCATCACTTTATAATCTTTTGATAATAGGTATTGTGGATAAAGAACTTTCCGATAATGTCCAGTTTGTAACAAAAGGATTCAATCATAAAATCGACGGTGGAGATATACTTATCGTTGTGGGGGATGTAGAAGAAATTGAAAGATTTAAAAATGATTTAAGAAACTTCGGAGGTGTTTTATGATTTCTGTAATTGGTGCCGGGGCGTGGGGAAGCGCCCTTTATTATGCAATCAGGCAGAAAACAGACAAATGTGTTATTACTTCCAGAAGAAAAAGAAACATTGAAGGGTTTGTGAGTTTTGAAGAAGCTCTGAAGAACGAGTATTTGTTAATTTCTATCGCTTCCCAGCAAATAAAAGAATTTTTAAAAAATGTTAATTTAAACGGAAAAAAATTTCTTGTGGCAAGTAAAGGTATAGATAACGAAAAACTTAAATTTTTGAATGAAATTTTTGAAGAATTTGTCCCAAAAGAAAATCTTGCTTTTATTTCCGGTCCTTCATTTGCGAAAGAAGTAAAAGAAAACAAACCCACCGCACTGGTTATTGCTTCTTCAAATCCTGCTCTTTCCGAAGAGTTTAAACGGTTTTTCCCTTCTTTTTTAAAAATATACACCGATACGGATGTTGCCGGTGTGGAGGTTGCAGGGGCATATAAAAACGTAATAGCCATTGCCGGAGGAATATGCGAAGGGCTAAATCTCGGTAATAATGCAAAAGCGGCACTTCTTGCCAGGGGACTTGTGGAAATGGACAGGTTCGGAGAAGTGTTCGGAGCTAAAAAAGATACGTTTTTGGGAGTTGCAGGGGCCGGAGATTTGTTTTTGACGGCCAATTCCGTTATGAGCAGAAATTACCGGGTGGGATTAAATCTTGCAAAAGATAAGATGCTTGAAGATATATTGAACGAACTCGGTGAAGTTGCCGAAGGTGTTTATACTACAAAAGCCATATACAAACTTTCTAAAAAATTTAATATATATACACCGATAGCAAATGAAGTTTATAAAATTATTTATGAAAACAAGAAACCTATTAAATCATTAGGGGATTTATTAAAATAATCCCGTAAGGGAAAAAGAGAGAATTATTTCGCTTTTTTTAACGCACCTGTAACGATTGAAAGTATAAGTCCCGCTGCTACTACACACATTGCGTCAGCTATAAATCCGCTAAATCCCATTTTTTCTCCTTTTTTTTGTTTGAATTATTATAACAAATTATGTAAATGTATAAGTAAAATTTGTTAAAATTTAATAAAAAGAGTAAAAAAATGAGATTAGATAAGTATTTGGTAACAAATGAATTGATATTTAGTAGAAATAAAGCTCAGGAAATAATAAAGCGGGGATATGTAAAAGTAAATGGGGATATAGTTAAAAAGCCTTCATTTAAATTATCGGAACATGATAATGTGGAAGTTTTAAGAAATGAAAAATATGTTTCCAGGGCGGCATACAAATTAAAATATTATCTGGACAGATACGGTCTTGATTTCAGCGGAAAAAAAGTTCTTGATATAGGTTCCAGCACAGGGGGGTTTACTCAGGTGGCTTTGGAATCGGGTGCCCAAAAAGTTGTAAGTGTCGATGTGGGCAGGGAGCAGCTACATTTTACACTGAGGGAGCATCCCAATATTGAGCTTTATGAAAATACCGATATAAGGGATTTTATTTATTCTGAAAAATTTGATGCGATTGTGAGTGATGTGAGCTTTATTTCTCTGCTTAAAATTATCAATAAAATAAACACTCTTGCAAAAGACGATATTATACTGCTTTTTAAGCCTCAGTTTGAAGTCGGAAGAGAAGCCAAAAGAGACAGGAAAGGTGTTGTGATTGATGAAAACGCCATACACGAATCAAAAGACAGATTTGAAAAAGAATGCACTATGCTGGGCTGGAAACTTTTAAGAAGTGAAGAATCGGAAATAAAAGGCAAAGAAGGAAATACGGAATTTATATATCATTTTAAAAAAGTTTGATATAATCGCATAAAAAAGGTCTGCTTTGATAAAAAGACATTCAACACGTAAAATCAAAGTCGGGAATGTTGAAATAGGCGGTAATGCCCCTATATCCGTTCAGTCTATGACTTATTCTAAAACAAAAGATGTTAAAACCACACTTGATCAGATAAACAGATTGTATTTTGCAGGTGCCGATATTGTGAGGGTGGCTGTTTTGGACGAGGAAGACGCCCTTGCCCTTAAAGAAATAAAACAAAATTCACCTATACCGCTGATAGCGGATATACATTTTAATTACCGTTTAGGTGTAAAAGCCGCTGAAATTGTTGACGCCCTTAGAATCAACCCCGGAAATATAGGGGGAAAAGAAAGGGTGAAAGCCGTTGTTGACGCCTGCAAACAGAGAAATATTCCTATAAGAATAGGGGTTAATGCCGGAAGTCTGGAAGATCATCTTGAAAAAAAATACGGACAGACGCCAAAAGCGATGGTGGAAAGTGCACTTTGGCATATAAAATTTTTGGAGGATTTGGATTTTAAAGATATAAAGGTTTCACTTAAAGCCAGTGACGTTCAAAGAACGGTTGAAGCGTATAGAATGTTAAGACCCCTTGTTGATTATCCTTTTCATTTGGGTGTAACCGAAGCAGGGACAAAATTTCACGCCACTATTAAAAGTGCGGCGGCTTTCGGGGCGTTACTGCTTGAAGGAATAGGCGACACCCTGAGGGTTTCAATTACCGGGGAGCTTGAAGAAGAAATAAAAGTAGGTAAGGCCATATTAAAAGATCTCGGACTTATAAAAGAAGGGGTAAATATTATTTCATGCCCTACATGCGGCCGGATTGAAGTGGATTTGCCCCCTATCGTAGAAGCTGTGGAAAAAGCTACTAAAAATATTAAAAAACCTTTAAATCTGGCAGTTATGGGATGTGTGGTAAACGCAATAGGAGAGGCAAAAGAAGCCGATGTGGCAATTGCCTGTGGCAAAGGTTACGGGCTTATAATAAAAAAAGGTGAAATTATAGGCAAATATAAAGAAGATGAACTGCTTGACAGGTTTTTAGAAGAAGTAAGGAAGGAATGCGAATGAGTGCCGAAACGATGATTTATATAATTAGTGCGTCTATTTTTTCCATAGCTTTTATACTTATGTTTCTTCTGCTTAGAAAAGTTGAAATTACGGAAGAAAGAATATTAAAAATACTCGGAGATGATGCTCAAAGGATAAAAAAAGCACGAAATGACGATGAACTGAAAAAATTAATCAGAGAGCTTCCTAAAAAGAAAAAAACAAAATTAAAAACGCTTTTTGAATCACAGGATTTATATGATGCGCTTGAACACATTAAAAAGCATCTTTTAAAAACTAATCCTTAAAAAAATTTAAACGCAGATCGGGATTAGCCAAAACTTCTTCTATTATTATTTCTTTATCTTCTTCTGCATTTTGGAGTATTTTGAATTTTCCTTCATTTTCAGATAAAATAACACCTATATCAATAGGGTTTTTCGAAGCTTTTATTTCTTCGATTAAATCATTGTCATCCGTTTCGATGTATATGCTTTTATATTGAAGTGTTGCAAGTGAATCTTTATACGGGTAAGTGATTTTTAAAATCATTAAAAACCTTTTTTTATAATTTTAACATAAAAGGAAAAAATTGTGGAGTTATATAATTTAGATATAGAAAGAGGAATATTGAGTGCCGTGCTTTTTGACGGAAAGATTTATGAAGATGTGGCGGTTATACTTAAACCCAATGATTTTTACCTGCCTTTTCATCAGTATCTTTTTGCAGCTATGGAAGAGCTTTCCCAAAAAGATTATCCCATAGATGAAATTTTTTTAAAAGACCATTTAAGCAAACAAAACAAATTTGACGACGCGTTTTTTCTTGATATTCTTGGAACCGCTCCGGTGGAAGCCGTGGAAGCTTATGCAAGGGAGATTAAAGACCTTGCCGTAAAAAGAGAGCTTATTCATCTTTCAAACGAAATAAAAAAAACGGTGTTGGAGGATGATAAAAAAGCAATTGAGGAAGTGGAGGAGATACAGGGTAAGCTGTTTAACATAGCCACTTCAAACATTGCGGGGGATTTCAAAGAATCAGAACAGATAATAAACGAAACACTGGCTTATATAAAAACCCAGGTAAGCAAACAGAATAAAATTGTAACCGGGCTTGATACCGGGTTTGTGGAGATGAACAGGGTTACAAGTGGATTTGGCGAGGGAGATTTAATAATTTTGGCGGCGAGGCCGTCAATGGGGAAATGTCTTGGAAAAGGAACAAAAGTTTTAATGTGTGATGGGAGTTTAAAAAAAGTTGAAGATGTAAAAGTCGGAGATTTGTTAATGGGTGATGATTCGACTCCCAGACGAGTGCTTTCAGTTACAAAAGGCGTTGAAAAGATGTATTGGGTAAGACAGAATAAGGGTATTGATTACAGGGTTAACGAATCACATATCCTTTCACTTAAACGAAGCAGAAACGAAGGAAAACATAAACACGGTGACGTTTTAAATATATCGGTAAAAGAATATTTGACAAAAAGTGACAAATTTAAGAGTAATTATAAGGGTTATAAAGTTGCCGTTGAATTTAAAGAAAAAGAACTTGAAATCGAGCCTTACTTTTTGGGAATTTGGCTGGGGGACGGCAGAAACGACGATATCAGAATTGCCAATACGGATAAGGAAGTAATTGAATATTTAGAAGAATATGCCAATTCTTTGGGACTGATGTTAAAAGAATATAAACATAATGACAAAACACCTGTTTATTCAATTGTGGGTAAAAGGGGAGAAGGAAAGTCCCTGCAGGCAAAACTTAGAAAATTAGGTGTTTTAAATAACAAACATATTCCAAAAAAATATCTGATAAATTCTACAAAAAAAAGATTGGAGCTTCTTGCGGGATTAATTGACAGTGACGGTTATTATGACAAATCAAACGGGGTTTATGAAATTACTGTAAAAGAGGAGCGGTTGGCAAAAGATATCAAATTTTTATGTGATACGCTGGGATTTAGAACATCTTTGATAGAAAAATGGGTGAATTATAATAATGAGAAAAGAAAATATTATAGAGTCAGATTTTTCGGAAATGTAAATGAAATACCTGTAAAAATAGAAAGAAAAAAGGCTAAAGAGTGGAGTTGTAACAGAGATTGGCAGTTGACGGGAATAAAAGTGGAATTTGACAAAGTGGATGAATATTACGGTTTTGAAATTGACGGGAATAAGCTTTTTTTACTTGAAGACTGCACGGTTACGCATAATACCGCTCTGGCTTTAAATATAGCTTTAAATGTATTAAAACAAGATAACGGTGTTGCTATATTTTCCCTTGAAATGCCGGCTGATCAGCTTATGTTGAGAATGCTCAGTGCCGCTGGAAAAATTCCGTTGCAGGATTTGAGAAGAGGAAATCTTGACGATAACGAATGGAGTAAACTTACGGCAGTTGCGGATGAGCTGAGCGAAAAGCCTCTTTATGTAGATGATGAGGGTAATGTAAATATCCACACCATACGTGCCAAACTCAGAAAGCTGAAAATCCAAAATCCCGATCTTTCTCTGGCAATTGTAGATTATCTCCAACTGATTAATTCGGATCTTAAAGAAAGACATCTTGCAATTGCGGAAATCAGCAGAAGTTTGAAACTTTTAGCAAGGGAGCTTCAAATACCTATAATTGCACTTTCACAGCTTAACCGTTCACTTGAAAGCAGACCGAACAAAAGACCGATGCTGAGTGATTTGAGAGAATCCGGGGCAATTGAGCAGGATGCGGATATTATTATGTTTATTTACAGGGACGATGTATATAAAGCCATGGAAGCCAAGCAGAAACAAAAAGAGGCTATGGAACAGGGAAAAGCCGTGCAGGTTGAATTTAAAGAAAAAGAGGTTGAAGATGCCGAAATTATTATAGGCAAACAGAGAAACGGTCCGACAGGCACGGTTGAAATGCTTTTCCATAAAAAATATACGCTTTTTACCGATAAAGTAAGCGAAGTGCAGGAAATACAAATGAGTGAAGCTCAGATTGATATGCCTACCATTTAAATAAACGTCAAAATGAACAGCGAAGTTAATATTTATTATAAGGTTAAAAGTTTTTTGAGTGCAAATAAATTTACTTTTTTAATTTTTTTTCTTTTATTGTTTCTCAGACTTCAGATTTCTTTTTTGAATTATCTTGATTTCAGATACGATAAATTTACAACCCTTGATGCAAAAATCGTAAACCAGTATAAGAAAAAAAATTACAGTGTGCTGAAACTAAAAACAAAAACCCTTGCTTTCTATACCACATCAAGGGAAAATCTGAAAAATCTCCTAAATGAAAATGTGCGTTTGGGTATAATAACTTCAAAAGTTCCTTTTTACGGATATCTTTTTACTTTTTACGCACCTTCTTTTCATCTTAAACTTCTGCCTGTTTCAAAAGCGGACGAATATATTGAAAATCAGCATAAAAATATAAAAGTTTCGAATGTTTTTAAAGCCCTTTTTTTCGGGGAAAGTATAGATTATACAACAAGACAGGAATTAAGCACGCTCGGGATTGCGCACTTAATTGCTCTGAGCGGGCTGCATCTGGGGTTTGTTTCGCTGTTTTTGTATCTTTTGTTTACACCGTTTTACAGACTGTTTCAAAAAAAGTTTCCATACAGAAACAGGTATGCCGATCTGGCTTTTATAATATTTGCGGTTGAATTTCTGTATCTTTACATTACAGGGTTTCCGCCGTCGTTAATAAGGGCGTTTATTCTTGAAATAACAGTTTTTTTATACGCATACAACATTCAAAACCCTTTTTCGCTGAAAGTTTTGTGGGTTGTTGTTCTGGCGTCTGTTTTACTTTTCGGGACAAAGGTTTTCAGTATCGGTTATTTTTTGAGTATTACGGGGGTGTTTTATATTTATCTTTTTTTCAGGTATTTTAAGCCCACTTTTTTTAATTCGCTGCTTTTAAGTTTTTATATGTTTGCCGTTATGTTTGTAATATCCCATACTTTTTTTGAAAACTTTAATCTGTACCAGCTTTTTTCTCCTTTTGTTAATATTTTATTCAGTCTGTTTTATCCGCTTGAAACGGTGCTTCATATAATCGGGCATGGAGGTGTTTTTGACGGGGTTTTGCTTAAATATCTTAATTTGGGCGAAAGTTTTGTGAGTTTTAAACTGCCTTTTCTTTTCGGGGTTGTTTTTTTGGTGTTAAGTTTTGCGGCATATTATAAAAAAGGATTGTTTTATGGTATAAATCTAATATCGTTAATAACAATTTTATATGCTGTAGGAGTTAGTATTGTATAAATTTAAAAATACGCAAAATTATGTGAGTTATTTTTCAGAACTGATAGAAAAAGAACGAATTGCGGAAAAAGAGTTTCACTTAAACGAAATAAAACGTCTGGACGGAAACGAGCGTCAAAAAAGAGGACGTGCCGTTTTGGGACTTAGAATGAAATATACCGGGGAATTTCTCGACTTTAAAATATACAGGTTCAACAGAAACAATATGCCGGAGCATCAGATAAAAGTAGGGGATGTGGTGCTTATAAGCCGAGGGGAGCCTTTGAAATTCAATCAGGAGGCGACTGTCAGCGGAGTGGGGCGTAATTTTATAGAAATATATTCCAAAGAGCCGATTTTCCGCTCGAAACTTTACAGGTTGGATCTTTTTGTAAACGATATAACGTTTAAGAGGATGAAAAAAGCACTCAATGAAGTGAAAAGTGAAAAATTAAAAGTGAAAAATTTTATAAATGTTATTTTAGGAAAAAAAGAGCCTAATGTTGCAGAAATAAATGAACAAAGCGAAATATTAAACAAATCTCAAAATAAGGCTCTTAGTAAATCGATTAATTCCGACGTTTTTCTTATTCACGGGCCTCCCGGAACAGGAAAAACAACGACTCTTGCGGAAGTTATCAAAAAACACATAGGTAAAAAACTGCTGGTTTCCGCCGAGAGCAATGTAGCTGTTGACAATCTGCTTGAAAAGCTTAAAGAGTATAATGTTGTTCGAATAGGGCATCCGGTAAAAATGGACAGTAGGCTAATGAAGTATTCTCTGGATGTAAAAGTAAGAAGGGACAAAAGATATAAAGAAGTCGAAAAAATTATAAAAAAAGCGGAAGATTTAAAATATTTGCAGGAAAAAAGATGCAAAAAGCCCACGCCGGGAAGAAGACGGGGACTGAGCGATGAAGAGATTCTGAAATATGCGAAAGAAGGTAAAGGCGTAAGGGGTGTTTTGAAAGAATGGATGCGGGAAATGGCGGAATGGCTTAAACTCCAAAAAAACATTAATAAACTTTATGATGAAAAAAACGCCAAAATCGAAAAAATTATCAATGATGTTTTGGAAAACGCTGAAATTGTTTTTGCGACAACATCCGCATGTGGAGGAGAATTTCTTGAAACAAGGGAGTTTGACACCGTGTTTATAGATGAAGCCGCACAGTCTATGGAACCGGGAAGTCTGATAGCTTTTTTAAAAGGCAGACAGGTTTTTTTTGCAGGGGATCACAAACAGCTGCCTCCGACTGTTTTGAGTAATGATAAAAGACTCAAAATAAGTATGTTCGAAAGATTTTCCGCTCTTTATCCAAAAGCCATGCATACGCTTGAAATCCAATACAGAATGAATAAAAAAATAAACGGATTTCCAAGCTGTGAATTTTATGAATGTAAGGTAAAAACGGATACAAGTGCCGAAAATATAACAATTAATGATTTGAATATAAAAAGCGACGGTTTTTACGGCGGGGAAGAACCTGTTGTGTTTGTAGACACCTGCGGTAAGTTTAAGGAAAAAAGCAAAAAAGATTCTCTTTCAAAATATAATCCCAAAGAGGCCGAATTTGTGGTTTTACTTGTTGAAGGGTTTTTGAATAGAGGCGCGAAAGAGGAGCATATAGGTGTCATTACGCCGTATAAGGACCATGAGGAGTATATAAAAAATTTAATAAAAAGTGAAAAGTGTAAAGTGAAAAGTGATTTGTTGGAAGTTAAGAGTGTAGACGGTTTTCAGGGGAGGGAGAAAGAAATAATTATTTTAAGCTTGGTTAGGGCGAATGAAAAAGAAGAAATCGGGTTTTTAAGTGATATAAGACGCTTAAACGTAGCAATTACAAGGGCTAAAAGAAAGCTTATAATCATAGGAGATGCAAAGACGCTTAGCGTTAATAAAACGTATAAAAATTTGATAGAATATGTAAAAGAAAACGGGGTTTCTTTGTTATAATTTGATGTTTTGAATTAACATAAAAAGGAGAAAAAATGAAAAAGAGTGTTGTATTTACATTGTCTGTCTTTGCGGCAGCTACTTTTTTTGGATGTAGTGCTAAAAAAGTAACTATAAAGGCTCAGTTACCAGCTGAAACTGATTCTTTAACGAAAAAAAGAGAAATAGCAGTAATTCCTTTTAAAGGCGACAATATTAATTTCAGCGGAAGACTTGAAACAAAACTTGCAAGTGTTAAAGTAAACGGGAAACCTTATTTTAAAGTTATAAACAGAGATAAAATCGGTGATATTTTAAAAGAGCTTAAATTTCAATCAAGTGAACTTGTCGGCAGTAAAGTTGCAAAATTCGGTAAACTTGCAGGAGCAAAAGTTATTATATCAGGAAATGTAAAAACAAGTACTTCAAGCGGAAGTTATCAAAAACCTGAACAGGTTTGTTCTTATTATGATAAAAAAGGAAGATGTCTTTCTTATAAAACCGTATATAAAACTTGTAGAACCGCAGACGCCACGCTTAATACTTCAATTAATGCAATTGATGTAAATACAGCGCGTGTAGTTGATGCTGTAAATATTTCTAAAACTTATCACGGAGATAGTTGTGTGGATACAGGAGTGTCATTTTTTGGATTGGGTAGTTCAAAAAAATTCAAGACGGCACAAATTGCTTTAAACGATCTTGCTGATGAAGCTGCCACTGATTATGTCAACAGAGTGGCTCCGCATAGTGTATTGTTAACAGTAGAGTTAATGGATAAAGTTGAAAGCGTAGATTTAAACAGCAGACAGGAAAAACTATTTGAAAATGCCCTTACATATATCGAACACGGTAGAATTAAAAAAGCAGAATATCTTCTAAAAAAACTAAATGAAGAAACAAATGAGAAATCTTATGAAATAGCATATGATTTAGGAGTTGTTGAAGAAGCCTTGGGTAAACTAGAAGAAGCGCAAGCCGCGTATAAATTAGCAGATAAAATAATTACCGACACAGGAGCGGAACCTAACGATTTAGTAGATAAAGCTATAAAAAGAATACAAACTTTATTAGAGAAAAGAAAAAAACTTCAAAGGCAGTTAAAAAATGCGTAAAAGGTTTTTTTTCTTTTTTGCTTTTTTCTTACTAACAGGATGTGTAAAACAAAATGTAAGTGTTCCTTTAAAACCCAAACCTTTACCTTCTTGGTATCTTAATCATCCAAAAAGTGACGGTAGATATGTATACGCCACAGGAAGCGGGATAAATAAAAAAGAAGCGTTATTAAACGCGCTTTCGAATTTTATTTCAATGTTTAGCGTGAAAATAACTTCCTCTATTAATATCAATAAAAAAAATTTTGGCGGTGGTCTTTATAATAGGAGTGCTAAATACGATGTAAAAGCGGTAATAGGAAATTTTGAAGTAACAAATTATGAAATATTAAAAGTATATCCTTATAAATTTGACAGAGTTTTGCTTTTATTAAAAGTGGATACAAAAAAATTGTTTGAAAATATGAAAGCCAAACTGGATGAAAGGTTTAAAGGATATAAAGTAAAATTTTCTGTTATTTCAAAAGAAAACAGAATAAAACAGATTATAGATTTAGACAGTTTTGTCAAAAAACTTCAAAAAGAAAAGGAGTACATTTATACTTTAAAAGTTATGAATCCTAACTTTAATGAAAAACCATATCTGGATTTTATAAATAAAGTTTATAATTACGCTCTTAATATAAAAAGTTCTACAAAAGTTTCAATTAAATGTGATAATTTTTCAATAAAACAAGATATAGAAAAATATTTATCCAAACATGGTATTAAAGTGGGGAAAAGTGAATTGGAAATTAAAGTAATTGTAAAAAGAAAAAGATCTAATTCAATAATGAATTTATCAGTTTACAATATTTATGTTTATTTGCAAAAAAATTCCCAAACATTAAGCAGTAACAGTTTTAAGATAGTAGTCCCGGCAAATGTAAATTTAAGCGGTCAACTATATGATGAGATTAAAAAACTTTCGTTAAAACAATTTTTTAATTTCTAAAATGAAGATTGAAATAACAAAAGAGGCTTTTAACAAAATAAAAAGAAAAGTGCCGTGGCTTTATAAAAACGAGCTTGTCTCAATTCCGGAGTGTGACGGAGGCAGTATTGCGGATTTGGTTTATAAAGGCGAATATGTGGCAACGGCGTTTATAAATCCCGTAAGCAAAATTACGGCAAGGATTTTGAGTTTTGAAAAAATAAATTTTGATAAAGAGTTTTTAAGAAAAAGAATTCAAAAAGCTATACAAAAAAGAAATCTTAAAAACGGAATTTTTGAAATTAATGCAAGTGTTACAAATTCCGCAAGGCTTATACATTCCGAAGCCGATTTTTTGCCGGGATTGATTGTGGATAAATACGGGGATAATCTGGTGGTAAGTTTTACAACAGCAGGAATGGATAATTTTAAAGGTGTAATACTTGAGATGTTAATTGAGCTTTTAAATCCTAAAGGCATTTATGAAAAAGGCGATAAAATCAGGGAAAAGGAAGGATTGGAAGTCGTATCGCATACGCTTTGGGGAGATATTGACGGTGAATTTATAATTGAAGAGAACGGAAAGAAATTTTTAACCGACTTAAAAGAAGGACAAAAAACAGGATTTTTTTTAGACCAGAGGAAAAACAGATCTGTTGTGGGGAAATTCGGAAATAAAAAAACGCTTGATTTGTTTTCTAATGCAGGGGGATTTGGAATATATGCAAATGCAGAATATAGCAAATTCGTTGAAATTTCCGCTCTTGCGTGTTCGCAGATTGAAAAAAACTGCTCTCTTAACGGAATTGAAAATTACGATATTATAAAAGCTGACGTTTTTAAATTTTTGGAAAAAGAAAAAGAAACTTACGACTTGATAATTATAGACCCCCCTGCATTTGCGAAAAACAAAAAAGCAAGGCAGGGAGCCATTAAAGGGTGGAAATATTTGATTGTAAACGCTTTGAAATTATTGGAGGATGGCGGATATTTGGCTCTGTTTAGCTGTTCGCACTCCATTACTTCAAAAGATTTGCTGGACTTGGCTCTAAGCAGCAGTATAATTGATAATTCATATCTAACTGTAATGGAGTTTTTAAAACAGGATGTAGACCATCCTTATGTTTTAAATATACCGAATTCCCTCTATTTAACGGGAGTTTTGTTAAGGAAGACAAAATGAAACTTTTATTTATAAGACATTCTCTTGCTGTTGAAAAAGACGAGTGGATGGGACACGATTTTGAAAGGCCTTTAAGCGAAAAAGGTGTTAAAAGAGCTAAAAAGTTTTTTAAATATATTAAAAGGATTTATCCTGAAATTGATTTTATAGTTACTTCCAAGGCAACAAGAGCAAAACGCACCGCGGATATTTTAAAAGAGTTTTATCCTGTGTCGGTGTTTGAAGAAACTTCACTTTTGTATCCGGGAGCCGGGATAAACGACCTTAAACAGGCTTTGCAGGATAAAGACGGTGTGATTGCGGTAATAGGGCATGAGCCGGATCTGAGCGAATTTGTCAAATCCATTATGTATGCGCCGAATTTAAAATTAAAACTCCAAAAACCTTCTCTTATAGAAGTGGAGAACGGTGTTTTAAAGGCATTGCTACAATATAAACATATTAAGGATGAATATGCTTGAAAAACTAAAAAATTCCAAATTTTCAGAAATTTCCCTTTATTTTATATTTCTTTCGTATGATAAAAAAAGTCTTGAAGGGTTTTTGGGCGAATACGAACTGGAAGATTTAATAAAATATTACGATGAAATAAACAGCACGACTTTAAATGAAGAAGATATAATAAAATATTTTGACGGTAATTATGAAAAGCTTTCCAAGGAACTTGCGCTTTTTTTCGCACCTTTTCTGCCTGAGGATTTTGTAATAAACAAAGATCTGGAAAAACTTAGAGTGAAACTTGTTTCTATATACGGTGATGAAATAAGCGAAGCGATAATTAAAGCTCTGCAAATATTAAGTATGCTTTCATTCCCGCAGGAGATTGAAGAAAAAGAGTATCTCTTAAAAGAGGTTTTTAAAATAATGCTTTTACTTTCAAAAATTATGAAGCTTTTAAAGGATACCAATGAATCTCAGTGATTTAAAAAAACATATCAAAGTAATAGACACGCCTCTTGATATAAATCTGGAAATACCTCATCTGGCGTATATTGAAGCCAAAAAGGAAAATCCTAAAATTTTAATGTTTACAAATGTGAAAGAAGGCGATAAAAAATTTAACATTCCGGTGGTTATGAATATTTTTGCGAACGATGACGCTGTAAGAGATATATTCGGAAGGGAGCTCGACGGGATAGCCGGGGATATAGAATCTCTTATAAAAATGAAACCCCCTAAAACGCTCAGTGCTAAATTAAAAGCTTTCGGAAAACTGTTTGCAGTAAAAAATGTTATTCCCAAAACCGTTAAAACGGCCGAATGTCAGTATAAAATTTATCAGGGAGAAGCCGCAAAACTTTCGGATTTGCCTATACTTAAAACATGGGAGCTTGACGGCGGCAAGTTTATTACAATGGGACAGGTTTATACCAAAAGCCTTGACGGGGAAACGAGAAATGTAGGAATGTATAGACTTCAGGTATATGACGATAAACGTTTAGGACTTCATTGGCAGATACATAAAGACAGTGCACATTTGTTTTGGGAATATAAACAGGCAGGTAAAAAAATGCCCGTTTCCATTGCGATAGGCGGGGATCCTTTGTGGACATGGTGTGCGACTGCACCGATGCCGGCCGGAATATTTGAAGTAATGCTTTACGGGTTTGTAAGAGGAGAGAACCCTAAACTTGTCCGATGTATAAGTAATGATATTGGAGTGCCGGCAGATGCGGATATTGTGATAGAAGGGTGGTGCGATCCGGATGAAACGGAAATTGAGGGTATGTTTGGAGATCATACAGGATACTATACGCTTAAAAAACCGTTTCCCCTTATGCATGTAGATACAATTACAACTAAAAAAGATCCGGTGTTTTATGCAACCGTAGTCGGAAAACCGCCTTTGGAAGACAAATATATGGGATATGCCACAGAAAGAATATTTTTGCCGCTTATAAAAACGACATCTCCTGATTTGATTGACTATGCAATGCCTGAAAACGGAGTGTTTCATAATCTGATTTTATGCAAAATAGCTCCTAGATACCCGGGACACAGTATGCAGGTGATGCACAGTCTTTGGGGAGTGGGGCAGATGAGTTTTGTAAAGCATGCCATATTTGTAGGTGAAGACGCGCCGGAATTAAGGGATTATGAAAATCTGACAAGATATATTTTAAATAATCTTGATCCTGAAAAAGTATTAATTTCTAAGGGCGTGGTTGACGAACTTGACCATTCAAGCACGGAAGAACTTGTGGGCGGAAAACTCGGGATCGATGTAAGTGAAAAGTGTAAAGTGAAAAGTGAAAAGTTAGAGGTTTTAAATGATGAAGAGCTGTTTGAAAAAATAAAAGCGGTGGATGATAATGTGGAAGAGGTTAAGCAGTATATGGTTGATACTAAAAATCCGATATGTGTTATAAAATTTAAAAAAGAAAAACCGGCAAGGGTGCTTTTTGATAAGTTAAAAGAGCTGAAAGAACATTTAAGAATTGTAGTGTTTATAAATACGCCCGAAACATTTAATCCTTATATGCTGGTATGGAGGGTTACAAATAATATAGACGCCCTGAGGGATGTGTGGATTGAGGAAATTACAGGAATAGACGGAACAAATAAAAGCGAAATAGACGGATTCAGCCGTGAATGGCCGCCTGATGTGGATACTACGCCTTTAGTTTTGAAAAAATTAAAAAAACTCGGCTTAATTAAAGGAATAAGTGAAGAACAACTGAAAAAATATCAGATAATTAATTAAAGAGGATTTATGGATTTTAAAAAACTTTTTTTATTTCAGGGACTTGATGAAAAAGAACTTAAAGAAGTTGAGAAATTTACTATTGTGAAAAATCTTAAAAAAGATGAAATTGTTTTTTATGAAAAAGAAAATTCGGCATATTTACATATGCTTGTAGAGGGTAGTGCAAGAGTGTATAAAGTAGACAATAAAGGGCATGAACTTGTAATACATAAATTTACTCCACCCTCTTTAATCGCGGAACTTGCGAATTTTGAAAATTTACCGTTTCCTGCAAACTGTGCTATGGATGAAGACGGGGTTGTTCTGAAAATAGAATTTGAACCGTTTAAAAAGTTTATGAAAAGCGGTGATGTCTGTTTTTCTGTTATGAGCTCACTGCTTACAAAAATGAAATATTTAGATGGGATTATTCAGGATAATATAATACTTGATACGGAAACGAAAATAGCAAAATTCATATATGAAAATGATGAAATGTTTAGTGGGCTAAAACAACACAGTGTTGCAAGTTTACTGAATATAAAACCGGAAACTTTAAGCCGTAAACTTAAAAAATTTAAACAGCTTGGAATTATTGAAAATATCGGAAGTAAACTGATAGTTAAAAATAAAGAAAAAATTAAAGAAATTTTTACGTGGTAGCGTTTACCATTTTAAAAAAACCGGCTGTTACCGTATCTATCGTATTGATATGATTTTCAAGCCATGGAATAAATGCCTTTGTCAGGTAATCTTTTAAATATTCAGTATCATCTAATTTGTTTTTTAATTCTTCAAGTTCGTTTAAGATTCTGTTATGTTCCATTTTATGCGGAACAATTGCAAAAAAATTGTATTTTTCCATAAGTTTTTCTTCAAAAGAGAAGTGTTCTTTTACGTCATTTAAAAACTCTTTATAAGCTTTTTTAATATCACCGTTATTTTCTATTGCATCATAAAGTCTGTTTATATATTCCAATTCTTGATTGTGAATTTCATTCATGGGTTCGAATGCCACCGGATTTACTTTTTCAATTAACATAATATTCCTTTAAATTTAATATAAAAAAGGGCATAAAAGCCCCGAAGGAGGAAGAGAAGATGAAAAAGGTTAAATTAGCCTGCCAATTCTTTACCGAAATCTTTGTGAATATCTCCGCTGATTACTCCGAAGTTGAAGTTTTCAACCAAGAAGTTAACCATAGCTTCATCAGCAAACTGAGGAGCGTTAGGTCCGATTATAATATCTTTCATTCCAAGGCTTAGTAGCGCTAAAAGAATAATAATCGCTTTTTGCTCCATCCATAGAAGTGCGATTGAAACAGGAAGATCGTTTACATCTTCTACGCCAAGTGCGTTTGCTACCGTAAGAGCGATATGAACTGCACCGTTAGAGTCGTTACACTGACCAAGGTCGATATATCTTGGAATGTCTGTTCCCGGAACTGTTCCGAAATCTACGTCGTTGAATCTGAATTTACCACAGCTTGAAGTGATTATAATATGATCTTTTGGAACCGCAAGAGCTAATTCTCTGAAATAATCTCTTTTTTTACCAGGTGCGTCACATCCCGCGATTACCCATACTCTTTTTAGTTTACCTTCTTTGATAGCGTCAAGAACTTTTGCTCCGTATGCGTCAAGAACGGTTTTATAATGATGTCCTGTTACGATTTTTTCATCGCTGTCAAATCCTGTAATATCAGGAAGTTCTAAAGTTTGATCAATTAGCGGATCGAAATTGTCGTTTTCTATTTTTTTAGCACCTTCAATTCCTGTGATTTTGTAAGTGTAAAGCCTGTCGATATAGTTTGCTACTTTTTTAGATTTTTCAGGCGGCACTATACAGTTGGTGTTTACTACGCATGTTCCGTTCCATTTGCTGAAAACATCAGTCTGATCAAACCAGGCTTTACCGATGTTACCTTTTAGGTTTTTGAATTTTCTTAAATGAGGGTAACCATGAGCCGGTAGCATTTCTGAGTGAGTATATACGTTGATTTTATCGCTCAGTCCTCTTTGCTCAATTCTTTTTAGTAATTTTTCAAGCATATCAAGGTTGTGTCCTGAAATTAGAATACCTTTACCTTCGGCTTTGTTTTGAGTAACTTCCACAGGTGTAGGGGTTCCAAGTGCTTTTGTATGTGCGTTGCTTAGTAAATCCATAACTTTTACACCGGCATTTCCTATTTTCATAAGCTGAGCTATATGCTCGTCAAAGTTGAAATTCACGTTTGTAAGTGTAAAATATAATGTTTCGGCATTTACATCGTCAATTTCAGTTAGGATTGCTCTTTCTTCAGGATTGTCCATATCAATAAGTTCTCTGGCGTGCTCTCTGTATGCACTAAGACCTTTAAGACCGTAAATCATCATATCTTGAAGTCTTGATTTTGTTGATGTTTTACCGCATACACCTTTGCTTTCTCCATGGCTTCCGCATCCGCCGGGAGCAGACATTTCACACTGCCAGCATAGAAATTTCAAATCTTTTTGATTTGTGTTTTTTTCTTCTTCGTTTTTTCCAAATATTCCAAACATTTTGTCTCCTTAAAATTTTGTTACAGGAGTATTTTAGTCTTTTTCTAAACATATGTCATTGACTGCGGTCAACGCTTTGTGGGTTTTTGGAAATTTATACAAATACAAAAAACAAATCTGATATTTTTAATAGGGTTATATTGAAATTGGTATTATTTTATCTTTTAAGAAAGTAGATAAAAGAAGAAATGGTTTATGAAGATTTTTTCTTTTTAATTCTTTTAAGTTTTTCAATACCTTTTAAATCATTATCATTCCATTGATAATATGTTCCGAATACCCTGTCCCATATATCTGTGGTAATACCGTGGTTTAGAAGGGGTTTTTTGTGATGGACAAAATGAAATTCCTGCATATATCTCCAATAATGGCTTGCAAATTCCCGTCTGTGCATAATATGATGCATAATTCCGTAATTAAAATATCCCAAAGTCATTCCCCCGACTATTGCGAAAGCATCGCTTAAAGGCATAAAAAAATGGAAAATCCATGTAAAAAAAGTTGCAATTACCGCACTCATAAAAAACGGCATAGCATCGAAACTGAAAGGATTTTGATGATGATGGGCATGCCCTTCTATGAAAACTTTCAACGGATGGTTTTTGTGAAACAGCCATGCGTGCACCGCATATTCCAAAAACGTAAAAAATATAACTCCTATGGCAAAAAGGGCTATGCTTGCCCATATATCCGTTGAGTAATATATGCTAAGCCCCAAAAATACAACGGCGGTTAAAAAATCCGTTACTAAACTTAAATAGTAGTTCCATTTTGATGCGGTAATTTTTAAAATCAACTTTCCCATAGATGCTCCTTAATAAAATCTTATTAATGTTATAATTTAGTATTATAACAAAAAACAGTATCAATTTGATATAATAAAATAAAAAAGGATAAAAATGTATGAAAACAGAAAAGATGCCGGAATTAAACTTTCCGTTCCTCTTAAAAAGATTCAGGATGAAGGAAAATATACCGATCCGGTTGTTGTTTCAATACCAAACGGCGGAGTCTGTATAGGTATAGAAATCGCAAAAGCTTTAAATGCTCCTATGGATATTATTCTGATAAAAAAAATACCCGCTTTGAACAATGAAGAACTGGCAATAGGGAGTGTAAGTGAAAACGGTATAGTTTTTTTAAATAATGATCTGGTTGAAAAGTTTGGTGTTGATGAAAATTATATACAGGAAAAGGGTATGGAAAAAATTTACGAAATGGAGCAGATAAGGAACGCTTATGAATATGAGTCTGTTGTGCTTGAAGGAAAAGATGTAATACTTGTGGATGACGGGGCAGCAACGGGTGTGAGTATGTATCTTGCCGCTCAGAGTATTGCAAGGGAAATGCCCAGGAGCGTTACAATAGCACTGCCTGTTGCACCAAATGACAAAAAAGTTTTAAATATGCTTAAAAGCGTTTGTCATCATCTGGAAATTTTATATATGCCTGACAATTTTATGTCCATAAGCAAATGGTATGAAGATTTTCATCAGTTAAGTGATGAAGAAGTAAAAGAATTGCTTGAAAAAATTAAATACTAATCTTGTGCACTTTTTATTAACATCAGTTATTAATTTTTGGAAAAGAGAAGGTATAAATATTATCTTTTCTTTTAATTGTGTAGGATTAGTTTAATAATTGTATGTTTTGAAAAAAAATCAATTATGCCTATATTTGGTGACAGACACTTTCTTCGTGCCAAAAAAAGTAAGAGAAAAAATTATTTATTCCCTCTTACATATCCATCTATGATAAATCTTAAAGCATTTAGTTTGATGAAACCTTCTGCGTCTTTATGGTTATATACGCTGTCTTCTTCAAATGTTGCAAATTCCGGGCTGAATAGGGATTTTGGAGATTTTCTTCCAATTACAGTTACGTTTCCTTTGTAGAGTTTAAGTTTTACGGTTCCTTCACAGTTTTCCTGAGTTTTGTCTATTAATTTTTGAAGAGCTTCCCTTTCAGGAGAAAACCAGAATCCGTTGTAAATAAGCTCTGCATATTTTGGCATTATTTCATCTTTTAGGTGAGCCTCGCCTTTATCAAGCGTAATGCTTTCAATCGCTCTGTGAGCTTTAAGAAGTATTGTTCCTCCCGGTGTTTCATAGCATCCTCTGCTCTTCATTCCAACAAATCTGTTTTCAACTATGTCAAGTCTTCCGATTCCGTGTTTTTTACCGTATTCGTTAAGAGTTTCCAGAATCTGTGCCGGAGTCATTTTACTTCCGTTAATAGCTACCGCATCGCCTTTTTCAA
>Ga0256837_1000739_pt1 | contig 25748 bp, 22 predicted proteins | sample 4562384metaG_FD_185976 | JGI IMG/M metagenome (GOLD analysis project Ga0256837, IMG submission 185976) | Hydrothermal vent microbial communities from Guaymas Basin, Mexico - 4561-384 | ecosystem: Environmental > Aquatic > Marine > Hydrothermal vents | place: Mexico: Guaymas Basin | collected... | reverse complement strand
CTTTCTCTTCTATGATAGAGAGCAGTACCTCAAACGCAACAGGTTCACCCGCATAAACAGCACCCATCATACCAGCTACCTCTTCAGGCATGATGATATGATCTACGTGTGCAAACTCCATTTTCTTGGCGATCTCATTATCACTACATCGTGCAGAAACATCCACTGATTCATTAAGACTTTTGACATTGACAGCTATAAAAGCATTTTGAATATCATCTGAAGTCAAACAAAGTACATGAGAGACACGTTTATCGAGGTCAAGTTTTTTAAACACCTCTTCTTTTGATGCATCTGCACATATCGCATGGTGTCCGTCACGGTATGCCATCTCTGCCATCTCTTCACTTTTATCTATGATGACAAACTCCACACCCTCTTTTTGTAGTCCCCTGACCACCAAGCGCCCAAGAAGTCCATAACCACACACAACAGTAAGTTTCTTTTTCTTCCCTACGGCCTGAATAACTCTGTCCTCCCTTAAAACTCCCAAGCGTTCATTGAAAGAGGATACGATGATAGAAGTAACAAATGAGATCAACCCGATACCGGTAAAGATGATAAGCATCGTAACAACCCTGCCCTCAGGTGTAACAGGAGCGATATCTCCATAACCGACAGTAGAGATAGTAATAAGTGCCCAGTAAAAAGCATCAAAAAGGTTGTGAATGTTGGGATTATCATTATCTCCTTCAAAAACATAAAGCATAATTCCTGCTATAAAAATAAAGAATGTAGAGAGTGTTAGAAGTGTCATTAACTCAAATTTTTTATTTTTCAGTACATATAAAAAACCTGTCAGACTCTTGGTATAACGCAGCATCTTAAATGCACGAAACAAAACGAATACACGAAGAACACGAAGCCCTCTATAACTTGGCAGTATTGCAATGATATCAATAATGGCAGAAATTGATGTTATATATGCCCATTTATCTTTAAATATCATGCCAAATAAAGAGAACAATTTTATCTCTTTATCAAAATAGTTACTCTCTTCATAAGCATCTATAATAATTTTATGTACATCACTAAATACCCACATTCTAAGTAGATATTCTATGATGAATATTGCAGTAACAAAATAAAGATCAAAATCATCAAGCCATATAGGAATATGCTGTTTTACATCTATAACAAGGAGTGTAACACTGCTTAAAATCACAAAGATCATAAATATATCAAAGTATTTTTTATATGGATAATCATCATTTTCAAGCAAATCATAGAAAAATGTTTTTATAGTATTGTATTTTTTAGAACTTTGTAAAAAATATGCAAAAGATAAAAGCTTATGCGTTGGTTTTTCCATTTTTCCCCCATGGTTTGAAATATGACAGATGATTTTTTTCATCTCTATCTAGTACATAATTAAGTTCATAGATATTATTGATAATATACTCAAAATCTTCATAGATCTCTTCATCTGCGACAATGAGCAGTTCATCATCGATTTGAAGGTTCATTTGAGAATCTGGCATCAAGTAAACTTCATCACCGCGTTTTAGAAGTAAAAATACGATCTGCAACATCTCTTCTTTGTTTTCACGCGAACGTCTTAAGTTTGCCAAAGTAACGGATTCACCTTTGTTCAACTCCAGACTCAAGGCATAGGCATTTTCATCATTGAGCTGCGTTTCAAAGTACTTTGGATTCATTCCGGTTATATTGTTCAAAATATTAACAATGACCTCTGCCCACTCTTCTGTCTGTTTTCTCGCTTCACGGATAAAGAGATCAACCAATGGTCGTGAGATAAAGTTGTAAGTCGCATCTGCAAGAATTTTTTCAACAACATATATCTTATTTATTTTTGCAGCTTTAAAGATATTTAGATCATCAAGAGAGTTCTCTCTTCCCATTGTGAAGATATCTGGATTGAGCTGTTTTGCACTGTTTAGGATAGTAAGATTTAAAATATCGTTTTTCGTTGCAGCAATGATACAGGCACTCTCTTTTACACCTAAAGAGATAAGTTTTTGCATATCCTCTTCATCACCAAAGATAGTGGACTCTTTTTGTTTTATATACTTTTTAGAATCAAAATCTTTAATGACATACTCAATACCTGCTCTTTTAAGACCCTCAGCGATCGCCTTGCCCATACGACCGCTTCCATAGATGATATACCTACCTTGTGGAAACCTATCTCTGCCTTTTAATTTTAAAATATGTCCATACATCCACATCTCCAAAAGCCAGATATGTGGTGATGTCAAACCGAAGTAAATACGTTTGGAGATAATATCAAAAGGATTCTGCACATGTTCAAGTCCCATATTCTTAAAGTGGGCTACCTGCTCGGGAGATGTAGCTTTGATGATGATATCTATCTTTTTGTTAAGAAGCATACATACTGTTGCTATATTGGCATTAACCATATCATTCTCAAAAAGAGAGATAATGCCTTTACAGTTTTTTTGATGAATTCCTGCCATTTTCAACATCTGGTGGTTTGTGCCGTCTCCTACTGAAGCTGGAACATGAGGGTAGAAGTTTTCAAGGATAAGCTCTTCTATCTTTTGTGTACTTTTATCAAGTACGACAACCCTGTAGTCAACCCCGTTTATTTTGTTAATAATCGTCTTTGTTACACCGTTGTAACCCAAAATAATATAAAATGGTTCATGCAGATTTTGCACCTGATTTCTAAAAATATTGAGGTTCAATGCACGTCTTAAACCCTCGTCTTGAATAAGTGCAACAATTGCACCAATACCATAGAACCAACCTATAACAGTAAAGTAGATAGTAAAACTCACCCACATCCTCTGTGGATAGTTGAATGTATATGGTGCTTCTCCAAAACCGATGGTGCTTGCCATATAGGTCACAAAATAAAAAGCATCAAAAAAAGTCATCTGATAAGGGTTCCCCAGGTCATCTGTACCCGGAATGAGCACCAAACCGAGTATGGATATGGCAAAAGTGATAATAATAACAAGAAAAGGAGTTCGTAATCTTTTAAGAACTATCCAAATAATCTGTTCATTCATACTGTTTATCTATCTTTTTGATTTGATAGTATCACCGACAAACAAGATTACAGAGACTGCGTTTGCCAAAAGTGCCCCACCTGAGAGTGAAACAATGGCAGTGGCAGCTTCAGTCCCTATACTCGAAGCGACATACTCTGCAAAAGCCCAAACAGTCGCTGAAGCGATAAGCTGAATATCTGCGACAATACTTGTAGCAAGCAGTACTGCTCCAAGTTGTGTCCTATCTCCAAGTTTTAATACTGTCGCGATAAGATTTACAATAATCGCCGCAAAAAGTTCATACGCACTATGTTCAATCAGCTGTGTCGGATCCCCATAAAAAAAACCAAAATTAAGCGTCATAGCCAAAGTAAAAAACAGTCCTGAAATAATTTTATGCATATTCATACCAAAAACTCCAAAAAATAATATTTAAAATTGTATCCCTATTTAGATTATAAAATATATATTTTACAAATATTTAATTTTATTTGCTTAGGTGTGTATTTTTTGTACACAATAAAATCAATAATTCTCTCTACTAATGAGTTATTTAGGTATTAAATTATAAAATTAAGACCAAAATTAACACAAAGTGGAACTATGCAATATCCTTATGAAAACTTAGAAAACTTTACACTTCCCAGTCTGCTAAACCGCTCAGTAGAGCTTTATGGGGATAAAAAAGTCCTCTCAAAAGTTGACCAAGAACCCATGACTTACAACGAGTTGACATATAATGTCCACAATATGATCAAACTCTTAAAAGATAATGGCATAAGAAAAGGTGATAAAGTAGCACTATTGAGTGAGAATATGCCAAATTGGGCTATTGCTTATTTTAGTGTTACATATTTTGGAGGAGTTATTGTTCCTATTCTTCCTGATTTTCACCCTGCTGATGTCCAGCACATCATACGCCATTCTGAAGCAAAGGCTGTTTTTGTCTCAACAAGACATCTGCAAACGATAGAAGATTTAGAAGACTCCAACATGAAATTTGGAATTTTACTTGATGATTTAACTATTGTTGATGAGTTAACGAATCATACATATATTTCAAAATTCAAACAGAGAATCTCTTCAAAAGAGCTTCCAAAACCCGATGAAGATGATATGGCTGCACTCCTATACACTTCCGGAACAACAGGTCACTCAAAAGGTGTCATGCTCTCACATAAAAATCTTGTTACAAACGCAATGAGTGCATATAAGAATGTACATATCACGCCTGATGATACTTTTCTTTCAATCTTACCTCTTGCGCATACTTTAGAGTGTACCGTAGGTATGATAGTACCTATTTTACATGGTTCAGATATCGTCTATATAGATAAGGTTCCTACTCCAAATGTACTGCTCAAAGCATTTGCAAGTGTAAAACCAACAATGATGCTTAGTGTTCCTCTCATTATTGAAAAGATTTATAAAAATAAAATCATGCCAAAATTTACAGGCTCATTTATAATGCGTACACTCTACTCCATCCCTTTTATACGCAGACAACTCAACAAAATAGCAGGTAAAAAGCTCATAGAAACTTTTGGTGGAAGATTGAAATTTTTTGGTATAGGTGGAGCAGCCCTTCCTACCTATGTAGAGATATTTTTAAAAGAGGCACAATTCCCATATATAGTGGGGTATGGACTTACTGAAACTTCTCCTCTTATTGCAGGAGGAAGACTTGGTATGCCTATAAAAATAGGCTCTACAGGACTACCTATGGTAGGTGTTGATGTCAAAATAAAAGATCCAAATCCAAAAACTAACGAAGGTGAAATCGTAGTAAAATCTCCTAGTGTTATGATCGGCTACTATAAAGATGAGGAGCAGACAAAAGAGGTCATCAAAGATGGGTGGTTCTACACCGGTGATTTGGGCTATCTTGATAATGACGGTTATCTCTTTATAAGCGGACGCAGTAAAAATGTCATCATCGGTTCAGGTGGTGAAAATATCTACCCTGAACAGATAGAGGGAATCATCAATCAAAATGAAGCTGTTCTAGACTCACTTGTTATGGAAAAAGAGTCTAAACTCGTTGCAAGAATACATCTTGATTATGAATTAATTGATAAAATGTTTAATGCCCACAATATGCCAGAAGCAGAAGTTAGAGAAAAAATAGCAGAGTATCTTGAAGAGATGAGAGTTCACGTTAATGAACAACTGGCATCATTTGCTAAAATACAAAAGTTTATCGAACAGATAGAACCATTTGTAAAAACACCGACGAAAAAAATCAAACGCTATCTCTATACTGAGTAGCGTTTTACATTATAGATAAACTATCTACAATAATACCTCTTTATAAACTGCTAACTTCTCCTCAAATTTCATAGCTCTGTATGCAGGACTTGGACTTGGCAGGTAAAATGTCAGTATATCTAAATGTGAGAAGTGTTGCAAATACAGCTTTTGCGCAGTCTTTCCTGTAAAACAGACCTTTTTGATTGTAGGATGTTTTTTTAGAAAAGCTTCTATATCATTTACTTTTATCTTTTTGAGATTAGAATCAAGGGAGTTTTCACGTTCACACTCTGCAACCATATCCCAAAGTGCAATTTTATGTTTTTGTAAAAACCTGCTTTTTTCTTCGATACTTTGCGGTGTTGTTTCATCATATACAGCAGCTAAAAGTTTGTAAAATTGATTTTGTGGATGTGCATAGTAGAAATTATCTTCAAAAGATTTGATACTTGGAAAACTTCCAAGTATCAATACCTCTGCGTTTACAGGTACAAAAGCATCAAATGGATGTGAATATACCTGCATATAGCAACTTTAATCTAAAATTGAGGTTGAACGAAAGGAATGACCTGTTTTTTACGGCTTAAAACTTTATCTAACCATACTCTGTGATTTTCTAGTTTTGTCTTAAACGCAGCCTCTATTTTACTCTCATCATCACTTACGACAATCAGTTTAGAACCCTCTTTCATGATGTCAGTAAGTAAAATAAGAACAGTATGCAGACCATTTTCCTCTTTCATCTTCTTCATATCTTCAAGAAGTTCATCTTCACGTGGTTCAAGAACAGTGATGTCTACCATCTCAAGCTGTCCGACACCTACTTTTGTACCGTTCATATTGAACTCTTTGTAGTCTCTGGTATTTAGATCTCTGGCACTTGCACCGTCTACTGCTGATTTTACAATGAACATATCCATCGCAAGTTTTTTATAATCTTCTACACCTGCGATCTCTGCAAGTTCTTTTACTGCTTTTGTATCTACTTTTGTACATGTAGGAGATTTGAAGATAACAGTGTCACTTAAGATTGCCATCATCATCATTCCTGCGATATCTTTAGGAAGCTCTACACCATATGCTTTGTACATCTCATAAACAACAGTATTTGAACACCCGATAGGTCTGATCCATGCTTCAATAGGAGTATCAGTTGTCAAATCACCAAGTTTATGATGATCTACTATTCCTAAGATCGTTGCTTCATCTATATCATCTTGAAAATGAGGTTTATCTGTTGAATCAACGATAAAGACTCTCTCTCCTGCAACAGATGTTTTAAGTTCAGGAATCTTGTCTGCATAGCCGAATTTTTCTAAGATAAACGCAGTCTCAGCTGAAATATCTCCTTGACGTGCAGGAATATACTCCTCATCTTCTACTTGATTTTTAAGATAAGATATTGAGATAGCCCCAACAATAGAGTCGCTATCCGGATTTTTGTGTCCAAAAACATATACTGACATTGTAAGCCTTTAAATTTTTTCGCAATTATACTATACTTTTTATTTATGTAAAGCTAACTCTTTTTTAAGATACTCACCCGTATAAGAGCCCGTTTTTTTATGATTTGCAGCTAACTCTTCAGGAGAACCCTCAGCGATGATGAGTCCACCGCCTGAACCACCTTCTGGTCCCATATCTATGATATAGTCAGCATTTTTTATCATGTCTAAATTGTGTTCAATAATAAGTACAGAATTACCCAGTTCAACAAATTTATGCAGTACATTTGTAAGTCTATCCACATCTGCGAAGTGAAGTCCTGTTGTCGGCTCATCCAAGATGTAGAGCGTTTTACCCGTATCTTTACGTGAGAGCTCTTTTGAGAGTTTGATCCGCTGTGCTTCACCACCTGAAAGTGTCACTGCGTTTTGACCAAGTGTAATGTAACCAAGACCGACATCCACAAGCGTTTTCATCTTTTGATGGATTTTAGGAATGGCTTTAAAAAACTCAAATGCCTCTTCCACACTCATAGCAAGTACATCAGAGATCGTCTTGCCTTTGTAAAAGACCTCTAAGGTCTGTTGGTTGTATCTTGTACCGCCACAGGCATCACATTTAACCATAATATCTGGTAAAAAGTGCATCTCGATCTTGTTTTCACCCTCACCCTGACACTTCTCACAACGTCCGCCTTTTACATTAAAACTAAAACGTGAAGCCGTATAACCTCGTATCTGTGACTCTTTTGTCTGTGCAAAAAGATTTCTTATCTCATCCATGACACCTGTATATGTGGCAGGATTCGAGCGCGGTGTACGACCAATAGGGCTTTGGTCAAGATAGATAACCTTATCTACATTTTCAAGTCCTGTTATCTCTACACCTGCTACTTTATTTACTTTACGAGCATGATTGAGCAGTTCTCTTGCTGTTGGCAGAAGAGTTTGCAGCATCAGTGAACTTTTCCCACTTCCGCTGACACCGGTAATACAGACAAAATTATTCAGAGGAATTCTTGCGTTTAGCTTATTGATATTATTTAATGTGACATTTTTTATCTCTATCCATTTCTCTTGCTCACGTCTGTAGAAGTACTCTATCTTTTTACGTCCGTAGAGGTAGTCTGCTGTAAGAGTTTTAGCTTTTTTGAGCTTATCAAGTGTTCCGCTAAAGACCACTTCACCACCGAACTTCCCTGCTCCACTTCCGATATCTACAATAAAATCAGCATTCTCTATCGTCTCTTTATCATGCTCAACGACAATGACACTGTTTCCTTTTTCCTGCAGACTTCTAAGTGTTCTAATAAGCTTAAGTGTATCTCTCTCATGCAACCCGATGCTCGGCTCATCCAAAACATACATCACACCGGTAAGTCCACTCCCTATCTGTGAAGCGATGCGAATACGCTGTGCCTCTCCACCACTGATGGTACGTGCATCACGCCCAAGAGTAATATAACCAAGTCCGACATCATACAAAAAGTAGAGTCTCTCTCGTATCTCATTTAAGATCGGTGCCGCTATCTGCTTAGACTGTGCATCAAAATAGCTGAAATTATCTTCATTTGCAAAAAAGTCATAGCTCTTTGCTATTGGCATATCCAAAATATCAGCGATACCCTTCTGTGCAACTTTAACTGCCAAAGATTCACGTTTGAGTCTGTGTGAATCACAAACATCACAAACCTTCTCACTCATGTAATCAGCCAGCTCTTTTTCATCTTTTATCATATCATAAGCTATACGGATGATACCAGGGAAAATTCTTTTTACTTTATGATTTTTCCATAAAAATTCCACTTCATCTATATTTCCGTGAAGTATCGCTTTTTGCTGGTGTGTCGGGAGTTCAGAGTAAGGAATGGTCATATCGATGTCATTATGCTGGCAAAAGCCCTTCAAAAATGTAAAATAGTACCCTTTGTTAAAGCCATATACGATTTTAACAGCACCTTTTTCAATACTCAGATCACCATCAATAATCTTGTCAATATCAAGTGCATAGCGAATACCCAGTCCATCACACTCACTACACGCACCTTTTGGCGAGTTAAACGAAAAACTCAACGGCTCAAGCGGTTCAAAACTGATCTTACAATCAAAGCAGGCATTGTGCTCTGAGTAGTGAATGTGTGACTCACAATTTAGCTCTTCATGATTTAAGACCTCTATCTCAAGTTCACCATAACTCTCTTTGAGTGCTTTTTCAACATCGGCTGCTATTCGTTCTTTATTCTCAGGCTTTACAATAACTCTGTCAACAACAACTTTAATAGTATGTTTCTTTGTTTTACTCAGCTCTATCTCTTCATCAAGACGAACCATCACACCATCGATCATGGCACGGACATAGCCCTTATGAACCAAGGACTCTATTAGATCCGCATAAGCACCTTTATTCTCGCGAACAAGAGGAGCCATAAGAACAAGCTTCGCACCCTCAGGCAGTTTTGCAACCTCATTGATAATATCGGATGCAGACATCTGAGAGATAACCTTGCCACACTTGTGACAGTGCTGTACACCGACACGAGCATACAGAAGTCTTAAGTAATCATATATCTCCGTTATTGTTCCGACTGTTGAGCGGGGATTTTTTGAAGTCGTTTTTTGGTCTATCGCAATAGCGGGAGTAAGTCCCTCTATCTTATCTACATCAGGCTTGCCTACGCGGTCAAGAAATTGTCTTGCATAAGATGATAAACTCTCCATATAACGGCGTTGTCCCTCAGCGTAGAGAGTATCAAACGCAAGAGTAGATTTACCACTTCCACTTAAACCCGTCATCACAACAAGTTCATTTTTTGGAATTTCCAGATTCACATTTTTTAAATTGTTTTCTCGTGCACCTGTAATTTTAATTAGATCTTTTTTTTTCATTTACGCCCCAAAAATTTTATACGTTAGATATGATACTACTATTAGATAAAAACAAATTAATAATTTTTTTTGTAGTTTTACATCTAATTTATGCTTTAAGTGTATACCTAAATATACACCAAACAGAGATGCTATTCCAATAATTACTCCGCTTGCATAATCAACATGCCCATGCAATGAATGTGATATGAGTCCCGAAACAGAAGAAAAAACAACAAAGAACAACCCTGCGGATGTTGCATTTTTCAGTGGAACATGTAAAAAGCCGACTAAAATAGGAACAAGTATCAAACTTCCTCCAACACCGATTGTCATGCTGATTGCACCGATTATAAAGCCTATAAAAAACAGTATGCCTTTATGAACTTCACGTTTATCTTTATGTTCATGGGTAGTCATAAAGAGTCTCAAAAGTGCAAAAACAGCAAATAATAAAAAAATTATCTGCAGTGTGATATCACTAAAAAATGCAGTAATACTCCCACTTAACAGTGCCCCAGAAAAACCTCCAGCACCGATAGTAAGTACCATAATTACATCAAGTGTACCTTTTTTATTGTTTAAGTAGCTCCCATAAATAGAACTAAAAACCATCTGTACGACAGAGATGCCTATGGCTATTTTTGTTTCATATCCAAACATCAAAAGCAAAGGAACCAAAATAGTCCCCCCTCCAATGCCAAAAAGCCCTGAGAGAAGACCTACACCAAGACCAAGAGAGAGTAATTCAAACATTTTTATCCAAATTTTTTCGCAATTGTATCCTAATATCTATAATAGTTTAATTTTAGTTTGTGTTTGCATCAAGTATAATCTATGAATTATAACAAGGGTTGATAATGATAAACAGTATTGAGCTTGCAGCAAAAAATTTTTGCACTCATCAATTAGGCATAAAGTGTAAAAATAGAGAAAAATATAATGGAATGAGAACATTTATTGCTTATATTGATATAGTAGTCAAAAATAAAGAAAAATACAGAGTATTTTTAGCTGCAAATGAGGAGTTTATCCAGAGTGTAGCTACACTTTTTTTAGAAGAAGAGAAAAGTGATGAAGAGACACTCAAAGATATGACGCTTGAGACTGCAAACTTGATTATTGGAAGCGCAAAAGTACTCGCTCAAGAGTCTGAAAGTCCATATGATATAGGAACACCTTATTTTCAAGATGTCACTGCGTTTAGTATAGCCTGTGACGAAATAGTCACCTTGTCAAATGGAGAGAGTGAACTTATCATTGCTATTAAGGAATTAGATGCCTCATAAAAAAGAATTTGACCCAGAGAGTGATCTTTCATGGATGGACTACTCTGGAATTTTAGATATGGAAGTTGAATTTGTTGCAGATTTGGGTGAGACGAACCTGACTGTAGGTGAAATTTTAAAACTTGAAAAAGGTTCAATAATCGATTTGAAAAAACCTGCAGGAGAGAGTGTGGAGTCCTATGTAAATGGCCGTATACTGGGAAAAGGTGAGGTTATGGTTTATGAAAAAAATCTTGCCATTCGTATTAATGAGGTTCTTGATTCAAGTGCCGTTTTATACTACCTTTCAAAAGAGAGACTATGATAAAAATTTTTTTATTGCTTCTTACACCATTTCTTCTCTATGCAACGAAAATTCTCAATTATAATGTATATGACAGAACTGACAGAGTTGATGTTATGCTTACATTTGATACGCCATATAATGGTATAGTCAAGCAAAGGACAACAGACTCAAAAATTATTTTAACATTAGAAAATGTCACCATTGAAGCACAAAAATCTAAAAAAATATCATCTAAATATGTACAAACTCTTATGATTGTCCCTTTGCAAAACTCTACACAGATAATAGCTGTAGCACCAACAGAAAGAGTGAGATTTTTGGCATCAAAAACAACTGACGGATATGGTTTAAGACTGCGTTTTACATCTAAAGCCACACATACAAAACAGAGACAAGCTTCCAGTGTTCAAAATTCACTAGCAATGTTGCCTACAAAAAAAGATGAAAATATATCAAAAAGTTATTACATAGTTATCAGCATAATGGTTATAGGTATATTTATACTCTTATACATTAAACGAAAAGTAGTGCCAAACAAAGAGACTCCAAAAAAAGTAAAAAAAGATGCATGGTTGTTTGAATCAACACAAAAAAGCAAACAAACTCCGCAACAAAATGAATTAAATAGTGTCACGATCAGATTCCAAAAGACCATTGATAGTGATAATAGTGTAGTAATGTTGGACTTTGCAGAGCAGAGTTATTTAGTCTTAATGGGGAAAAGTAATATTTTACTTGATAAATTCAGGGAGAACAAACCTACTTCACAGCAGGAATTTGAATCCATCTTACAAAGTAGAAATGATGAGTTAGAGTCTTTTCTTGCTACTTCATCTAAGCACAAAGATGAAAGAAATGATAAAACACAAGAACCACTCCAAGCATATAAGGAAAAAGCTGCTACACTCCTCTACAGTGACAATCAGTAGTAATAAAACTACTTTTTGTTTCTCTTATGACTCTCTTTAAGTAGTTTTTTTATTGTTTTTATATGCGCTACACTCAACTCATACTTCTCATCCATTAACTTGTTAATATGAAAAACCTCTGTAACTGTGATACCGTAAGGATCTTTTTTCTCTTTTACAAGTTTATTTGACTCATTAAAGCTGTAAAGATACAACCTTTTTCTGTTTGTTTGAATATAGTAAGTCACTACAATTTCATCAGAGTATTTTTTTTCTAAAGCAATGACAACACGCTGATTTTCATCATACTCATTATCTTGAATATTAAGTATATTTTTCACATACTTTACAGCTATATATCCTACATAAAATTTATTATATAAGTCATGATATCTTTGAGTATTCTCATTCATCAAAAATTTCATATCAATAATATGATTCTTATGCTGTCTGAGTGTCTTAGTAATCCAACTCATTGTATTATAGTATCTAAAAGGATGTAATTTTAGAGTGTGCGCTTCAATCATCTTTTTGGATTTGATTTTATCTTTTGGTAAAAGTTTTCTTTTTTCCAGTGCCGTTATATACTCTAAAACTTTAGAAGCGGAAAACTCTTTCGTAAACCAAACTTTACAATATGAAGGAAACTGCTTTGTCCCGGTTGCACCCTCATTTAAAATAATAAGAGCTTTAATAGTATAGTTTGGAAATATAGTCTCCAAAAGAGCTTTTTTCTTTCTCAAACGTCTTCGTAGTTTCAATACGGACTTCACTAAAGTCATCTCAACAAAATAGAGTTCATTGTTCTTAGTAATGAACATAGCATCAAACTCGCTGATTTCTCTACTTTTAGTTCTATAAACAATTTGTTCTTTTTCACTTATGGAGAGTGTATTTGCATACGCTTTATGCTTATTTTGATGAAAACCTTTTAAGATAAATTTTTCAATATCATCATTATCTTCGGCATAACGCAGAAGTTTTTCATAGATAAAGTTTTCATATACTTCACCCTCAAAAGAGCGATATGAGCTCAGATAAGCCGGATCATCAAGTTCGATTCCTTTATCTATTAAAGAGAGAAGATGCTTGGTATTGTAGTCATAATGCAACAGGTTATCAGAGATACCTTCCGTCTCTAAATTAGCAATAGATTTTGTTATCTCTAGCATTACAGTGTCATCTCGCCATTTTTAAAGAAGGTATCAATAACCTCTCGATACTCTTGAATATCATCAATAGTGTTAACCTGATTTCTCAGTGCTGAAGCACCACGGTAACCTTTGGAGTAAGTATGCGTATGTTTTCTAAACATAGGAACTCCATGTTGTCCATAAAAATCAATCATTTTGTCAAAATGCTCCATGATTATCTCATGTTTGAGTTTTTGATCAACATGCTCTTCACCACTGCGCAACTGGTGAAAAATCCATGGTGCACCAACTGCACCACGTCCAATCATAACACCATCAGCACCGGTATGCTCCAACACCCATTTTGCTTTTTCAAAGGAATCAATATCACCATTTGCGATAACAGGAATATTTACAGCCTCTTTTATCTCTCTTATAGCATCGTAATCAACTGCAGCTTTAAATTTTCCAGCACGAGTTCGTCCATGAACTGCCAAAAAATCTGCACCGCTGTCTTCTACGACTTTAGCAATTTCTACATGATTTTTCTCTTCAAATCCAAGTCTTATTTTTACACTTGTTAAATTTTTATTTGATGTTTCTTTGATTGTTTTAATAATATCTCCCATTAGTGGAAGATCTAATAACAAAGAACTGCCACTGCCATGCCCTACTACTTTGGGAACAGGGCATCCACAATTAAGGTCAATAATATCAATACCATCCTGTTCATTTAAAATTTCAACAGCTGAACGGACAATATCGACATCAGCACCGGCAATTTGTACAGAGTAAGGATTTTCAAGGGGAGATTTTTGAAGCATATGAAGTGTTTTTTGTGAACCGTGAGCCAAAGCATTTGAACTTAGCATTTCACTCACAGTTAAATCGGCACCAAACTTTTTAACTACACTCCTAAAGGGAAGATCTGTAAAACCGGCTAATGGTGCCAGTACATAAATCGGCTTATCAAAAGAGAGTGTATCATTCATAAAACGATCTATACAAAAAGATTGATACTAAAGTTTTTACCACACTCTTTAAGAGCACGATATGCTTTAAAGTTTTGATACTCATCTTGTTGTGAATTGTCCAAGATTGCATCAGCAGGTGCTAACATCTCTAAGTCATAAAGAGTAAATAAATATGCATCAATCGCATCTTCATGTTTTTCAGATAAAATTTCAAAAAGTTTGATTCTCTGTTCTGGAATCATATCAGTTTTTGAAAGTTCTTTAGAGAGTTCAATAAAATCTTCTTTCGTTAAATCAAGTTCTTCAAAAAGAGATATAAGCGTATCATTATCAATAGTTAAAGTATTTTCATCTGCATTGATTCTTGAAAGAATAGTATTTAAAGCATCTCGAGTAAGATATTTTTTATACTTCTCAATATTAGCAGATGTAGCTGTTTTAATATATTCTAAATAGGCTTCTTTTCGTAACTGCTCTGGGTATTTATTTTCATTTGCCAAAATATCTTCAGCTTTAATTTCACCCTTTTTAAACTTGTTACGCATATTTTGAATAACAAGTTCATTATCAAAAGGAAGATTGAATTGTTTTAAATCTGCTACTTCACCATTTTTAATAGTTTCAATCGCATTGATAATTTTTTCAATTTTTTCATTTTTGATTTTACCGCGTAAATCACCCATCGGATAGATAGCACTGTTTTCAAGAAGAGCACCTAAAAGTTTATATCTTTCAGTTTTAAAAGTATAATGTCTCTCTTTTTTACCAAGATATGTATCAGCGATTTCATCAATGATTTTTTCATAATCTTTATCATATTTTCGCAGCTTAAAATTACCCAGTACTGAGTAAAATGTCATATGTGCCACACTTGCAAAATACAAAATCACAAGAGGGAGTATAACCCATAGAGCTACGGAGAGTGAAGGCATCGGAATACCGAAGAAATCCATACTCATACTCGTCTGTGTAACATATGCGTAAACATACCAACCAACCAAAGCTATCCATATAAACGCAGCTATTGTATATCTTTTTATATACATTTTGACTTCCTTCTTATTTAGATTTTTCTACAATTTCTCTACAATCAATACAGTAAATTGCATGAGGTTTTACTTTTAATCTTTGAAACCCTATGTCATCTTCACACATTTCACAAATGCCATATCCCCCATTGGAAATTTTCAGCAACGCTTTTTGAATCTCTTTAAGCTCATGCATTTGTTGCTCATAAATAGCACTTTCAATCATAGAGTTGTTATTTACAGCTGCGTGATCACCTTCATCTTTAGCATCCATGCCACTCAATTCGTTTAACTCAACATTCACATTACTAAGATTTTCTTCTATCTGTTTTTGACGACTCTCTAAAATTTCTTTAAAATAATTTAACTCGCTTGCTTGCACTTACATTTCCCTTTATTTATGATATGGATGGTTACTTAATATAGAAAAACCTCTATATATCTGTTCTAATAAAACTGCTTTTGCAATTTTATGACTCATGGTTATTTTCCCTAAACTGATTACTGCATTACTTTGTTGCAGGAACTCCTCTTCAAAACCATAAGCTCCACCAATAAAAAACTTCACGTTCATTTTATCATTTAATAACTTACTAAATTCAAAACTATCTATAAGTTTTCCATTTGGATGCAAAGTTATACAAAAATCTTTCCCAATATAAGCTTCTAAAACCTTCGTATATGCCTTTTGAGCAGCTTGGGGGGAAATTGTGTGTGCTTTTGTTACATCTTTTGTAAAAATTTCAATATCTTTTATATTTGCGAAACGACCTATCATCTTTGTCAAATCTTTATAAAGAGGATCATAAATTGATTTTTCTTTTTTCGCTATTGAAATTATTTCTATATTCATTAGAGTAATCCACTGCCAATAACATGATACGCTACATTTTCAAACCTGTCATTTAAGCGCACTCCACCGATAGCAGCCACTAAATGTTTTGATTTTGCAGCAATTTTATCTAAGTCATCTCCCAAAACAGTAGTAATATCCGTTTTTGTTGATGTTTCTCGATATGCTCCAAGACCAATATAGTTCAGATCCATTCTGTTAGCATCAAGAACCTCTTCTTCGTTATGCGTAGAGAGTCCAAGAATTTTATCTTCTTTTATAACAGATCTTAATATAGATACTGCTTTATATGGATCAGAATCAATCTCTTTTAAATCTTCTTGTCCAATATGAACTCCATCGCAGTATTCAATAAGTTCATAAGCATCATTTATAATTAAAAAACCTTCATATTGCTTTCTTATCGCTATTAATTGCTGCTTCATAAAAGAGATATCACCATTTTTATTACGGTATTGTATGATTTCTGCGTTTTGCTTTTTTGCAATATCTATAAACTCATCAATAGACAAGCCATTTTTATCAAGCATATCCTGATCGCAAAGCGCATAAAGTTTCATACTAGTCTTTTTTTAACATTGTTAATAAATCTGATAGTGTCTGTTTCAAATTGTTTCTATTGACAATCATGTCAATAGAACCATGTTCAAGCAAGAACTCAGCTCTTTGGAATCCATCTGGAAGTTCTGAACCAATCGTTTGTTCAATAACCCTTTGCCCGGCAAAACCAATTAGTGCACCGGGTTCAGCGATAATTATATCTCCCAGATTTGCAAACGAAGCACTTACTCCACCCATCGTAGGGTCTGTAAGAACAGAGATAAACGGTAGGTTGTGATTTGCAAGTTTTGCCAATGCAGCAGATGTTTTACTCATTTGTAAAAGTGAAAAAGTTGATTCTTGCATTCTCGCACCGCCAGAAGCACTTAAGATAACTAAACCTTGCTTTTTCTCAATTGCACGTTCTGCTGCACGAACGATTTTTTCACCTTCAACAGAACCAAGACTACCACCCATAAAAGCAAAATCAAAAATAACAAGCTGAACATCTACTCCATTCATCTGACATTCACCACTTACAACAGAAGATTTTCTTCCTGTCTTAGCAAATGCTTCTTCTACTCTTTTTTTATAAGGTTTTTTATCTACAAATTTGATAGGATCAACAGGTTCTAATCCTGCGTCATATTCAAAAAATGTTCCCTCATCTGCCAACATTTTCAGTCGCTTATCTACACCGATTCGAATATGAAATCCACATTTTGGACAGACATAATTCTGGTGTTCGACCTCTTTGTAGTACATCAAAGAGTGGCATGATTTACACTTTATCCAGTGCGAACCAGCTTCCGCTTTTTCAGGCTGTTTTGTTTCAAATGTTTTGGTAAAAATGTTTAATAAATTCAAAAAAAATCCTTCAATCATATATAAGTACTGTATTATAGCAAATTAATAGTAATTTTAAAGATTATTTTGTGTTTAACGCGGTAAATTTATTTGTTTTTCATAGAGGATTAAGAAAAATATGTTTACTTATCACCATAACAACTATAGAAATGTTATGGTGATAAAAGATTAGTTAATCAAAAGAAAAACTACTATTTTAATAAAGAAGAGGTAATACTTCTTGCTGCTTCACGACCGTCATAAGCTGCAGTAACAACTAAGTCAGCACCACGGAAACAGTCACCACCGGCATAAATACCCGCAGTCGATGTTTCATGTGTCTCTTCATTTATAATAATCCCACCCCATGAATTTGTCTCTATACCGTTTTCAGCTAAGAACGAAGGTACAGACGGATCAAACCCTAGTGACATTATAACAACATCTGCATCAACTCTGTATTCAGAATTTTTTATCTCTTCCATGCGTTGACGACCTGATTCATCTTTTGCTCCAAGTGTCGTTTTAACTACTTCAACACCAACAGCCTTACCGTCATCATTGAGTATAATCTCTTTAGGAGAGACAAGAAATGTAAAATCAACACCCTCTTCCATCGCGTTTTTATACTCTTTTTTACTTCCTGGCATATTGTATTCATCACGACGATAGAGACATGTAACAGATTTTGCACCTTCACGTTTTGCAGTTCTTAAACAATCCATTGCAGTATCACCACCACCGATCACTACAACATTTAAATCTTTAAAATCAAACTTTTTCTCATATGATAGATTGAAATTTTTTCTTTGAATATTTGTTAAATAATCCATCGCTTTATAGACATTAGAAGCATTTTCACCGGCTATTCCTGCACTTTTTGCTTTTGTTGCACCAACACCTACAAAGATAGCATCATGAGAATTTGCAACAGTTTCAAAATCAATATCACGTCCTACTTCACAGTTTAACTCAAGTGTAAGTCCGGCCTCTTCTAAAAGTTTTACACGTCTCTCAACCACTTTTTTGTCTAATTTAAAGTTTGGGATACCATATGTCAAAAGTCCACCGGCACGATCACTTCTCTCATACATAGTCACTGCTATTCCTGAACGCAGCAGGTATGTCGCAGCTGAGAGTCCGGCAGGACCACTTCCAATGACAGCAACCTTTTTATCTGTTGTGATTCCTGGAAAATCCGGAGTAAATCCTGCTTTAAATCCTGCTTCTGTAATGTGTGTCTCAACTGAACCGATTGTAATGGCACCATGACCGTCATTTAGAGTACAGTCACCTTCACACAATCTGTCATGAGGACAGACTCTTCCCATAACTTCAGGGAACGGTGATGGTTCATTTGAGAGTTTGAATGCGAACTCTAAATCTTTTTCAGCAATAGACTTGAGCCATTGAGGAATATAGTTATGTAAAGGACACTTGTTTAGACAAAAGGGGTCACCACACTGAATACATCTCTCACTTTGTGTTGCAGCATCGCCACCCTCAAATACTTCGTAAATCTCACCAAAATCTTTTACTCTTTCAACGACCAATCTTTTTGCAGGCTCTATTCTTTCAGTCTTTAAATATTCTCTCATAATTAGTCTCCGTTCTCTAGGTTAAGAGGTAGTTTCGTTAAATTTTTTGGTTTTACAAGCCAAAAGTTTCTTACTTCGACTCTAAAATTTTCAAGTAATTCTTGTGCTTTTTTACTCTGCGTTTCGACAAGGTAATCTTTTAACAGACGTTTTAAGTAGTGTCTAGCTTCATCACCCTCGTCTGTATCAATTCTAACAGCTTCAACAAGCTCGTGATTTACATTTTCAACAAACTCATGCTCTTTGTCATATACAAAACTGATTCCACCCGTCATACCAGCACCAAAGTTGATTCCTGTTTTACCAAGGATAACAACAACACCGCCAGTCATATATTCACAGGCATTATCACCTGTACCCTCAACGATAGCAAATGCACCTGAATTACGAACAGCAAAACGCTCACCAACACTTCCAGAGATGTAAAGTTTACCACCGGTAGCACCATAAAGACAGGTATTACCACCTGCTGAGAACTCTTCACCTTCATTTTTTGATGTAATGATGATTTTACCACCGTGCATACCTTTACCGATGTAATCATTTGCCACACCATTAAGATAGATAGAGATACCATTAATCAAGAATGCACCAAGAGCCTGACCTGCAATACCACTTAAATTAATTCTGATAGTATCGGCTTTAAGACCTTCATCTCCATAATACTCAGCAATTTCACCACTTATCAAAGTACCGAAACTTCTATGAATATTTTTAATCTCTCTTTGAATTCTAATAGGTTGTTCAGGAGACTTAATAGCCGTCATAGCCTCTTTTAAAACATCTTTTTCATACGCATTGTCATCGAAAGGAGGATTAAATCTTTGTTGGTGCGTATTTACACCCTCTTCCATATGTAAAATAGATGAAAAGTCAAATTTTTTCGCAAATGCATCATCTTTTACTTTTAAAAGATCTGCACGACCTATCATCTCTTCCATCGTTTTATAGCCGAGTTCAGCCATAATTGCTCTGATATCTTCTGCAAGATATGTAAAGTAGTTGATTACTTGATCAACATGCCCTTTAAAGAATTCATCACGAAGTTTTTCATTTTGGGTAGCAATACCTACGCTACATTTGTTTACATGACAGATACGAAGCATTTTACAACCAACAATAGTAAGTACACCTGTACCAAAAGCGTAAGATTCAGCACCAAGAAGTGCAGCTTTTACAATGTCCAGTCCAGTTTTTAGTCCGCCATCTGTTTGGAGTTCAACCAAACCACGAAGATTGTTTGCTTTAAGGGCATTATGTGCTTCACTTAGTCCAATCTCCCATGGATTACCTGCGAACTTGATAGAAGTCAAAGGAGCAGCACCGGTACCGCCGTCACCACCTGAAATGATGATCTTATCTGCATAGGCTTTTGCAACACCTGCTGCAATCGTACCGACACCCATAGTAGAAACAAGTTTAACTGCTACGCGAGCTTTAGGGTTAACCTGTTTCATATCAAAGATAAGCTGTGCCAGATCCTCAATCGAATAAATATCATGATGTGGCGGAGGTGAAATAAGCGTAACACCCGGAACCGTATGACGGAGTTTTCCAATCAGTGGAGTAACTTTATGTCCTGGAAGCTGACCGCCTTCACCCGGTTTTGCACCTTGGGCAACTTTAATCTGAATCTCTTCAGCCGAACGTAGATAAGCCGGAGTAACACCAAAACGTCCTGATGCAACCTGTTTGATTTTAGATACTCTCTCCGTACCAAATCTTGCTTTATCTTCTCCACCCTCTCCTGAGTTTGATTGAGCACCGATACGGTTCATGGCAATAGCAATTGTTTCATGCGCCTCAGGTGAAATAGAACCAAGACTCATAGCAGCCGATGCAAAACGTTTAAATATCTCCTCTTTTGGCTCTACTTCAGAGATATCAATAGACTTTCTGTCAGAATCAAACTCAAAAAAGTCACGAATAAATTTCAATCCGCGTCTGTTTACAAGATTTTTCAGTTTGTCAAAATTTGCCTGTGAAGGATGTTTACTAACATCATGAATAGCGTGAATAACAGCAGGACCAAAGTCATGGTGTTCTTGTCCTGTATAAAATTTATAATATCCACCAATGTTTAGTGGGAAAATTTTATTAAAACCAGTCGTATTAAACGCATCTTTATGTGTTTTTGCCAATCTTGCATCAAGATCTTCATATGTCAAACCAGAGAGTGTAGAGTGTGATGCTTCAAAGCATTCTTTAACAACTTCTTCATTAAGTCCAATGATATCAAAGAGCCCAGAATTACGATATGAAGCAATAGTCGAAATACCCATCTTGGACATGATTTTAAGAAGTCCGCTGTTTAATGCAGTATGGATTGATTTATACGCTTCAGAACACTCCATCTTCATAATTTTAGATTTTTCTAACTCTGTTGTTACTGTAGCAAAAAGAAGATAAGGGTATATTGCACTTGCACCATACCCCAACAGAACAGCTGCACTGTGAGAATCAACAACTTCTCCACTTACTGCTATCATAGAGACCAAGTGACGTACTTTTGCTTCTAAGAGTGCAGAATTTAAACGTCCTACTACAAGAGCCATCGGCATAACTCTCTTCTCTTTGCTTAATGCACTGTCATCTAAAATAACTATACGAGTACCCTCGTTTTTAACAGAATCAACAACTGTATCGACAAAATTTTTCAAAGAAGTTTTTAAATCTGACTGATAAACAGTAGAAAATGTCGCATTTTTATAAAAATCCTGATATCTTGGAGATTTTACATCACCAAAAGATTTTAAAACTTCCAGTTTTTCATTTGTAATAATCGGAGAAATAGACTTCAATCTATGTGCATGAGAAGGCACTTCATCAAGTATGTTATGTACCTCTCCAAATCCAGTATTTAAACTCATAACTACTTTTTCACGAATAGAGTCAATTGGCGGATTTGTCACTTGAGCAAATTTTTGCTTAAAAAAGTCAGTAAAATTTCTCTGTTTTTCAGAAAAAGCTGCAAGAGGAGTATCGTCTCCCATTGAGCCTACTGCCTCTTTAGAATCTTTTATCATAGGCTCAATTACTTGCTCTATTATCTCTTGGGTAACATTAAAGTATCTTTGCTTGTTGACAAGTGTATCTTTATCAATTGTAACACAACTTGAATACTGCTCTTCAACATGCTCTTGAAGATATATCATATGCTCATTTAACCATTTCATATAAGGGTTGGAAGATTTTAGATAATTGTCTATTTCATTACTTTTCAGCAGTTTTCCAAACTTAAGGTCAAGCCCTAGCATTTCACCAGATTGTAGGCGGCCTCTCTCTTTGATATCTTCTTCAGCAATATCTACAACACCATATTCACTTGCTATTAAAAGATTGTCATCTTTTGTTACGATATATTTTGAAGGACGCAGACCATTTCTATCTAAAACACATCCAATATAACGGCCATCTGTTACGCTAAACGCAGCAGGACCGTCCCATGCTTCAAATACAGTTGAGTGGTACTCATAAAATGCACGAAGCTCCGGATCCATATGTGGAGCATTTTGCCAAGCCGGAGGAATAACTGCACGAACAGCTTTAAAGAAGTCCATACCGTTTACAATTAAAAATTCAAAAAAGTTATCAGCTGATGCACTGTCTGATGAGCCTGGTTGAAGAATTGGGAGTAGTCTTTGGATCTCTTCATCAGTAAAAACTTCACTTTTAATTGATTCTGATTTAATCGCCACATTTATACGGTTTGCCTCAACAGAGTTGATCTCACCATTATGTGCTACAGCACGGAACGGTTGTGCCAAACGCCACTCAGGGAGTGTATTTGTTGAAAAACGCTGATGGAAAAGAGAGAAAGAGATTTTAAAGTTTTCACTTTGTAAATCTTTATAGAACTCTTTAATATGAGTAGGCATTACAAGCCCTTTATATGAAAGGACTTTAGAGCTCATTGAAGCTATGTAAAAATCTCTATCATCAACTAGTTTATGTTCTGCTTCTTTACGAGAAAGATAAAGCAGTGCATCAAATCTGTTTGTTGCCATAATTGAGTTGGCAATAATAAAAACTTGCATGATATTAGGGAGTGAAGCCAGAGCCTGTTCACCAAGTGCATTTGTATTAACAGGAACTTCTCGTTTTAAGATAACTTTTAAGTCATTATTGTTACAAATCTCTTCAAGTACATCCAACTGTTCTAAATTTTTTGTGAAGACCGAAGCAATAGCAAACTGCTTAGGCAGTTCCACTCCACTCTTTTGAGCTTCTATTCTCATAAAGTCTGTCGGCATAGAGAGTAAAAGACCACTACCGTCCCCAGTTTTTCCGTCTGCTGCTACAGCACCACGATGCATCATACGCTCAAGCGCTGTTACTGCATCATTCAACACCTTGTGTGAAGGTCTGTTTTTGATATTAGCAACAAGACCAAACCCACAGTTATCCTTAAAGGATCTTAATAAATCACGATGTTCAACCATTATAACTCCCAAATTTTTAAATTTTATATAAAACTTATATAAATTTAATCTCTTTTTAAAGAAACTTAGTCTATTTAGAGATAAAGCGTATAAATTATACTTTTTTTTACTTTAAATAAGGATAATAATAGTAGAATTTCTAATAAATAATAAGCAAAGTGTGTACATAGGAAGCAATTAGTGCAGGGATATATCATAAATCTTAACCGTGTAAAAGAAGAAGATCTAATAGTTACAATAATATCAAAAAAAAACTTACACACACTTTATAGATTTTATGGTGCACGCCACGGAGTCATCAATCTTGGATTTAAAATCGACTATGAGATAGAGGAGTCCACTAAAGGCGGTATCTCACGGCTTAAAGATGTTATCCACATCGGTTACAAATGGATAAACAACCACGAACTGCTGCGTTTATGGCAGAACTTTCTCGCCCTTTTCTTAAAACATCTCAAAGATAGTGAAGATATTGGCACATTTTATTTTGATTTACTGAATGAAGCAGAAAAGAAATGGGACAAACAAAATCCAAAAAGAGTAGCTGTTGAAGCCTATGTAAAACTCTTGGAAAATGAAGGTCGTTTACATAAAGATATGCACTGTTTTTTATGTTCACAAATCATAAAAGATGATATTTCTCTCATCCGAGCCTATCTGCCTACTCATCCCAACTGCAGCCATACACTTCCGATAAACAGAGCAGCACTCCAAGAACTTTATAACAACAAATCGTCTCTCTTTTTAAGTGATAAGGAGATTGAACGGTTATGGAATATCTTGATGGAAGGTCTATAAAAGTTCTTTTTTATAGTGTTTATTATATTCCACTATCATGCCGTGAAAATCAGCGAAAACGCTAAAAATTTCATCTTCTTTATAGTGTAAACGCAGCGATGATTCTAAAAAAACTTTATACTCTTTATATGTTTTAAACACAATTCCAAACTTTTTTAGGAGTCGTTTTGTATAACTATCTACTACCATTTCATCTCTAAAACAGCCATAACACAAAATAGCATCAGCACTCTCCTCGCCTATCCCTTTTTGCTCTAAGAGCCACTCTCTTGTTACCTGCTCTTGAAAGATTTCAAAAGTTTGAAACTCTTTTTGAATATTTGCTGCAAGCGCCAAAAGTCTGGGAGCTTTTTGATTGTAAAAACCACTTGGTTTTATCATCTCCTTTAAAGCACTCTCCTTTAGCTCTCTAAACGCAGTAAGTTCCAAATACCCTTCTAAATTCTCAAGTGAACGCTCAACATTTTTCCATGTAGTGTTTTGTGTAAGAATTGCACCTATAACAACTTCAAAAGTTCCTGCGTTTGGCCACCAGTATTTTGGAGAATTTTTGAGTAAATCTTTCTCTTGCAAAAAAGCATAAAGCTCTTTTGAGTTTTTTATCTCTAGCAAGTTTGTTTTTGCGCTACCAGCGATGCTACGCGTATCTTTTCTCCACGCAGATTTATCTCGTCTTTTTCTTCATAGTAAACAATATTAAGACCAATAAAAGCGTGTAAAAGTTCATTTTTTCTTAGTAAGTATTCAGGATTTGCAGGATTATCAAAATCACCATGTGCGACTATAAAAGTCTCAAAAATCACTACTCCCCCACTTTTGAGAGCCTCTTTGATTTGAGGGAAAAAACGTCTTTGAAGATAGTTGATATTTATAATCAGATCATATTTGTTATTTTCCAAAGTATAACTATCGAGATCCACCTCAATTTTGTTAATATTTGCATCATCTTTGACACAAGAGAGTGCATAGTCACTCAAGTCAACAGCATCGACAACAAAACCTTTCTCAGCCAAAAAGTGAGTATTTCTTCCTGTTCCGCATGCTATATCCAAAGCAGTGCCCACATTTGCCACATCTACATATTTTTCAACTATCGGCTCTACATTTTTTCGCATCGGTTTTTCGACATGACGTTTGTTCCATCGCTCTTTATCTTCATACATCACTTCTCCTTCTCTTTATTAATTCACTTCTCATTCCTACTCTCAAAAACACTGTTTTTGTAGCTTTAAGGGTTGTCATGAAAGTCTGTTTTTATACTCTTCATACCCAAACTCTTTAATGAGTTCTATCTCACCACCACTGCGTTTAATAACAAGTGATGGAAGCTTGATACCGTTAAAAGTGGTATTTTTGACAAAGGTATAGTGGATCTGATCTTCAAAAATGACTCTGTCTCCGATTTGCAGAGGCGCATCAAATGAGTAATCACCCATAATATCCCCTGCCAAACAGGTGTTACCACCCAAACGGTAGGTATACATTTTTTCTCCCGCTTTAGCACTGCCACGAACT
>Ga0256837_1000736_pt1 | contig 25843 bp, 29 predicted proteins | sample 4562384metaG_FD_185976 | JGI IMG/M metagenome (GOLD analysis project Ga0256837, IMG submission 185976) | Hydrothermal vent microbial communities from Guaymas Basin, Mexico - 4561-384 | ecosystem: Environmental > Aquatic > Marine > Hydrothermal vents | place: Mexico: Guaymas Basin | collected... | reverse complement strand
TATCTTTATAGCTATGTTTTTCTGCTCTACTGATTTTATAAAAAAAGCTTTAAAATATACTATTTAAAAAGCTAAACAAAATAGGATAAAAATATGGGTGCATTAAAACTAGAAGATCTTGGATATAGATACGATGATTATAAGATGTGGGAAGGAGATTGGGAACTTTTTGAGGGAGTTCCTGTTGCTATGGCTCCTGCTCCTATGAGAAAACATCAAAGTTTAGCAAGTGAAATTATTTACAATCTTAGAGATGAGATTGGAGAGTGTTTAGAGTGTGAAGTTTTAGGCGAAGTTGATTATAAAATCGCTGATGACACCATCTTGCACCCTGACATCGTTCTTACTTGTAATGAAGAGAATGAAAGCCACTTACTCAAAGCACCTGAAATCATAGTGGAAATTTTAAGTAAATCAACAGCTAAAAGAGATGAAAAATATAAATTTTCTATCTATGAGGCACAAAAAGTAAAGTACTATATTTTAGTTTATCCTGATGACCTCTATGCAAAAGTCTTTAAACTTAAAGATTCTAAATATGATAAAGAGGGTGACTTTAGTTCTGAAAAGTATAGATTTGATGAAACCCTCTGTAAAATAGAACTTGATTTTAAAAAAGTTTTTAAACGGTTTCGCTAGAAAATCAACTAATTATTTATATATTTAATAACTTTAAACCTTAAATGGTATAATCCCGAAATTAATTATATATTTAAAGGTTTATTATGGCTCAAACTATAACTGAAAAAATATTCTCACAACATGTAGGTCACGATGTTTTTGCTGGAGAGATCATCCGTTCAAACATCGATATGGTTATCGGTAACGATATTACTACTCCTATCTCTATTTCGGCATTTAATCTTAGTGGTGCTACAAAACTAGCAAATCCAGATGGTTTCTCTATCGTTCTTGACCACTTCATCCCTGCAAAAGATATCGCATCTGCAAATCAAGCACGAATTAGCCGTGATTTTGCAAAAAAACATAAACTTAAAAACTTTTTTGATGAAAAAGATATGGGAATTGAGCATGCTCTTTTACCTGAAAAAGGTCTTGTAGTTCCGGGTGATGTAATCATCGGTGCAGATTCACACACTTGTACTCATGGTGCTTTAGGTGCTTTCTCAACGGGTATGGGTTCAACTGACTTGGCGTTTGCGATGATAAGTGGAGGAAACTGGTTTAAAGTTCCTGAGTCTATCAAAGTAGTTCTTAGTGGAAAACCAAATCTTCATACTACAGGAAAAGACATTATCCTAGAAATCATCCGTATGATTGGAGTTGATGGAGCACTTTACAAAACTTTAGAGTTCACAGGTTCTACTATAGAGCACTTAACAATGGATGATAGATTTTCTATGTGTAACATGGCTATCGAAGCTGGTGCAAAAAGTGGAATCGTAGCTTATGATGATGTTACAAAAGAGTTTTTAGCAGATAAAAACCTAGCTCGTGAACCTCGTATTCACCACTCTGATGAGGATGCAAACTACTGCATGACTTTAGAGATAGATGTAGCAAACCTTGAACCTGTTATCGCTTATCCATTTTTACCATCAAATGGTCACCCAATTTCAAAAGCAGTAAGTGACAAAATCAAAATAGATCAAGCATTTATCGGTTCTTGTACAAATGGGCGTTTAAGTGACCTCAAAACTGCTGCTGAGATATTAGAGGGCAAAAGAGTTCATGAAGATGTTCGTCTTATAGTAACACCCGGAACTCAAAAAATCCTTAAAGAAGCGTATAGACTTGGGTATATGGATATAATCATAGATGCTGGTGGAGTTGTAAGTAATCCTACTTGTGGGGCTTGTCTTGGTGGATACATGGGAATCCTTGGGGATAATGAAGTAGCCGTTTCTACGACAAACCGTAACTTTGTTGGACGTATGGGAAGCCGTAGTTCTGAAGTTTATTTAGCAAACTCTGCTGTAGCTGCTATCTCCGCAATTACTGGTTATATCTCAGATCCTAGATAAGAGATTTTTATCTCATCTCTTAAATAGAGTAATATTTAAAAATATTTAAGGATAGACTCACTATGAAAAAACTTCTTCTAATTCCAGCACTTCTTGCTGGAACTCTACTTCTTTCTGCACAAAAAATAGTTGAAATTTCACCAATGATTGGCTACAACATAGCAGAAGGTAATCTCAACATTAAAGATAATGGCTATCCTCTTCTTGGACTTGAAGTTCAATTTAACTCCCCTATTTCCAATATTAGTCCTGAATTCTCTATTCTTTATTCCGATGGTGTAGAGTATAACTCTGGTCAAGATACAAAAATAATTAGAACTGCTTTTGGTGCTGTTTATACATTTGATGCAATGAGCTATATTACTCCTTTCGCAAAAGTAGGTGGTGGGTATGAGCGAGTCAGTAGCAAAACTACATCCATGGAAAATGGATTTTTTGTAGATACTGGAGCAGGAGCGAAGATTCCTTTTAGTGAAAACTTTGCATTCAAACTTGAAGCATTATATATGGCAAAGTTTTCTACATTAAATAGTGGTTTTGCAGATAGTAATCTAGTTCTTATGGCTGGTTTAACTCTCTCCTTTGGAAATAATCAACAGAAAAGATTCTCTTTTGAGGAGTTAACACCTGAGAAAGAAGAGATCTCTGAGGTAAAAGTAGTGAAAGAAACCATCCCTGTTATTCCTGCACTTTTTGTAGATAAAGATGATGATAATGATACCATTTTAAACTCTAAAGATATATGTCCTGCAACTCTTTTAGGTGCAAAAGTAGATAAAAATGGTTGTGATGTTGACATAGATAGAGATGGTATCTTAAATGAAAAAGATCTCTGTCCAAATACAGTTCCAAATACCAAAGTAAATAGTGATGGATGTCCACAAACGGTTCCATTAAATGTAACATTTGAAAATAATTCTGATATGATTAAAGATGGCTCAGAAAAAAATATTCAAGAGTATGCTGACTTTTTAAAAAAAAATACAAACTACAGTGTAAAAATCATAGGATATACAGACAATATTGGAAATCCAACATACAATAAAGAACTCTCTAAAAAAAGAGCTCTTTCAGTAGTCTATACATTAGAGGCTAAGGGTGTAAAAACAAGACAGTTATCCGTAGAGGGAAGAGGAGAAGCTAATCCTATTGCAGACAATTCTACTCCTAAAGGTCGTGCAAAAAACAGACGTATTGAAGCTGAGCTTACGAGACATTAAGATGATAAATATTCCTTGTGTTATCTTTGCTGGTGGAAAAAGTAGTCGTATGGGGGAGGATAAGTCTCTTCTTCCCTTTGGTTCATTCGCGACCCTTACAGAGTTTCAACACTCAAGACTTTCAAAAATATTTACCGATGTTTATATCTCATGTAAAGATAAAAATAAGTTCAATTTTGATGCTCAGTTTATAGAAGATGACAACAGTAGTGATACTTTTGCTCCAACAGCAGGGTTTATAGCTAGTTTTAAAGCACTTAGAAGTGATAACTTTTTTGCTCTTAGTGTTGACTCTCCCTTTGTAAATGAGAGTGTTATCACAAAACTCATAAACAAATCTCATCCTAATCTTGATGCAGTTATTGCAAAAACAGATCAAGGGATACAGCCTCTGTGTGGTATATATTTTCGTTCACTTGAAGAAAAATTTCAAAAAATGCAAAAAGAGGATAATCATAAACTAGGATTTCTACTCAAAGACTCCTCTACCGAGTATCTCTATTTTAGCGATACTACCCTCTTTTCAAATCTTAATTATCCAAAAGAGTATAAAGAAGCCTTAAAGAACTACAAATTTTTAAACATTAGTTAACACCTCTTCGCTATAATAGTAAAAAAATAAAAAGAATTGAATATGAATTTAACACACTTAGATGAGAACCAAAGACCAAAAATGGTTGATGTTAGCGATAAACAAGAGAGCACTAGAGTTGCAGTTGCGAGTGGAATGATTGAGATGAGTCAAGATGCTTATGATGCTATTGTAAGTGAAGCGACTAAAAAAGGCCCTGTTTTACAAACAGCTGTTATTGCAGCGATAATGGGTGTAAAAAAGACAAGTGATTTAATCCCTATGTGTCACCCTTTAAACCTTAGTGGTATTAACTGTGAAGTCGAGGAGATGCCTTCTCTTCCAGGATTTAAGCTTATCGTTACAGCTAAACTCACAGGACAAACAGGTGTTGAGATGGAAGCATTAACAGGCACAAGCATTGGACTTTTAACTATCTATGATATGGTAAAAGCTATAGACAAAGGTATGATTCTTCGTAATGTTCAACTTGAAGAGAAATCAGGAGGGAAAAATGGAAATTATAAACGATAGTGAAAAAAAAGTAGTTTTAGAGTATCCATGTAACTGGTGCTATAAAGTTATAGCTTCAGAAAAAGAAGCTCTTGAACAAGCCATCCATGATGTTATAGATGAGAGAGAGCATAAACTTACACACTCTAATAAATCAAAAACAGGTAAATACACAAGTATGAATCTTGACCTTTTAGTTCATAATGAAGATGATAGAACATTTATCTTCGAAGCATTAAAAAAACACCAAGCAATTAAAATGGTACTTTAAAGGAGCACACTATGGCAAACTCAATTCAACAAAGAGTTATAGAAACACTCAAAAAGAGTGAACTTAAAATTGACACTCTTTCACTTCAAGAGATAAAAGATTTAACTCTCTCTATTATAGATGTAGAAACAGAGAAACTTTCAAATGATGTAGCAGAACTTCTTCAGAAAAAAGCTACTATTGAAAGAGAGTTAGAAAAAAAATCTGAAGCACTTCAAAATACTAAATATGAAATATTTCATGCACTTGAAGATGAGTTTGAAAATGAGAAAGATACACTTTTAAAACTTCATCAGGTAAAACTTCAGTCTATAGACCTTTATGATATTTTAAGTGAGATGATAGAGTCTGCACTTATCACTGCACTAGAAAAAGATCAAGATGGAGATATAGTTGAAGCAACTACAGAGGTTATAAAAGAGATAACTTTTGAGTCGATAAAAGAGGGTTCACTCAACACTATCCGTATAAGAAAAATTCTCTCTACTATTTTAGTATCAGCTATTGATGTTGCAGAAGCTACTCCAACAAAAGCAGATGATATTTTAAAAGCTACACTTAAAGGAATGAGAAGTGGTCTTGTAAAGTCTATTGATAGATTTAAAAAGAGACTAGAGTTTATGCCTGTGGAGGCTAAACACATTCTCATTGAAGATTATGACACTATCATTGAAGATTTAAACCAAACAGATGTTCTTTTCACTCAAGTTGTAGCGACACAAGCGGGAGAGAGTACACAATCAACTCGAAAAATACTTCTTGATTTAAATAAGGCAATGAGTTATGATTTAGAAGAGTTAATGGTTATCTCTAAAGAGACTGCAGAAGTTATGAAAGCAAAATTTTCAGACTTTGCAAAAAATGCTATGAGAAAAGCAGATATAGCTCTCAAGTCTCCAAAAGCACAAGAGGCTAAACGAATGGGTATTCAAGCATTTGGTGTAGCACGTGTAGCACTTGGCACTGCATTGAAATCGGCTAAAGATGCAATGGATAAAAAATAGTTTAAGATAATAAATTATTATAATTAACTATTGTTTAGATATAATATTTTATATATAATACATAATTAAAATAAGGATTTAAATATGCTACACCCAGTAACAACACACTTTGCTATCGTTCTCCCTCTTATCTCTACTGTTTTAGGAGTTATCTATCTTATAGTAAAAACAGAATCAGCTTCTAAGCTCTATACTAGAAGTACTCTTCTTGCAGCAATTGCACTTATAGTTGCATGGTACACAGGTTCTAAAGATGGACCTGAAATCTTTAACTATTTAAGTGAAGCTGGAAAAGCAACACTTCTTGCACATAAAGCACTTGGTCTGCAGTTAGCTATCGGTATGTCAATCATAGCAGTAGTTTCAATAGTTGCATGTAAATTAAAGAGATACATTATTCAAGTTGCAGCAGTTATCGCTCTTCTTGCATTAAGTGCTACTGTACTTTACCAAGGAAAAATGGGTGGTGAAATAGTTTATAAATATGGAACACCATTTAAATCTTTTCTAATTATGGACTCTTTAAATGAAGCAGTAACTGCTGCAGATGATGAAGATGAAGATGAAGCGAAAGTAGAAGTTTATGAAGATGCAATAGATGACATCACAACACATAGTGAAGAGATTGATGCTTTTTACGGTATAAAAGTAGCTACTTCTAAAGATGAAGACGAATAAATATGTCTCAAAAGCAAGATATTCAGAAAAAGATGCAAGATGCACTTGAAGCCTATAAAGTAGATAACTCAACTGCTAAACAATATTTTACTAGTATGAAAGAGATTTCAGACTGGTTAAATACAAAAGAGAAATAATGAATATACTCTGTACTCCCCTTTATGAAACACAACTCAAAGAGATTCTTTCTCTTTTTGCAAATGAAGATTTTAAAGCAGCCAAAGCTTTCAAACTCTATCTCGATACTATTATTATAAATATCCAAACAAAAGCTCATAAATATAAGAGTTCTATCTATTTTAATGATGAAAATATTCGAGATATACAACATGAAGAGTATACTGTAGTATTTTTTGAAGACAAAGTGAATCAAAACTACCTACTTATATCTATTATAAGGCGATAATTCAGACAATTAATGTTTCATTTTGTAACCCATTTACCTAAAAAACAATCACCATCACATTTTTATCTCATTAATTACTCTTATAACTCATTTTATAAATTTACGATTAAGTATAACATGGCATAATATGAGAGTAAAAGTTTTACCTCTGTAAAATTAAGAATAAATATTCATTTATATAATAAGTAATAACAACCTTTAAAGGAGAAAATGTGGATAATAAAAAATCTAATCAAGAGATTGATAGAAGAGATTTTTTCAAAAAAGCAGCTATGTCAGTAACTGCTCTTGCGGGAACATCACTTATATCATCAAACGCTAGAGCTGATGACCCAGCTATCATGCACCATGTACCATGGGGGCAAGTTTGGGGAGATCCAGTAACTAAAAATAGATATGGACTACCATCAAAATATGAACACAATGTAGTAAGAAGAAATACAAAACTACTTGCTTCTGGTAACTTCAGAGCATCTATCGCTGTAACACCAATCCAAGAATCAATGGGAATCATTACACCAAATGGTCTATTTTTCTCACGTTCTCATGGTGGTGTAGCACATGTAGATCCACATGAATACCGTTTAATGATTCATGGTTTAGTTGAGAAACCTATTGTTCTTACTTTAGAGCAACTAAAAAAATACCCATCTGTAACTCGTACTCACTTTATTGAGTGTCCTGCCAATGGTGGACAAGAGTGGCGTGGACCACAGTTTAACTCTGTACAATTTGCAAAAGGTTTTATGTCTTGTGCTGAGTGGACTGGTGTTTATCTTAAAACTATCCTCGCTGATCTTGGTCTTAAGCCAGAAGCACAATGGATGCTAGCTGAAGGTTCTGATAACTCTGAAATGGGTAGAACTATTCCTATAGATAAAGTTCTTGATGATGCTATGATCGTTTGGGGTCAAAATGGTGAAGCACTTCGTCCTGAACAAGGTTATCCAGTACGTATCTTACTTCCAGGTTGGGAAGGTAACTTATGTGTTAAATGGCTAAAACGTTTAGAGTTTGCTACTGAGCCTTGGTACTGTAAAGAAGAAACTTCTAAATATACTGCTCTTAAACCAACTGGTAAAGCTATACAACATTTCTATGCAAATGAAGTAAACTCTACTGTTACATCTCCATCTCCAGAAATTGATTGGACAAATGTTAAAGAGGGTGATCTTATAGAGATTGAAGGTCTTGCATGGTCTGGAATGGGAACTATTACTGGTGTTGATTTATCTTTTGATGGTGGTGAAAACTATACAGAAGCTAAACTCAAAGGTTTAGTACTTCCAAAATCATGGACTCGTTGGTCTTATATCTATAAGATTCCAAAAAATTTCCAAATTAATGGAAAACAACTACTTCTTACATCACGTGCTATGGATGATGCTGGATATATTCAACCAACAATTGACCAAGAAGTTAGTGTAATGGGTGTTGAATCAGTTTACCACAGAAATGCGGTAGAGACTTGGGAAGTAAATGCTAAAGGAGAGGTAAATCATGTTCAAATTAGATCGTAAATTATTAACTATAGCTTCTACAGCAGCAGCTTTAGCAATCATAACAGCAGGTTGTATGGGTGGAAGTGCTTCTACTTCTACAGGTAATACAACAGAAAAAGATGGAAAAGCTACTATTGATGGTGGTTCTACATATCCTGTAGTAAATGACAAGACAGGTCCTTATGATGTAAACCCACAAGTTGCAGCTGATGCACCTAAAATTTTCAATGGTCGTGTTCCAACTGCTAATGAGTTAGCTGCATGGAATAAAGATGTAATGCCAGATGGAACAGGTCTTCCAGAAGGGAGTGGTTCAGTTGAAGAGGGTGAAGAGATATATGAGTCAAAATGTGTATCTTGTCACGGTGACTTTGGTTCTGGTGGAGGTGGTTACCCATCACTTTCAAAAGGGAATGCTTATGAGCTTCAAAAGACTTTAACTAACAACAGATGGAAAGATCCTGAAGCTGATGGTCCTGTACGTGTTTTTGGTTCATACTGGCCACAAGTAAGTACACTTTGGTGGTACATTAGAGATGGTATGCCTCATCCAAAGTCTAAAACTTTAACTGATGATGAAGTATATGCACTTGTTGCATACATTTTAAATATCAATGAATTTGAAATCAATGGTGTAGAAGTTGATGATGAGTATGTACTTGATCGCAAGAAATTTTTAGAAGTAATAATGCCAAATGTAAATGGTTTTGAACCAAATATAGATGGTCCAAATGCTTTAAATAATGTTCGTGCTTACTATGCTAATCCAAAAAACTTTGGTGCTATTAAAGTAAACCCAAGTGATCGTTGTATGACAAACTGTCAAGATAAAAGTGCTAAAATTGTACATATCAAAAATGGTGGTATCAAAGATTTCTTACCTCCAATGAGTGATAAAAGAGATTTACCAAAAGAGAAAGTAGTACTTGATGTAAAAGCTGTTTATACTGACAACTGTGCAATGTGTCACGGTAACGGTGTTGGACCAGCTTTTGCTAACCCTTCAGAATGGACGCCATATACTTCAAAAGGTATGGATAAGGTTTATGCAAGTGCTATTCATGGAACAGATGGTGGTATGCCTCCAAAAGGTGGGTCTACACTTTCAGATGCAGACTTTAAATCAGTTGTTGATTACTTAATCAGCGGCAAATAAACTTAATAACAAGGAAGAATTATGGAAAGAAGAAATTTTTTAAGTATGACACTTGGTGCTTTAGCTTTAGCTACAGTTCCAGCGAGTGTAAAAGCAGAAGACTATAGAAAAACAAGACCTGCAGTATGGACTGCTCACACAGTTGATGATGCTATTAAAGCTATGTACGGTTCAACAGACCTAGTAATGGAAGGTGTTAAAGTAACTGCTCCTAAAGTTGCAAGTAATGGTGGTGCTATTCCTGTTGATTTTTCAACAGATAAAGATATCAAATCAATTGCAGTATTTCAAGATGCAAATCCAGAAGCTGCTGTTATGGCAATTACAACAAATAAATATAGTGTAAATATTTACTCAATTAAGATTAAAATGGGTAAACCAGGTACTATTACTATTGTTGCTGAAGGTAAAGATGGTAAGTTATATGCTGCTAAACAATCTTTAGATGTTGCACTTGGTGGTTGTGAAGGTTAATCCCTTAACAACAATAAAAATTAATTATAAAGGTAAATTATGGGATCAATGAAAGTAAAAGCAAAATTAAAAAATGGTATTGTTAAAGTTAAAGCAATGGCTAAACATGAGATGAGTACATACAACCAAATGGAAAAAAAGAGTGGTAACAGAGATGATGCCAACTTTATTACTTACATTACAGGTACTGTAAATGGTGAGACTGTTATAGAGATGTCAACATCTCAATTCTTATCTAAAAACCCTATTTTTAAGTTCCAATTCAAAGGTAACTTTAAAAAAGGTGATAAACTACTTATGACTTGGATTGACCGTAAAGGTAAAACGGGTAAAGGTAAGGGTAAAATTAAATAATAAGCTTTATGCTTATTATTTACCACCCTACTACACTTCATACTTCTCCACTCTCTCAAAATCAATATTTTAGAAAATACAACAGGTAATTAATATGACAGGTAAAGTAATAGAACTCTTTATTACACAAAACAGTGATAAAAAAACTCGTCTTAGCGTTGAATCAATTCAGGTAGATGCAGATGGAATAATTGGTGATAAATTTTATGCTAAAGATCCAATGCGTGCTATTCTTTTAAGCTCTCAGCATAGCTACACATTAAGCAAGGATAATAGTATTCCTTTAGAAACTGGTGCATTAGGTGAAAATATTTTAATAGATATAAATCCATACTCTTTACTACATGGAGATAGACTTAAAATTGGCGATACACTCTTAGAGATAACTCAAAACTGTACCCTATGTAAAGGGCTATCTTCACTAAATTCTAAACTACCAAAACTTCTTAAAAATGACAGAGGAATATTTGTTAAACTAATAAATGGAAGTTCTGAAATAAAGCTAGGTGATAAAGTAGAAATTCTAAATTATTAATATAATTTATATATAAATAATGCTAGAATGAAAGTTACTCTTTTCATGAAAAGGAATAAATATGAAAAAAATATATACATTAATTATATCTGTATTCATCGCAATTTCTATAGCTGCTTGTAATGAAACAGTAAAAGTTCCCATGAAACCTCAAAAACTTCAGAATGTTCAGCTCTTTTCTACTCTAAATAACGATGCTAAGGTTACAACAAAATCAATAGAAGATGCTTTTGAATCTGTAGGATTAAGTGTTCCTAGTAACAATGATATGAATAAGCCCTTCAAAACTAGATTTAAAACTGTTCCCTATAAAATATATAATTTAGCAATATATCTAAATAATAATTTAACATTTAAACTACTTAAAAAATATCCAAACTTTGGTGCTTTAACTCCCCTAACTATGTCTATTTGGGAAGCTAAAGATGGTTCAATGAATATAGCAACATTAAATATTAATGGAATGGCTAGAGTAGCAAATATCCCACTTAATGATCCAGACTTAATAGCATATGCAGCACTTATTCAAAAAGGTCTTAAAACTGCAATGCCAAATGGTTCTTTTAAAGAGTTAGACTACAGGGTTAAATTTCCTAAAAAGAGTTTAGCTACAACATTTGTTGCCCAACTTGAACTTGATAGTCAATCTCCTGAAGAGTTTATAGAGGAGTTTGAAGCTGAGCTTGAAGGTGAATTAGAACCATTAGGTTTCTTAGTTCCAAACTATACAGATGTTCAAGAAGAGATTTTTGATAAAGAGGGTTATAAAGATGTATATGACTTTTATCACACTTACTCTTTTTGCAAATTTGATGTAATTTACCCAGTTTCAAAAATGCACCCAGAAGCTGGTGCTTGGGCTCCATGTTCTTTTTATCTTTACAAAAAAACAGGAGAAGATCAGATGCATATGGGATTTTTATCAGTTGAAAACTGGATAACTACTCTTGATATCAGTGATGACAACTCTACGAAACCCCTTCTTGAAGCACAGGGAATGCTTGAAGCTATCGTTAACGATATGATTCAATAGTAATAATTTAAATATAATTTATAGGAGATTATTTGAGTTTTAAAAGTTTTTGGTCTAATTATGGGGAGAAAGTTCCTGGATATGATATTCCCGTTATAAATGAAAAAGAGGCTAGAGCAGCCGCAGGTATACTTGCAATGCTAGGAACAATAGTCATATTTATTGGTATCGGTTTTAACCATATCATAGTTGCACGAGTCTATCTAGCATTTCTTTGGTTTGATTTTGTAGCAAGAGTTTTTAATCCTAGATATTCTCCTTCCTTACTCTTAGGAAAATTTATTGTACGAAATCAGAGACCAGAGTATGTAGGTGCAATTCAAAAACGTTTTGCATGGATGCTTGGTTGGTTTATATCATTTCCAATGGTCTATTGGTTTGTACTTCATTGGGATATTACTTTTTACAAAGTTCTTGTTTGTGTGCTCTGTATAGCTCTTATGTTTTTAGAGAGTGCTTTTGCTATTTGTGTTGGTTGTATGCTTTATAAACTCATAATTAAAGAAGATCCTAAACACTGTCCAGGAGGAGTCTGCGAGATTCGTAAAAGAGAGCCTATTCAGATGTTTAATCCTATGCAGAAGATTATAGCTCTTTTGACAGTTATTGCTCTTATTACAGGTATATATCTATTTCTTGCTAAAACAGAATCAAAAACATTTTTTGGAGAGTTTTTACATGAAGCTGTTTTATCTAAAACAGAACTAAAACAAGAAGTAGATGCAAAATATCAAAGAGAATTAGAGAATGAGTTTGGAGATGATGATTTTTAAATCATCACTCTCTAGACTTTAACTCTGCATAAAGAGTTGTACAAGAAGCTATCTCTACTCTACTTGCTACACCTCTTACAGATAGATAAGTAATACTACCATCACTATGTATTCGACGTAAAACTGTAGCATGTACCCAGTAAAAACCACGATCTTTTCTTAAGTTTTTTACTATACCTGTCCAAAACCCTTTATTACGAACATCATCCCACAATCCAGCAAACGCTATTCGAGGCATATCAGGATGACGAATAATATTGTGAGGTTCTCCTATTAACTCTTCTAAAGTATATCCTGCTAATTCACAAAAAAGTTCATTTGCATAAATAATTATTCCATTGGCATCTGTTTCACTTAAAATATAACTACCACTAGGAAAAAACCACTCATCTCCATTCTCTTCCTTATATATTTTTGACATAGATAACCCCTTATTTATAGTATTTACTTACACCTTGCATATTTGATCCCATATTGAGTAGTAACATATCAGCTATCACTAGTGCTGCCATAGATTCACATACTACTGTTCCTCGTATCGCTACACAAGGATCGTGTCTTCCTTTAAGTGAAAAATCAACCTCTTTATTCTCCGTAGTAACTGTATGTTGCTCTTTAAAGATAGAAGGGGTAGGTTTGAAGTAAACATTGAGCACAATATCATCTCCATTACTAATTCCACCAAGGATTCCACCAGAGTGATTCGATTCAAACCCATTTGCACGAATCTCATCATTGTTTTGTGAACCTAAGGCTCGAGAGCTTAAAACACCATCACCTATCTCCACAGCTTTTACAGCATTTAAACCCATCATAGCATCTGCTAGAACACCATCAAGTTTATAGTAAAGTGGCTGACCTAGACCGATAGGTACACCTTGAATAAGTACTCGTGAAACACCACCTACAGAGTCATGATCGTTCTTAGCTTTTAAAATTGCCTCTTTTTGAGCCTCTTCTACATTTTTGTCAAGTGCATAGATAATACTACTTTTTGCACTCTCGTAGTTAAACTCTTCACTTTTAATCCCAGCAACCTCACAAATACCACTCTCTACACTAATCCCTAACTCTTGTAACATAAGCTTAGCGATAGCACCAGCAGCCACACGAGCAGCAGTCTCTCGAGCAGAGCTTCTTCCACCACCACGATAGTCACGTAGCCCATACTTATGAAAGTAAGTAAAATCAGCATGTCCAGGACGAAAAACATCTTTTATGTTTGTATAGTCTTTTGATTTCTGATTTGTATTGAAAATAATCATAGCAATAGGGGTACCCGTGCTTAAACCCTCAAACACACCACTAAGTATCTCTACCTTATCTGCCTCTTTTCTAGCTGTCTCAAATTCACTTTTACCAGGCTTTCTACGATCAAGTTCACTCTGAATATACTCTTCATCTATTTTAAGTCCAGCAGGAAGTCCATCTAAAATACATCCAATAGCCTTTCCATGAGACTCGCCAAAAGTACTAAACTGTAACTTCATTCCAAAACTATTCACTATTTTTCCTTCTTAAGAAGTGCTACGGCCTCTTCGGCTGCTACCTGTTGAGCGATTTTTTTACTCTTACCGATAGCTCGTGCATACTCTCTTCCCTCTATAAAAACACCAACTTCAAACTCTTTAAGATGATCTGGTCCTCGAGATGCTAGAACCTTATACTCAGGTGTAATCCCAAATCTAGCCTGTGTCAGCTCTTGTAGTGTTGTTTTAAAATCACGAAAGAGAGAATCAAGTGAAATCTCTTCATGGTTAGACTCTATCAAATCTATAGCAATTTTACCAACTATATCAAGTCCTGCTTCAAGATAAATAGCTCCCATAACAGCTTCAAATGCATTTGAGAGTAGAGAAGATTTTTCACGACCACCATTGTTCTCTTCAGCATTTGAGAGTAGTATATAGTCACCCAGTTTTAAAGAACGAGCAAGTTTATCAAAACCTGTCTCATTTACAAGAGATGCTCTTATTTTAGAGAGTTTACCCTCATCTGATTTTCTAAATTTTACAAAAAGATACTCACCTACAATAAGGTCTAAAACAGCATCTCCCAAAAATTCTAAGCGCTCATTATCGTAGGGCTGTTTATAGCTTTTATGTGTCAGCGCTTCGATAATGAGCTTTTGATCTTTAAACTCATAACCGAGTTCTTGCTCTAGTATTTCTATCTTCTTATTCATAATTCTCTCTTTTTTTTTACTCTTTTATTGAAAAGAGTTGTTCTCTTCGCTAAGGTTTTTATAATAATCTTTACTTAAACTCCACTCTACACGAGAAGTATCTACACTATGACAAGAGGAGCAACGATTAAATGCAAATGGAAAAACTTGATTACAAGCATCACACATATACTCAAAACTCAAAGTTGCATTCGCTTTCCCCTTAAGTTTAATGAGTACATCAAACTCAAATACAGAGCTTGATTGAGCAAGGTTTATATCCCCTCTTGCACTATAAAGCTCTCTTAAATATCCGTTCTGTGAAATTATATCTAAATTCAAATTTTTGAACTCAACACCCCAAAGAATATCCGTTAATATTTCACTTTTTGAGCTATCAAAATTCTCCCAAGCCAAACTCGGATTTACACGAAAAAGATACTCAAATACTATATAAGGAAGTTGATGTGTTTTTTTATATATCAGCAATAATTTTTCTACTTTTTCCTCTTGAGAAAAATCTCTTGTATTTAAAAGTGCCATCATCTCAAGGTAAACACTATCTAATTCAATATCAATACTTAACTCATCAAGAGGTTCTAAAACATCTAATGCTGCTTTATAATCTTTCATATACTCATAAACAAGTAAGAGGTAATTTAATGCTTGAGGTGTTCGAGGATTTGTTTTTAAAATACTTATAAAAACTTGTTTAGAACGTTCTAAAAATCCCGCTCTAAAATATGTTTTTCCAAGTAAGAACATAGTATCTCTTCTATTTTCAATACTCCCCACATTTAAAATTTCATGATAAATTTCGATACTTTTTTCATAATCACCATTTTTGTAATATGACTGAGCAAGAAGTAACCACGACTTTTCAGATAAATCACCACTAGATATAAGAACTTTTAACTCATCTTTGGAGGGCAGAGTACGAAACTGCTTCAGAAACTTATCTAAATACTTTGAGTCCTCTCTACTTTTATATCTACTCCACCAATAGGAAAAAAATGTAATCATAAAAACAATTACAAAAAATATAATTATAGAGAAAAGGGGATCACGAAACTCAATAAAAAATGTATTCATCAGTCGTACACCACAATGCCATAATCATCTTTTAAACGATAAAAAGTTGATTCAGGAGTAAACTCTAAATCTTTTATTTTAGCAAGTTGAATAAGAGAATTTTTTGTCACTTTAATACCATTTTCACGAAAGAACTTTTTTATATTTACAAATTTTACATCTTCAACAAACTTATACTCAAACTCTTTATGTAGTTTCATTTTATCGGATGAAAAAAGATGTTCATTTACATGAAGTTGATCAGATGCAAATTTGATTGGAAGATAACCAGAAAGGTCAGTAAGAATCTCTTCAATATGTAAATGTTTAAGAGGAAGAGTCTCTTTTTGAATAAAAATATATTTATTATTTAACTTTATATTTGGTGTATTTTTCCAGTACTTATAAGCTGGATTTGAAACGCCAAGTTTTGAAGAAACTTCGCGCCAAAGCCAAAAAGAGTTAAGTGTGCTAGGTAGATGTGACATGGCATTTAACTCCTTAAAAACTATTTAGTAAATTATAACATACTTATCAGTAATGAACTAAATATCAACTGTAGTGCAAAGAGTAAAGAAGAGACTTTAAAAGCTGTTCCCGCAGTTTTAATAATTGTTCCAAAGTGTATCATCAAACCTATAGCACTCATTGCTATAAGAGTAATATAATGGCTTAAAGATGAGATAAGTGATTCAAGTTCTTTTGGTAACCATCCAAGAGAGGCAACTATAGAAAAACCTACAAACCAAATTATAAAAGAGGGTATTCCAACTTTTGTTTTTTCAGATACATCCTCTCCACCCTTCGCACTCTCTCTTTTTGCAACATAAATTAAGATAAGAACAAGAGGCACAAGAAGTAAAACTCTTCCCATTTTAACAACCGTTGCATAGTGCCCAGCTTCATCAGAAATACTAAATCCAGCAGCTACTGCTTGTCCCACTGCTTGAAGTGTGTTTCCTGTTAAAACTCCTGCTTGAATATCTGTAAAACCTAATAGATGTGCTAAAAATGGTACTAAAAATATACCAACAGTACCCATAAGGTTCACTAGTGCTATACTCACACCAATATCATCATTTTTCACCTTAGCCACACCCGATGTAGCCGCAATAGCAGAACTTCCACAAACAGCATTTCCTATCCCTATCATAAGAGAGAGTTTAGAGTTAAGTTTAAAAAGTTTTCCCAAAAAAATACCCATAGAGATTGTAAATGACATTCCTAAAACTATAATTAAAATAGTTTGAAAACCTAAATTTGCCAACATTGTAAAGTTAAGATTTATTCCCATAAGAGCGATACCAAACATTAGTAAATCTTTTTCTGCCCACTTCACACCACTTCTGAACTCAGAACCTTCTCCATGGAAAGTACCATACATATTATTTCCTATTATCATCCCAACGATGATAGCTACAGTAGATGTACTAAAAGAGATAAAGTGAGTAATAATACTTGCTAAAACTGCAACTGCAATACTCGCAAGTAAACCTTTTGTGTATGTTTTATATTTAGATATTTCGAACATCTAAATCCTTTATATTTGAATGATTTTAAATTGAGAACATAATTATACCAAAAAGTTGTCTTATAAGTATTTGTAAACACTCTTTTGTATATTTACCCTCTTATTTATCTATTTTTTATTTAAAATTGTATTGAAAATGTAATAAGATAGAAGGGAAAAGAAAGAAATTTTAATAAGATAAACTTCTTAAAGAAAGAAGTTTATCTTATCGTTTTAACTAATTATTTAGCGGCTTTTAGAATACTCTCTTTAGGATAGACAAAGATAGATTTTCTTATAACAGAAATTTTCTTACTTTTTGAACCATTTGCATCTATTGCATAAGCATGAATAGTGATAGGAATAATAGTATCTTTCCTAGTATCATCAGCTAAATGATCAAAAGTTCTTAATGTAACAATTTTTTTCTTTTTCATACCTGGAGTAGCATAAAAAGGTTTGCTTGGTGTAGCAATAGTAATCTTACCTGAGATATCTTTTGGAAGAATAATATCAAAATAAAATTTCATTTTTTTACTTTCTGTATTTTGAAGTAAAAAGATGTATGAGTTATCAACTCTAACTTCACCATCTGTCATAACTTTTGTAGAGTATAAACGAGTCTCTTTATTGATATTTAAAAGCATATGCTCTTTTGTAGTACTCATATATGCTAATGCCATAGCAATTCCAACTAAAAGTACCATATAAGCTAAAACTTTAGGACGGAAGTATTTTGTTTTACCTTTTTGATCAACAATTTCGTAATCACTAGACCATGTTACAAGAGATGGTTTACCAAGTTTACCCATAACAGTCGTACAAGCATCAACACACTCTAAACAGTTAATACACTCTAACTGAAGACCTTGACGAATATCAATATGAGTTGGACATACAGTTACACAAGCTTCACATGTAGTACACTCAGCATTAGGCTCAGCAACTTGAATCTCTTTTTGTTTAGTAAACTGTTTCTTATGACCATCATAAATATGACCACCTCGGTGCATATCATAAAGTGCCATAACGGTATGATCATCATATAAAACAGACTGAATACGAGAGTAAGGACATACATAGATACAGAAGTTCTCTTTCATAAATACAATATCATAGATTAAGAATGCAGCTACACCACCAACAAAACCTAACATCGTCATGTGATCAGATGGATTTTGAATATACTTAAAGAAATCTTCTGGAGGAATAAAGTACCAGATAAAATCAGAACCAGCTACTACTGCTAAAACAGTCCATATTAATATTGCGATTACTTTTTTAACCTTATTCTCAGGCTTAGACATATCAGGATCTTTTTGTTTGTTTTTGATACGACCACGAAGACCTAAAATTTTTGTTTCAATAAGATCACGGTAGATAACACGAAAAACAGTTTGGGGACAGACCCAACCACAAAACACACGACCACCAACAACAGTCATACCAAAAATTCCTAAGAACATTAACATAAGTAAAAATGGCATTAAATATAACTCTTGCATATCAAACTTAACAAATGCTAAGTGCAGTTGCATATTATCAAATGATAGTAAGAAAAAATGATTTCCATCAATTACTATCCACGGTAAGCCTAAAGAGATAATTGTAGCTATTATATATACATAATAACGTTTTATTCTCCACGGTGTTGGTATTTTAATACCTTTTTTTTCTTTACTCATACTACTCTCCTGTGTTTATGGTATTTGGACAGATAATTGTTGAAATTACCTTCTCTTCTGCATCTTTTGGGCTCTCTTGCTTTAAAGAACCTAATGCAACTTGTTTAAGTTCACGAGACTCAATGTAATCTTTTAAAGAACTTCTACTCACCTCTAAAAGTCGTGCCATTTCGCTTACACTTTTTTTAGCCTGTAGATACTTTATGATTTCACTGATATGCTTGTCAAATTTAGAACTTGACTTACTCCCCTTTGGTCTCCCAATCACTTTTGTTGATTCATCTTGCAAAATTTGACGAAGTTGATCGATAAGTCCTAAAACTAACATCACATTACTTTTAGGTGTTACAGTAACAGACTGCTTTACAAAGTGTACTTTAAAATCATTTTTCAGTATGCATGAGAACATCTGAATCACATCTTCCATATTTGTACTTAAAACCCAAAGGTCATAAATAAGTAATGTATCTATCTTTTTTGTTTGAAAGTATTGTGTTACATGATTACGATCAACTAATCGTTTATTTTGAGATATTTGATCAATAAACTCTTCATCAATAACAATATCTTTAGAAATAGCATAAGCATTTATAGATTGTAACTGCTCATGTGCCGCATCAAAGATTTTGTCTGGTCTAATGTATGAAACTATCATTTAACGATTAAACTCCTCTTATTATTGACTTTCATCGTCATTATAGCTATAAATGACGATGAAAGTCAAGAGTTTAACATGTTAATCCGTCATTTACCAACCAATGGAAACAAGTGCAATATATCTTCTATCTGGGATATCTACACTTCCTGTACCTACCTGTTCTTCATATGTTGCAATATTAAGTTTTAAAATACTCAAAGACATATCTAAACCAGCTGTATATGCACCCTGATAAAGTCCTGTATTTAACTGCATAGAGAACCATGATGTATCAACTAGACCAAATCCAGCACCTACACGAAGGCGCTTTAAAGCATCACTATCAGTATAGTCACTATAACGAACAACCTCACCATCTGCATTGTAATCATAAATACGAATTATATTTTCGTTAAAAATATCTACATAATCAAGAGCAAAAACTACTTTATGAAGGAAACTAATTTCAGGTGTAACAGAGATACCTACATTAACGGTTGTAGGTTGTTGACCATAGTTATCATCCATACCCATATCACCAATATTTAACACACTTAATCCAATTGCAGGGTGCCATAAAGAATTCTCAAATGGATGGTATGTAAGACCTAAGTCAAGACCAACACCTGAAGAGTCTTTCTCATACTTATCTTGAAGTGTTTGTGCAATATCATCACTATTTACAAGTTCACTTAAGCCCAAAGCCCCTTCATATGACTTTTGAGTAATAAATTTTAAGCCTAGACCAATATCAACTCTACCAGCATCTGTATGATACTCTTTTGCAGCTCCAATAATTACACCACCATAGACTCTAGATGTTGTTTCCAAGAGTCCACCATTTGTACTTCCATTAGGATGTGTTTCAACATTTACATCTGAAGCAGTAAGTAGTCCTACACTCCATGCAAAAGAGTCACCATTATGTGAGATAGCTGAGTAATTATCAACCCCTGCATGAAAATGCTCACCTGCATATTTTTCAAGTACAGCTGCCATCTCTTCATCAGTCTCAGCATCCCCAATATCATTTGCAAAATCTGCAATTCCAGAACTTCCACTTAAGCCAATGTTTAAAATATCAACGATATATCCATTCTCTTTTTCAATACTTGCAAGTCCAGCAGGATTACTAAAAACAGAACCTGAGTAACCACCAACTGCAATATTTGCTCCACCCATTCCCATGATTCTAGGGTCTTTATATATATAAGCTAATTCCCCACCTAAAGCCATTAACGAAGTTGTAGCACCAAGAAGTACTGATAATATTATTTTATTTTTCATGTTCACTTCCTTTTTTAGTTTTGATTATTTAAATAATCAACTATATTTTGTTCTGTTATATCTGTTTCTAAAGATATATCACAGTTAGTACCATCAAAATTACCTCCGATGATATCACACTTGTACTCATCAATATCACTCTGTGTCTCTTCAGACGCAGCAGCACTAATAGAACCGATACCATTATTTAAAACATCAATAAGAACACCAGCAGTTGTTAAGTCATCAGTTGAAGCTGTTTCAACTATTGGACAAGCATAGTATGTAGGAGTACCTGTAATATAGTTCTCTGTTCTAGTAGAGAAGTCAGTTGCTGTACAGTAATCTTTAGTTAATACTGTTCTATTCGCATCATTCATTAAATAATGAAATTTTGTATTGTCAGTATCATTATCTACCGTAATAGTAAGAGGAGTATAAACTCTATTACTCTGTGTAAAGTTCACATCGGGACTTTCAACAACACTACACCCTGAAGCATTTCTATCATATGCATAATTCATTCCACAGACAGATGCTGTTAATTTAAAATCCTCTACATCAGTATCCCCAAAACTATCAATATCATCAGCTAATAGATCAATAGCAACAGCTGCACTACTTGTACTAGCAAGTCCGATATACAGACATATATCTTTTTGTGAATTATTTAACACTATATTTGAATCAATACATCCACGGCTAACAACTTTAGTGTAATAAACTATAGCCTTGTTTAAATCAGATATTGCAGAACTATTACTTGAGGATGAGATACTTGCAACAAAGTTTGAAAATGCACTATCATTAGTATTATTAGTATCAACCATTGCCGATACGATATTGATCAAACTCAAACCTGATTTACCCATATAAGCAGCACCTAAAGTTATATAATCATCTTCAGAAACAGCACTTCCCTCAAATTTTGAGATAACCCCAGTAAAATCTCCATCATCTAACATCTGTTGAGTTGCAAGACGATCTTCGCCCTCTGTATCACCACATCCTGACATAACAAGTGTCAGTCCAAATAGTGATGTTGCTAATATTTTTTTCATCATAAAAGACTCCTTATATTATATTTTAACATAAAAAAAATTTATAAATTATTTAAAAGCATTATTTATGCTCAATTTTGATAAAATAAACAGATAATAATTAAGAGAAAGAGCATTATGAATACAAAACAATACATACTAGAGACTATTAAAAAACGCCCACTTATAATAGATGGTGCGATGGGAACTCAACTACAACAGCGTGATGATAAGATTCCTAAAGAGGCTTGGGAAGGAAATGAAGGGTGTAATGAACTTCTTAATGTTACCTGTCCTGAAATTCTAAGTGAGATATTTTCAGCCTATCTTACAAGTGGTGCTGATTTTATCACTACAAATACTTTTGGCTCTTTCTCTTGGGTTCTTGATGAGTATGATATCGGTAGTCGTGCTTATGAACTTACAAAAGCAGGGGCGCAGCTAGTTAAAAAAGAGTGTGAAAAATTCTCTACTCCTGAACATCCTCGTTTTGTTTTAGGTTCAGTCGGACCAGGTACTAAACTTCCATCACTCGGTCATATCACTTATGATGCAATGTATGAGGGTTATACTGAATTTTGTAAGGCACTTATTGATGGTGGAGCTGATATATTTTTACTAGAGACTTGTCAAGATCCTCTACAGATAAAAGCTGCCCTTCATGCTTGTCAAGAAGCAAATAGAGAGAGAAAAACTGAACTTCCTATTATGGTTTCTGTGACTATTGAGCTAAGTGGGACTATGCTTATCGGGACTGATGCTACGACTATTGCTACTATCTTAGAGCCTTTTGATATTTTATCTTTAGGGTTCAACTGTGGAACAGGACCTGAGCAGGTTTTAAAACATGTGAGAACACTCAGTGAACTTTGGAATAAGCCTATCTCTGTTCACTCAAACGCCGGTCTACCACAAAACCGTGGAGGTTACACTTACTACCCGATGGGACCCGATGAGTTTGTAGTACAACAAGAGAAGTTCTTAGCTTATGATGGTGTTTCATTTTTAGGAGGATGTTGTGGAACTACACCTCAACATATTCGTGCTCTTGTAAATGCCACTCAAGGTGTCACACCAAAAGCACCTAGTGGTTCTCATGAAACTTCTATAGCTTCACTTTTTAATACTACAACTCTTAAACAAGAACCAGCACCTCTTCTTATGGGTGAGCGTTCAAACGCCACAGGAAGTAAAGCTTTTCGTGAGTTGATTTTAGCTGAAAATTATGAGGGAACTCTCTCCGTTGCACAGCAACAAGTTCGAGCAGGAGCGCATGTAGTTGATGTCAATGTCGGCTTTGCAGGACGAGATGAGACAAAAGATATGAATGCGGTTATAGGGATGTATAACCAAAAAATCGCTCTTCCACTTATGCCCGACTCTACTTCGACTAAGGGACTTGAAACCGCACTCAAAAATATCGGTGGAAAACCAGTTTTAAACTCTGTTAACCTTGAAGATGGTGAACCGAAATTTGATGAAGTGTGTAAACTTGCTAAAAAGTTTGGTACATCACTTGTCTGTCTTACTATTGATGAAGTGGGAATGGCAAAGAGTGTTGAGGAGAAACTTAAAGTAGCCGACCGCATCATCGACCTTGCAACAAATCGTCACGGTATCAAAAAAGAGGATTTAATCTTTGATGTTCTTACCTTTACACTTGGTTCAGGAGATGAAGAGTATTGGGATGCTGGTATCAATACCATTGAAGCTATCCGTGCATTAAGACTCAAACACCCAGAGGTAAGTGCAACACTAGGACTCTCAAATATCTCTTTTGGTTTAGACAAAGATGCACGTCCCTACTTAAACTCTATGTTTTTACACCACTGTATAGAGGCTGGTTTAACATCAGTTATCATCAATGTAAAACATATCATTCCTATTAACAAGATAAGTCAAGAGGATCAAGATATATGTAATGACCTTATCTTCAACCGTAAGCCAAATGGTGAAGCTCTTTTTACATTTATAGAACACTTTAGTACAAAAGAGGCTATTGATACGACTGCTGAAGATGCTGAGTATCTTGCTATGAATGATGAAGAGAAAATTGCTAAGCTACTTATGGATGGGGATAAGGATAGAATGATTCCTCTTGTGGAAAAAGTTCGTCACACTATCGCACCTGAAAGAATCGTAAATGAGATTTTAATTGATGCCATGAAAGTGGTTGGGGAACTCTTTGGTTCAGGACAGATGCAACTTCCTTTTGTTCTCCAATCAGCGGAGACTATGAAAAAAACAGTTGACCATCTCAATCCTTATCTTCCAAAAGTAGAAAAAGCAGTAGATACAACCTTAGTACTAGGAACTGTTAAGGGTGATGTTCACGATGTTGGAAAGAACCTTGTAGATATCATCCTCTCAAACAACGGTTTTAAAGTACAGAACCTTGGGATAAAAGTAGAGTTAGAAAAATTTATAGATGCTATGAAAAATGGTCAAATTGCAGCTCTTGGCTTTAGTGGACTACTCGTAAAATCAACTCAAGTAATGCAAGAGAATTTTAAACTCCTTCAAGAACAAGGCATAGATATTCCAGTACTCATAGGTGGAGCAGCACTTACTCGTACCTTTGTCGATGACTTCTGTCGTCCATTCTACGATGGACCGATTTTTTACTGTAAAGATGCTTTTGATGGGGTAACTGCCATGAGCCGTATCGAAGCGGGAAATATGGATATAAATCTTCACCCTAATGCTCCAGAGATAGAGCGCGTAGAGAAGAAAGAGGTCATCATTCCACCTTTTGCAGAAATAAAAATGCCTTCTCGTGATGTGAAGATTCCAACACCTCCATTTTGGGGACGTCGTGAAATAAAACTTACACAACAACAGATAGAGATGGTGTTTGAGTGGATAAATCATAAACTTCTTTTCAAATCTCGTTGGGGTTATAGCTCAAAAGGTATGACTAAAGAGGCTTATGAGAAGCAACTCGATGAAGTTGTATGGCCAGCTTATGAGAGACTCAAAGTTGAGTTTTTAGATAAAAAACTTTTTGAACCAACTATAGTGTATGGTTACTGGCCTTGTCGTTCAGATGATAACAGACTCTTAATATTTGATGAAGAGGAGGGGTATAACTCTGATGCAGAGGTAAATACAAAACCACTTGATGAAGTCAAAGCAAATGCTATAAAAGAGTTCACATTCCCTCGTCAAGGTAAAAAACCTCACCGAGCACTCAGTGACTTCTTTCATGCAGATAGACATGATGTTATAGCCCTTACTTGTGTAAGTGCTGGAGCTAAACTAAGTGATGCAGAGAGAGTTATCTACGAAGCTGGAAACTACACAGAGTACTATCAGTTTCACGGTTTAGGTGTTGAGTTAGCTGAAGCACTAGCAGAAATAGCACACAAGCAGATACGTCTTGACCTCAACATCGCAGAGGATGAAAAACCTACTCTAGCAGATGTTCAGATGAACAAGTATCAAGGAAGTCGTTATAGTTTTGGATATGCAGCCTGTCCAGACCTAGAGCTTAATCGCCCTCTTTTTGATCTCCTTAAACCTGAAGAGTTTGGTATAGAGCTAAGTGAAACTTTTCAGATTCACCCTGAGCAATCAACTTCTGCGCTAGTTGTTTACCATCCAAACGCCACTTACTACAATGTCTGATTTCTTCCAATCATAAATGACTGACCAACAGTCATTTATAACTACTTAAGTAATAAACCACTACAATTTCATAATTGACCGACAATCAGTCATTCTATTTAAGGATTATTTGTGGCTATTATAGTGGATAAAATACAGAAAAAACAAGATATAGCACTCTCGTGTAAAGCACTCTTTTTAGAAAAAGGTCTTAAAAACTTAACCATTGCAGAAGTGGCAAAAACTGCTGGGGTTGGAAAAGGGGACTTAATGAAAAAAACGGGTGCTTGAATCATAATCTTTTATGATAATAAACCAAATAAAAATCTACCATTTTCAACTTTAAACTTTTGCTCAACCCAGCATGAACATGTATCAACTTTTTGCCC
>Ga0256837_1000735_pt1 | contig 25857 bp, 22 predicted proteins | sample 4562384metaG_FD_185976 | JGI IMG/M metagenome (GOLD analysis project Ga0256837, IMG submission 185976) | Hydrothermal vent microbial communities from Guaymas Basin, Mexico - 4561-384 | ecosystem: Environmental > Aquatic > Marine > Hydrothermal vents | place: Mexico: Guaymas Basin | collected... | reverse complement strand
AATAAGGTCCTGAATGGAAACCGTCAATCTGTCCTTTTGAACATGCGTCAAATACACCGAGAGCAGGCACCAGCTCATTTGCGCCGTATATTTTTACCTTCAAACTTCCGCCGCTGAGCTCATTTACCCTGTCGGCAAACCACAGCATATTTGTCCCCATAATAGGAAGTGTTTTCGGCCATGAAAGACACACTTTAAGCGTTGTGGTTTTTTGTTTGTTAACACTTGTGTTTTTTGTTTCATTTGAATTTTTATTATTACAACCGGTTAAGATCAGTGCACTACCTGCAACCGCTCCCACACCGGCAGTTTTTAAAAATTTTCTTCTGTCCATTTTTTCTCCTTTTTAAATTTTAATTTTTCATTTTAACATATTTTTATCTAAAAAACATCAGCTACAAAGACTTTTTAAGAAATAAAAAGAAAAAAAGCGGCTTTTTACTCATATCTTAATGTTTCAAGCACATCTGTTTTACTGGCTTTAAGTGCCGGATATATACTTGATAAAATCACAATAATAAACGCACCAAAAACAATCAAAAACAAATCCGTCATACTCAAATCAACCGGCAGTCTGCTTACACCGTAAACATCGGTGGGAAGATTGATAATATCGAATGTTGTTAAAACCCATATTCCGGCACCGCCGAGTGCGACACCGCTTACAATACCCAGCACTCCTATAAAAGCCCCGAGTTTTAAGAAAATTGTTTTAATCTCTTTTGCGGACGCACCAAGACTAAGCATAAGTGCAATCTCTTTTCTTTTACTCATTATCATCATAAGCAAAGAACTTATAATATTAAGCGCCGCAACGATGATTATCAGCATCAAAACCAAAAACAACGCCCTTTTTTCCATTCTGAGTGCGGCAAAGAAATTACCGTTTTGCTGCCACCAGCCTATAATCCCTATACCGGGAGGAAGTATTTTTTTTATTTTTTTAATATCTTCAAACGGGTTTTTTGAATATATGTGTATACCGCTGTAATGCTTCTGATGAAGTATTCTTTGCAGACCTTTTATATTCATATAGGCAATGCCTTTATCATAAGCAATAAGACCGCTGTTAAAATTTCCGACAATTTTTACTTTTTTCAATACAGGTGAAACACCGAAGCCAAGAGGAGTCATTTTGGAAAAAATCATTATTACCTTTTCACCTTTGGCAATTCCAATATCCGACAAAAGCCTTTTACCTATTACAACATCAAAAAGTCCGGGTTTTTTTATATTTTTTACCGCATTTTTAAAAATATAATTTATTGCGGCTTCTTTTTTAAAATTAATCCCGTATAGCATTACTCCGTAAAGAGAGGAGTGTTGGATTACCGCACTGCTTTGTATATAAGGTGAATATTTAAAATCAGGAAATTTATTTTTAAGAAGATTCAAAACCCTGTCGTCAACATTTACAAGTGAAGAATATACGGTTATCGGATAATTCATAACTTTGAGTTTTTTTTCAAACTCCTTATCCATACCGTTCATAATCCCCATAGCAATAATAAGAGTGGCCACTCCTGTCATTATACCGAGAAAGGCCAGAATAAAACTGATATAAATAAACGGATGTTTTCTGTCAAATTTCAGATATCTTTTGATTATAAAATTAACAAATTTCTTATTCAAACACTTTCACCTTTTTCACAGTTTTACCATTTTTTATGAATTAAAATTCAGGGCTTTTACCACAGCAGTCTTTGTATTTTTTACCACTGCCACAAGGACACGGATCATTTCTTTTTACCTTTTTTTTCTGCTGTTTAGCTTCAAATTCTGCTTTTAAAGCCTCGGTATCCGCTTCAAGCTTTTTCATTATCTCTTCCATATCGGCTTCTTCCATTTCCTCGGAAACGTCAGGAATGTTATTTAAAATATCGCTTACATTTTTACCTTTAAGCGCTTCCATGAATTCGGCAATATCAGGATCTATTTCAGGCTGCTGATATTCTATTTTCAGATTATGAAGAATTTTCATACTTTCTATTTTTACACGTTCTATAAGCTCCTGGAACAGATTAAAACTCTCTTTTTTATATTCAACCAGAGGATCTTTTTGGTTATAACCTCTTAATCCTATACCGGTTTTGAGTATATCCATCATATACAGATGGTCTCTCCAGCTTTCATCAAGAACCTGCAACATAACCTGTCTTTGAACCCTGTTTTTATCTTCTTCACTAGCTTCGTCGAATTTTTTTGCATACTCTTTTTTGAGTCTTTCAATAAGATACTCTTTTAACGTATCATAATCTTTACCGCTTAATTCTTCTTTTGTAAAATCCATTCCGGTATATTCTTTTAAATGTGCCGTTAAGTTTTCAAGATTAAAATCCTCTTCAAGCGTATGAGGGAAAATATCCGCCTCTGCCATAATATATTCAACAAATTCTTTTCTTATTTCGTCTATTTTTATATTCATATCATATTCAGGATCCAAAAGCTGATCACGGAAGGCGTATATTACTTTTCTCTGCTCGTTTGCCACATCATCGTATTTCAAAATATGTTTTCTTGATTCAAAGTGCATGGTTTCCACTTTTTTCTGTGCGTTTTCAATCGCCCTTGAAACAATTTTAGAATCTATATGCTCACCTCTTTCGATTCCTAACCTGTCCATAATATTTTTGATTCTGTCACTTCCGAATATTCTTAACAAATCGTCTTCCAAAGACAAATAAAACTGGCTTTCCCCCGGATCACCCTGACGTCCGGAACGACCTCTTAGCTGATTATCAATTCTTCGACTTTCGTGTCTTTCCGTTCCTATAATGTACAATCCTCCGAGACTTCTTACTTCGTCGTCTATTTTAATGTCAACGCCCCTACCGGCCATATTGGTTGCAACCGTTACAGCACCTTTTTTACCTGCTTCGGCGATTATATGCGCTTCTCTTTCATGGTTTTTGGCATTCAGCACGGTATGAGGGATTTTTTCTTTTTTAAGAAGATGACTTAAATATTCACTCTTTTCAACACTTGTTGTTCCGACCAGCACAGGCTGACCTTTTTTATGAAGCTCTTTTATTTTTTTAACTGACGCTTCAAATTTCTCTTCTTCCGTTTTAAAAACAAGATCGTTTTTATCTTTTCTTACAACCGGCATATTTGTAGGAATGGATATAACTTCAAGCCCGTAAATTTCAATAAACTCCGTTGCTTCGGTCTGGGCAGTTCCAGTCATACCGGCCAGTTTTTTATAAAGTCTGAAATAATTCTGATATGTGGTTTCCGCAAATGTCTGAGACTCTTCTTGTATTTCAACACCTTCTTTTGCTTCAAGAGCCTGGTGAAGCCCTTCGCTGAACCTTCTTCCTTCCGCAATTCTTCCGGTAAATTCATCAACAATTAAAACCTCGCCTTTTCTGACAATATAGTCTTTACCTTCCTGAAAAAGATAATTTGCTTTAAGAGCCTGATCGAGATGATGAGCCAATATTGCATTGTCTGCTGTATAAAGATTGTCAACTTCAAACAGCTCTTCGGCTCTCTTTATTCCTTCTTCACTCAACAGTACAACCCTGTCTTTTTCATCCACTTTAAAGTGTTTGTCAATTTCAAGCTGTTTCGCCACTTTATCGGCTCGGACATAGTCTTCAACCCTTTTGTTTGCGGGACCGGAAATAATAAGTGGCGTTCTGGCCTCATCAATCAAAATAGAGTCGACTTCGTCCACTATTGCGTAATAATGTCCTCTTTGAACTTTTTCGTTTATATCAAACACCATATTATCTCTAAGAAAATCAAAACCGAATTCGGTATTTGTCCCGTATGTAACATCGCATTCGTATGCTTTTTTTCTTTCATAATCTTCCATACCGCCTGTTACGCATCCTGTGGAAAGACCGAAAAATTCATAAAGTTTTCCCATGTCATTGGCATCACGCTGTGCAAGATAATCATTGACAGTCACAACATGAACGCCTTTGCCTATTATTGCGTTTAATGTTACGGGAAGCGTCGCAACAAGTGTTTTACCCTCACCCGTTTTCATTTCGGCGATTTTACCTTCATGCAAAACCATTCCACCTACCAACTGAACATCAAAATGTCTCATATTGAGAACTCTTTTACTCGCTTCACGAACCATCGCAAACACATCATTTAAATATTTATTCAGTGTGTCCTGCTCATCCGCGCCTTCTTTTACTTCTTCCAAAACCTGTTTTTTAATATTTTCAAATTCCTGTTTTAATTCTTCATCGCTTAATTTTTTATACTTTTCTTCAAGGGCATTGATATCTTTTACCCTGACAAAATATTTTTTAAGCTCTCTGTCGTTTTTTGTTCCGAAAATTTTTCTGAATACACTCTTTACCATTAAAAAAGCCTTTGCAAAGTTTTTTGTTATAATAACATAAAATGAATTAAGATTGGAGAATTGGGAATTGAGAATACTTTTATTTAATTTGTTATTAATATTGGGATTAAACGCTTTAAATGTCCCTAAATATTTTTCAGCCGATTTTGTTCAGAAAATACATTCGGACAAAAGCGTTCTTATTTACAGAGGTAAAATATATACCGATTCAAACAGCGTATTCTGGAAATATACCTATCCAAACGAAAAAGAAATTTGGATTAACAAAAAAGTCTATGTTTACGAGCCGGATTTGTATCAGGTTACTATATCCAAAAAACCTGAATTCAACCTGTTTGCCGCCCTTAAAAAAGCCAAAAAACTGAAAAAAAGCGAATATACAACAAAAATAAACGGCAAAACGGTTCATTTTATTTTTGATAAAAAATTAGAAAACGCATGGTATATTGACGATGTGGGAAACAGAGTGGAAATTTCTTTTTTAAATCAGAATACAAAAAAAATTCCCGAGGGGATTTTTCAGCCGAAATATCCAAAAGATGTAGACTTTATTTACAAAAACTGAATAAGCTCTTTATGTATCAGTCCGTTTGAAGCAACGATACATTTATCGTTAAACATATCAAATTCTTTCCCGGCACCGTTACTTACCAAACCTCCGGCCTCTTTCACAATCAGCATTCCGGCGCTTACGTCCCAGGGTTTGAGATTTATCTCATAAAATCCTTCATATTTACCTTCCGCCACATAGCATAAATCAAGTGCCGCACTTCCGAGCCTTCTTATGTCCTGACATTTCGGCAGTATTTTGTGAAGTCTTTTAATCACTAAATCGAGATCATCTGTATTATCCGCACTTGAATACGGAAATCCAGTGCCTATCAAAGCTCTTTGAAAATAATCATTTTTACTGACATTTATTTTTTCAGAGTTTTTATAAGCACCATCCCCTCTAATTGCGGTATAAAATTCATTAAGAATAGGATTATAAACAAATGCATATTTAGGTTTTTTGTTCTCATATACACCTACACTTATAGCACAGTGCGGTATCTGATGTGCAAAATTCGTAGTCCCGTCTATCGGGTCGATTATTATGGAATTATTAAATTCTTCCTGAATGCTCTCTTCCGCAATTATCGAATAACCGAAATTTTTAAACTTTTCTTTTAAAAACTCTTCAATTTTCACATCATATTCAGTTACAAGGTCTTTTTTGCCTTTGAGGGTAATCTCCTTGGGGGAGTAAAACCCCTCTTTGAAAATCTCTCCAGCTTCTAAAATTATTTCTTTAAATTCTTCAAATTCCTTAATTCTCAATTTTCCATTCTCCATTCTCAATTATATATTGTATCCCATTTCTCTCGCTACGTTTTTAATATTTTCAAGTCTTTTCTCAACAGGCGGATGTGAGCTGAAAAGATCTAAAAACCCTACAATTCCAAACGCTTTCATATCTTTTGGAAGAGCAATCTGGTCTTTTGGAATCTGTCCGAGCTTTGCAAGTGCGTAATAAATCCCTTCCGGACCGTCAAGTCTTACCGCACCTGCGTCCGCTTTATATTCCCTGTATCTACTGAACCACATGGCAAGCATCGTGGCAAATACACTTAAAAGCATTTCAAGAGCAAAACTTATAGCCATATACGCAAACGGAGACACATTTCCTTCTTCGTCTTTGGGTGCAATAATATTTGCAATAAGACGTGAGATAAAAAACACAAATGTGTTAAGCACACCTTGCAATAAAGTCATTGTAATCATATCTCCGTGCTTAATATGGCTGATTTCATGAGCCAGCACGCCCTCAATCTCCTCTGCTTCCATCAGATCAAAAAGACTCGTCGAAACCGCCACAAGCGCATCATTTCTGTTCCAGCCTGTCGCAAATGCGTTTGGAGGACCGTCAAAAACACCAACTTCAGGCATTCCGATACCGGCTTCTTTTGCAAGTTTAGCCACGGTGTTTACCAGCCACGCTTCGGCTTCATTGCTTGGAGTTTCAATTACCCTCACCCCCGCACTCATTTTTGCAAGCCATTTGGACATAAAAAGTGAAATTAACGCACCGCTAAAACCAACAACAAACGATAAAATCAAAAGTCCGCTTATTGAATTTTGATCTAATCTAATTCCAAAAAATGCCTCAATTAAAAATATAGTTAAGTATATCGATGCCATTACGGCGATATTCATAAGTATCAACATTACAATCGCCATACTTTATTCTCCTTTACTCAACTTTTTTTAGCATTATAACTAAAAGTTATATATTAGTCAATATTTTATCTCATTTTATTTTTAAATCATTATTTATTTTTTCTGACAACCATCAGATAATAAATAGTAACAATCGGAACCGTTACATTCAATACCGTAACTATAATCATCAATATACCTAGATTTGAATAATCCTGAGGCATTACAACATGTCCGTTTTCAACAACCCTGCGGCTGACTACGAATATTTCGTTTAAGTATTTCGTAAACAGTCCTCCGGCGGTAAGAGCAAGGTTCATAAGACTTGCCATTAGGGCAAACCATGTAGCCCTTTTACCCTCAGGAGCATATATAGCTATGAGTGTAAGAAGCGGTATCATACTAAGCTGTGCAAAGGGCGATTCTACAGCCGTATCAATCAGTGCGACTGTTTTAGGGGAAAGTCCCCAGCTCTGAGGTATACCGTAATACAGCCCGATAATAGGCAAAAACAATATTGTTGTTACAACAGTTAGCCATATCAGCGTGTAATGAACCGGTTTTTTAGCTATAAAGTCGCTGAACAGCCACATTCCGAGTATTGAGAGAATTGCTCCTATTTGAGAGAGTGTTCCGAAAAACGCCTTGTCAAAATGAAGAATATCTATTTCCCACCATTGCATTCCCGGCCCGATACTCGGCATAGCACGGTATACGAAAATAATAATTGCCGTTTTGATAATAAAACTTTTTGTTTTCGGATCGATATCTTTTAAAAGAAGGCTCAGCATATACGCAATAACGCTGAAACTCACCAAAAACACAATTTCCTGGGAATATTTAAACACAAAAGCAAGCATCTGGTTATGCCACTGCTGATACTGCCCGTATCCCATCATAACAACAAAAACGGCAAAAGCAAGCCCTCCGCATAGGATTTTACAGTTAACAGGGCTCGGCTTAGCAACATCAAGCCTAACTATACTTACTCCGACAATCGATATTACAGGAATAATAAGTGAAATTTTAAATATCGTTTCATAAGAAAAAATCTCGGCAAGCCAACCGCTAAGCCCGGCTACCATTACACCTGCAAGAGAAATCGCAAGACGTCCGAGTATCTGCACGTAAGCCAGCTCTTCCTGAACAATATCTTCCGGCTGATTACGATCAACCACCTCTGTGCTCATCGTATCGGCAACTACATCCTGCATAACAAACCCGATAACGCTTAAAAGCGCGGAAACAATATACACATTTTCCTTGCTGGCAAATTTAGCCCATGGATAATCCCCGGCAAGTCCAATTAAAAGTATAGTCCCTAATGCTATTAAAGAAGCACCGATATAGACATATACCCTTCTTTGTGATCCCAAAATCGGAACACTGTCAACAAGCTGCCCGAACACCATTTTAATAGTCCATGGGATACTTAGCCAAACACCAAGGCTTACAAGTGCGGTGGCTGAAAGTTTAAGCTCCTCTTTCACCCAAAACGTCTCCGCCACACCGCTTATCCCGCTTGCCCCGTATGCAAAATAGATCATTAAAAGAGGCAGATAACGCAGTTTAAAATGCCTTATGGGATTTAAAAGCGAATTTTTAATCGCTTCTTTAACATTTATCATTATTTATTCTCCATTTTCAATTTTTCATTCTCCACTTGGAACTCACTCCTCACTTATCCACTTTTCATTTTTCACTTTTCACTGTTCACTTTCTTTATCCCCTCATACGCAACATTTATCATTTTATCAATTTCATTGAATTCAATTACATACGGCGGCATAAAATAAATCACATTTCCAAGAGGTCTTAGCAATACGCCGTTTTTAAGCCCGTAATTATACACTTTTAAACCTTTTCTCTCCTGCCACGGATAATCTTTCATTTCAATAGCCGTAATCATTCCCGTATGACGTATTTCTTTGACATTTGGCAGACTTTTAAATTTTTGAATATTATCCCATATATATTTACTCGTTTTTTTATTAAATTCCAAAATACCCAATCCTTCATTGTCCATTGTCCATTGTCCATTGTCCATGTTTAATACCCATTTTCCATTTTCCATTTTCCATTTTCCATTTTCAAACATATCCAAAACCGCATTTGCAGCCGCAATTCCGAGCGGATTTGCCGTATATGAATGAGAATGCAAAAAGGCTTTTAGCTCTTCATAATCACAGTAAAAAGCCATATATATTTCATCGGTTGTAAGCACCACGCTAAGAGGCAGATACCCGCCTGTAAGACCTTTGCTAAGGCACATAAAATCAGGCTTAACCCCCGCCTGCTCACACGCAAACATGGTTCCCGTCCTTCCGAATCCCACGGCAATTTCATCCGCAATCATTAAAATATTATATTTATCGCAAAGCTCCCTTAGCCCTTTTACAAACAAAGGGGAATGCATTTTCATATATCCCGCACACTGAACAAGAGGCTCGATTATAAGAGAAGATATTTTTTTATGATGCTTTTTAAAAACCTCTTCGGCTTCTTTAAGGGCTTTTTCAGCTTCTTCCTCACTTTGATCAGCAGGAATAGGAATAGTTATGTTTTTAATCAAAATTTCTTTATATGTATCTTTATAAAGTCCCACATCCCCTACGCTGAGCGCTCCTATCGTTTCTCCGTGATATGAATTTTTTAGACTCAAAAACACTTCTCTGACCTCACCTTTGTTTTTCCAGTAATGAAACGCCATTTTTATAGCGACTTCCACCGCACTGCTTCCGTTATCGGCATAAAAAACCTTGTCAAATCCCGTAAGTTTACAAATCCTCTCGCTTAGCCTCACCGCTCCTTCGTGTGTAAATCCCGCAAAAATAACATGTTCAAGCGTATTTAACTGTTCGTTTATTTTTTGATTTATATATTCGTTTGAATGTCCCAAAATATTTACCCACCAGCTGCTTATCGCATCAATGTATCTGTTTCCTTCAAAATCTTCAAGCCACACTCCCTTACCTTTTTTAATAGGAACAAGAGGCAAAAACTCGTGATCTTTCATTTGGGTGCAGGGATGCCAGTTGAATTTTAGATCTTTTTTCATAATTTCTTGATTTTTCATCGAAAATCCCTTTTTTCGGACGTTTTTTTTTATTATAATATCAAAAAACGATAACAAGGAAAAAAATGATTGAATGGATGCAGACGCACAGAAAATGGCTTGTTATTACAATATGGATAGCAACAATAGCATTTGTAGGAGCCGGATTCGTAGGATGGGGACAGTTTCAATTCGGTAAAAAAAGTTCAACGGTAGCGAAAATAAAAGACACGCAAGTGAGTATTCAGGATGTGCAGGAAATATACAGTAATCTTTTTCGTGAAAAAAACAAACAACTCGGCGGAACTCTCGATGAAGCAACAGCCGAAAAAATGGGACTACAAAAACAGGCTTTCGATATGGCAATACAACAAGGGGTTTTAAGGCAGTATGCAAAAGATCTGGGGCTGTATGTCACCGAAAAAGAAATTGCCGCACAAATTCTTAAATTTTTCAAAAATAAAAAAACATATTTTATGTATTTAAAACAAACCGGCCAGAAAGCCAAAGATTTTGAAGCTAAATTAAAAAAACAGCTTTTAGTCGAAAAACTTTATACAGTTTTGCGTTTACACCCTTCACAAACTTTAAAATCGGCATTCGGAAGTGCCCTTTATAACAGCGACAATCTGGAAATGACTGTAATTAATAAAGCAGATATAAAAATTACCCTCAGCGATAATGAAATAAAAACTTTTTGGAAAAAAAACAAAGATTCATACAAATCTCCGACAAAATATAAAATTGCACTTGTAGCCACACCTATAAAAGGAACTGCCACACCGGAAGAGTTGAAATCATTTTATAACGAAAACAGAACCAATTACAGAAACTCCAAAGGAGAGGTTCTTACATTCGATCAGGCAAAAGAACAGGTAAAAACGGATTATCTTGCAAAAAAATCTAAAAAAACCGCCATCATAGCATATAAAAAATTAAAAAACGGCAAACAAAACTATAAACTTATAACGGTTACAATGATAAACAGCATTATCCCCCAGGACAAAATGAAAACATTGATAGAAAACGGTTTTTTAAAACCTTTCATTTCCAACAACAAATATATCAGCGCAAAACTTGTAGAAGAGATCAAACCGGCACCACTTCCTTACGCCCAGGCCAAAACACTTGCCGAAAAGCAGCTGAAACAGATAAAAACACTTAAATCTTTGGAAGAGAAAGCCAAAACAACGCTAAAAGATTTCAAAGGCGAAAAAACAGGATTTATTACAAAATATGACGCCGACAAAATAAAACATTTAAATATAAGCGAAGCCACACAGTTTTTATTTGCTGAATTTTCTCAGGAAAAAAATAAAAACTACATATTGGTTCCAGCAACAAATCCCCAAAAAGCTGTCGTTTACAGAGTTTTGGAACAAAAAATGCTTGATAAGAAAAAATATAATGAAAACAGAGATCAGATTGCCGCAATGGCTGACATAACATTAAACAGTATCTTAATTGACAATCTGGTAAAAGATTTGATGTCAAAATATCATATTGTCAGTTATGTAAAATAAAGGAATAAAATTGAAGTCTATTTTAGCTATTGATGTTGGAAGTTTTAAAACAAGTGCAATAATAGCAAATCAAGATAATAACACCCTTTCTATAAGCGGCGTGGGCATATCCAAAACAAGAGGTGTAAAAAAAGGGGCGATTACAAATATTGACGAAGCCGCAAAATCTATAAAACAGGCGTTAAGCGATGCAAAAAGAGTAGCCGGTATAGATATCAACAAAGCAATTGTTTCTTTATCTTCAACATATACACAAAGCATAAAAAGCAACGGTATAGTTAATATTCCAGGAAATGAAGTAACGATAAAAGAAATAAACAGAGCAATTCAAACCGCTTTATACAACGCCACAATTCCAAATGATTACATTGTAATACAGGCCATTCCTTATGATTTTAAAGTTGATGAGTTAAATGAAATAGAAGATCCGCAAGGAATGAGCGGAAGCAGACTGGAAGTTTCACTACATATAATAATAGCACAAAAAAGCGGTATTGACAATCTGAAAAAAACTTTTAAATTAGCCGGAGTTGATATTGTCAATATTGTTAATTCCGGATATGCCAGTTCCCTTGCCGTTTTGAAAGAAGATGAAAAAGAACTGGGGGTTGCCGTTATAGATATAGGAGCTACGCGATCCGACCTTGCAATTTATATAAATAACGCCCTCAGATATACTGATTTTCTGGGAGTAGGAAGCCACCATATAACAAACGACCTTTCAATAGCCGTGCACACTACAATATCAGACGCTGAATATATAAAAACGAATTTCGGAGAACTAATACAAAATAATGAAAATTTAATAGAAATATCCGTTATAGGCAATGAAAACGAAAAACAAAAGGCATCATTGGATACAATTATTCAGGTGATAAGTGCAAGGGTTGAAGAAACATTTCTTTTACTGAATAAAGAAATTGAAAAATCCGGTCTGAAAAATAAAATAGGTGCAGGGATTGTGCTAACAGGCGGATTTACCAATTTTTACAATGTAAAAGAAATTGCATCACAATTTTTTGAAGGCCTCCCGGTAAGAATAGGAACACCGAAAGTAATAAAAGGTTTGTATGAAAATCTGCAATTACCGGAATATTCAACAGTTATAGGCCTGCTTTTATACGGTATTGGAGAAAATAACAAATACGAAAAAGATTCAAACCAGCAGTTTAAATCTGAACATGTATTTGACATAGATTCCAAAAAAACAGAAGAAAAACAAATACAAACAAAAGAAGAATTGGCAACAATCACATTACCAAAATCTAAAAAAGTCAATCCGTTCAAAAAATTTTTAACATGGTTAAATAATCTATTTTAAGGGGAAAACATGAATGAACTATTTAAAATCAACGAAACAGCAGACGGTCCAATCATCAAAGTTATAGGTGTCGGGGGCGGCGGAAACAATATGATAAATTATATTGCCGCTCAGGGAATAAAAGGTGTAGAGCTTATTGCTGCCAACACTGATATACAGGCGTTAAAAACAAGTAAAGCACATAAAAAAATACAGCTTGGTTCACGTCTGACAAACGGTCTCGGAGCCGGAATGAAACCGGAAATCGGAATGAAAGCCGCGGAAGAAACATATGAGGAAATTAAAGAAGCTTTAAGTGGGGCTGATCTTGTATTCATATCAGCCGGAATGGGCGGCGGAACAGGAACGGGAGCCGCACCTGTAATCGCAAGAGCCGCAAAAGAAGCCGGAGCTCTTACAATCGGGGTTGTTACAAAACCTTTTCCTTTTGAAGGCCCTAAAAGAAAAAAACTTGCCGAAGCAGGAGCCGGTGAGCTTAAAGAGGAAGCAAATTCCATTGTCGTAATACCAAATGAAAAACTGCTTACCATAATTGATAGAAAAGTCGGAAGAAGAGAAGCGTTTGCACTTGTTGACGATGTTTTATTCCAAGCTGTCGGCGGCATTTCAAACATGGTTATCAGTTATGGTGAAAACGATATTAACGTTGACTTTAACGATCTTAGAACAGTTATGTCTCATCAAGGGCTTGCTCTTATGGGTATGGGTCAGGATCAGGGCGAAAACGCAGCATTTAACGCTATTAAAAAAGCAATAGAATCTCCACTTCTTGACAACCTTTCAATAGACGGGGCAATGGGCGTTCTTGTTCACTTCACACTGCATGATGATTACCCTCTTGCCGAAATAGATGAAGGAATGAATATAGTATATGAAAAAGCGGATGAAGACGCCGATATTATTTTCGGAACAACAACAGACAACAGTCTCGCACCTGATGAAATCAAAGTTACAATAGTGGCAACAGGGTTTGAAAAAACAAAAGAAAACGCAAAACCTGCAAATGAAATTACAGAAGAAAGAATGCAGACTTTCGTAAGAAAAGTATCCGGAGGTATCGAATTAGACAACGATGCGCTGGATATACCGACATTCGTAAGAAGAATGAAGGATTAATTCCTTCAAAACATTATATAAAAAGCTGAAACTATATAATCTGCAATAAATATTAAAATAGACGAAATCACAACAGCCTTTGTTGTGCTAACGCCAACTCCTTTTGCACCGCCTCTTGTATTGTATCCTATAAATGTTCCGACAGCACTTATTAAATAACCAAATACAAGCCCTTTGACTATTCCTTCGCTGAAATCCCCTATTTCCCCAAACTGTTTTATATTATCAAGATAGGTATAACCGTTTACATTCAATGAATATACTGAAATCAAATAAGCACCTATATTTGCAACTGCATCAAAAAATAAAATTAAAAAAGGCAGCGAAATAAGTGTTCCCATAATTCTCGGAACTATAAGATACTGTTTTGAATTTACAGCCATAACATCCAAAGCGTCAATCTGCTCAGTAACCCTCATACTCCCCAGCTCTGCGGCATAAGCGCTTATCCCGCGGCTAACCACCATCAAAGCGGCAAAAACAGGCCCGAGTTCTTTACAGATAGAAATAAAAATAGTATATCCCATAAAATCTTCAACACCGAATTTATGAAAACCGTTATAAAGCTGAACGGCTTCCACTAATCCCGTAAAAAAGGAAGTTAAAAATATCACACCCAGACTTCCGAACCCCATAAAATTGATTTGTTCAAATACTTTTCTTATTCTAATCGGTTTTTTAAAAAACAACGGAAGTATTTTTAACTGAAACAATGTAAATTTCCCAAGCCCGTGTATAAAATCTATTGCGATTTTACCGATAATATAAAAGAAGTTACTTATCAAAGCAAACCTTTTTTGTTAAAATTATATCAAACTTATACACAAAGGATGAAAATGGCAGAAGAAAAAGAAAATCAGGAAGTTGAAGAAGAAAAAAAAGAAGGCGGAAATAAACTTTTACTAATCGTAATAGTAGTGTTATTATTAATTTTATTAATTGTGGGCGGTTTAGTGGCATATTTCCTTTTAAGCGGAAACGATGAAGACCAAACACAACAGACAAACGCCCCCCAAAAAGTAGAAAAAAAGAAAAAAGTATCAAATCTGGCTGAGATAGGACCGATTTATCCGCTTGATCAGTTTATTGTAAATCTGGTTTCAAATAATTCAAGCAGATACCTGAAATGCAAAATTGACCTTGAACTCGATGCCCCGGAACTTCAACAGGAACTTGATAAAAAACTGCCGGCTGTAAGAGATTTGATAATAAGAATTCTTTCAAGTAAAACCGTAGAAGAAATTCAGACATCAAAAGGTAAAGAAAAACTTAAAGAAGAAATTAAAAGAAAAATAAATGAAATTTTAACAACTGGTGAAATCAGACATGTATATTTAACGGAATTTGTTATTCAATGATAGGAATTGATATAGTTTCAATTCCCCGAATTTCTTCAATGATGGAAAAATTCGGAGAAAAAGGACTTAAAAGATTTCTTAACGATCAGGAAATAAAACAGATCAAAACACCTCAAAACGCAGCCGGCTACTGGGCCGCAAAAGAAGCCTTTTCAAAAGCTCTCGGCACCGGTATAGGCGAAGAATGTTCTTTTTTAGATATAGAAATATTAAAAACCAACAAAGGCAAACCTTACTTTTCAACCCAGACTCTTGGCAGATTTGAATTAAAAAATGCCGATCTTTCAATATCACATGACGGAAATTTTGCAATTGCCGCGGTAATAATTATCAAATAATTTTACATTTTGCATTTTACATTGTATAATTTCATTTCGAGTCCCCGTAGCTCAGCTGGATAGAGCGCCACCCTGCGGAGGTGGAGGCCGCGCGTTCGAATCGCACCGGGGACGCCAGAAATCTTGCTTCAAAACCCCTAAATCTCGGGCTTCCAAAGCGATTTTAAAAACAAAAAGTAACCTGCAAAAGTAACCCTACAACATAAACACTTGCAAATTTATAATATTTGTTACCAAAAGTAATAAAAAATAAAAAAGAGAGGCAAAAGGGAAAGGAAAGTATGCGCAGCTTAACTAAAAATCAATCGTTTTTTCTTTTTTAACGGATTCTGGGACGGGTTCTTGGTTGGCGGCAGGCGGTTGTTGCGGTTGCGCGCTTTTTTCTTTTTGTCCCTGCTGCCCTATTTCTTTAATATCTTTTTGTAAGGACTCTTTTAGGTATTTGTTTACGTATAAACGGAACTCCGCACTACCCGTAACAATAACATCCTCTTTTTTAATTTCGCCTTTTTTAATTTTATCGGCAAGTATCTCGGCAAGGATTTTCGCTTGAGATTCCGTATCGTTCCCGCTTGCAATAGCGTTAAAATTGTTATTTTGCGCGTTGATAGTTATGTTTACGTTTTTGTTTTTGCTTATAAGTTTCAAGGAATCTGCTGTATTAAATATACCTACATCATTAAACTCTCTTAAAACCTGTAAATTAACATTAAGTGCAGCGTTAAGTATTCGTAACTTATAAGCTATTTTGTTTAATTGTTTTAATGTTAATTGTAACTCAGCAGCTTTTTTGCGTTTTGCTACATATTCGCGTATCTTTGCAAAACGTTCGTTTACTTCATCTTTTAACAATTGTTGTCTTTCTTTTAGTTGTTCTTTTATTTCATCTAATGTTAAAAAATACTCTTCATCATATTTACGCATATCTACATTATTAAGTATAGATTCCCGCGCTTTTGCAAACGTATCTTTGCTAAACAAAAACCCTTTCAGTCTAATATTGCGTTTTAAGCTTGGATGACTTATTGATATGTACGGCGTTTTTGCGCTTTTGCTTGTTTTTATTGTAACGTTAAAAGTTCTTTCGATTTGTTGTAACATATCATTAAAATTTGTAAAGTTGTGTAAATTGTCGTTTATGTAATTTTCAACGGATTCCTTTAATTGTTTAGCCGTTTTTATATTATTACTGGTATAATAATCAATGTTGCTTCTCGAAATAGCCTTATTACGAAACGTGTAATTTAAGTTGTATTTCTTAATTAAATAATGCTTTATAAGGTTAATTTCTTTTCTCCGTTGAGGGTGCGTCAAAAAACGTAATCGGCGGTCAAGCTCAAGCGAATATTTATGAATAAAAATGTGAATGTGTCCGTGTCTTTCCTCGCCGTTAGCATTATATGGAATTTTTGGTATGTGCGCCTCGGCGTACCAGCTGTACTCGCTCGGATTATATGCGTGCATATACATACGCACAAACTCTTGCGCTATTGCGCGCATTTCATTTTCGCTTAATTCGTCACGATTAAAACTTAACACAATATGTTTGTAGTTGTCCTTAAAATTATCGTATTTACCGACTTTTTTTAAGTATTCGTTAACTGCTCCGATACTTTCCCAGCAATCCCACGGCGTCAGTTGCACTCTTATATCTTTTTCATCGCGGTCGCCATTCGTCCCGTTTTCCATATACTCGCACGCGCCGTCGCGTCTGTCCTTGTTAAACTTAATAATCATTTTCCGTCCTTTAAATTTTTTTCTGTATTTTTTCAATAGATTCTTTTATCTCGTATAAAATAAACACTGCTTCCGCCGCCGATTCCGCTCCCTCTTTTTTCACATAACTAAGTAGTTGTGAAATATTATTATTAAGCTGCAACAATTCGGCATACACTAAATTGTAATCGGCAGGCTTTAGTTGCTTAATATTGTTGAACGCTAAATTGCGCAAAATAGCGCCTTTACTCATATTAAACGCTTTACTTAAACGTTCAAGCTCTTTATTTTGTTCATCAGTAATATTTACACTCAATGCCATTGTTACTCCTTATAGTTTATTTGGGCTATAAAGCCCTCTTTATGTATTTATATGTTTAGAATCCATAAAAACTTGAAAAACAACAAAAATTTTCAAAATTTTTAAAAAAAAAAAGAAAGATGGGCGGCAGGGAAAGGAAAAAAGAAGCGGAACGCAACGGAACACAACGGACTCCGCAAACAAAAAGCGGCAGGCGATTGGTCGGCGGGGAGATTCTTTAAAAATGAAAATTACTATTTTTTAAAAACAAATAAAAAAAACAAAAGGCAGGCGGCAGGTAGTTGGTCGGCAAAACAAAAAACACTCTTTCTTGTTCCCCGTAGCCCTTATATTTAGATAGCGCGGAAGCGCTTTTCCCCTTGTGCCCTTTTTCCCTTTTGTGCCTTTAAAAATTACTATTTTTAAATAAGCTTTTCCCCTAATGCCATACTATTATATATATAATAATATGTATAACGGCAGTGTTTGTATTCCCGGTTGTGTTTATATTGCGTTTATTTATATGCTGACTTTGTTTGTTATCCGGGAAATGTTTGTATAGCCGAAGACAAACGGAATCAGCAAAGGGGTTCGGGGTTTTCCCCGACAGGCGTCCCGTCCTCGACCAACGGGAGATGGGCGGGCTCGCCTGCTTATATTCTCTTCTGTAGTTATCACAAAAATCAATATTTCATAATACATCATAAAAATACATACAAAATTCATAATTCCTAATAAAACATCAAAAATCTTAATAAATTCAAAAAGTTTTTTATGAAGAAATATGAAAAATATCGAAAAAATAGTAATTTTTATCAAAAATTATCAACTTTTTTGATTTTTTATCACAAAAAGATATAAATACAATAAAAGAAAAAAAGGAATGGCAATGTTTACTATAAACGACGACGTAAAAACGTTTGTACAAAACGAAAAAGGGAATCTAAAGCCTGCTGTTATTCTTAATCTTATAAACGATACGATTACGCAAATGTTAGCGTACAATCTCCCGAAATCGTATATTTTATCTTTTATAAATAGAGAACTCGGGACGGACATTAACTATCAAACGTTTAATTCATATCTCAAAAAACAAAAAGGACTCCGTCCGAAACGCCCTGCCGCAAAAAACAAACAAACGCCAACGGGCGCTGATGGCTTCCTCGCAAAGTTAAGGGGTAACGATACGGCAACAGATTCCTCCGCCGACAAAAAAAGCGGCGTTCCCAAAATAGTCGGTATAATATAGGGATTTAAAAATAGTAATTTTTATTCAATTCCCTTTTATTCCCCTTAAGCATAATAAAACTTATTTAATTTTATTAAACAAAAATTTAACGTTATTAAATACGTAACAATAAAATTAAATAAAATTTATCACAATACAATAAAAATTAATTTGTTTAAAGGAAAGTAAGGGGCGGCAGGGAAAGAAGAAAAAAGTGCAGCCGCCGCGGAATCTATAAAAAAGAGCAAGAGGCGCGCAAGGAATCGGTGGCACAGGGCTTTTGCGCCGTAAGTATAAGCAAAAAATGTTTATTTTAAAATAAGTAAATTTTAAAAATAGTAGTATAAAGGCAAAGGCGCAAGTGGGGCGTCTTAAGTGCTAGCGTAGCTATTTGTAGTGCGGAATCTACAGCAGGACATGCTAGCGTCTCAAAAAACTAGAAGCGGAACGCTCCGACATAAAAAAATAAAAAATACTTGGTTTTCGGAGCGTGGAGCGGGAAAAGGAATCTGTTGTTTAGCTATAAGCGCGCCAGCTTTAATTGCGGCGGCGTGGCTATGGGGGGATTTCTTCCCCGAAAAAAATTAAATTTAAAAAAAGAGGGGGGATTATTGGTTGTATAGTGCTTTGTAGTTATAATAAGTAGTAGTTTGCAGGTAGTTAAGTTTTTTGTTTACGTTATAAGCAAAATAAGCGCCTGCCGCAATTAAAATAGCAAGTAAAAAATTTGTAATTTTTTGTTGTGTTTTTAATTTACGTACATCGTTTAAGTAGTCTTTATTATATGTTTCGGTTAACATTTTGTCCAATTCTTTTATCCTGTTCACAATTTCATCAACATCATTATTTAATTTTCGTTTAATGTTTTTAAACATTTTGTCGTATTCGTCAACAATATAACTGTTAATATTATTTGTTTGCTCTTCCAAAATATCTTTAATAGTAGTATAATGTTTTTCGAAAGAATCGGCGTATTTTTTCAAGGATTCCACTATCTTATTGCTACTTGCTAATAAAAAACTAAAATCATCTTGTGTTTGTTTAAATTCATCCAAAAAGCCCTTAAACTCATCAATTTCGCCTTTAATGCTTTGTAAATTTTCAAGTCCCTTTAATATATCCTTTTTATTTTCAAGTTCCGTAATAAGTTCTCTTATACTATTAACGGAAAACGAAAGCTCATCAAGAGCTTCCGTAATTTCCGTAATCTCAACGTATTTATTTTTATCCATTTTCCCCTCCTTGTTCCGTAAAACTAAAAGCGTTTTTAACGGATTCCTGTATATTTATCATCTTTTTAATTAAACGGTAAAACGCCATTTTTTTAGCAAAATATTTTTTTTGCTCGGCGGAATCTTTTAATTTTTTAGCTTCGTTATACCATTGGCTTTGGTATTGTTTTAAGTTATCTACAATTTCTTTCCCCTCCTGCGCTACGTCTTTTGCCGTCGTTTTATATATGTTTTTAACGATGTCAATTTCGTTGTAGTTTTTCACGGGAATCAGCGTAACGTCGCCAAGTTTTTCCACAATTCCTTCAACTTCATATTCCTTGTTGCCAAACAAATACATAAATTGTTGTTCAAGTGGTTCTGTTTCGTTAGTTTTATTTAAAAGTACATATATATTAGGATTTTCAAATTTGTTTCTTATCAAATTTAAAGTATCCTTTAAATTTTTAATAACCTCGAAATCACGGACAATCGGCACTATAAAATAATCTACGTTTACAGCATTTTCAGCAAGCGCATTTAACACAGCTTTTGTATCATCGCCGCCTCCTGCGTCAATTATATTTGTCGTCTTATCAGCGAATGCAACGTCCATCAAAATTTCATCAATGTTATCAATATTAAGGTTTTTAAAATTAAGCACTTTACTGTTAAGCGTTGTTTTGTTATTATTATCCAACTCAAAAATATTTATTTGTTTATCAGCACTAAAAGCTAACGGCAAAATTTGCGTACTTACAAAACTTTTACCAACTCCACCTTTTGTGTTTGCAACTAATACGTTCATTTGTTACTCCTTTTTTTTGTTTTTTTTATTTTTTCGTCTGGGCTTAAAGCCCTTTTCTCTTAATCTATTTATATCTTTTGGATTTTGTTTTTCCCCTTTTTGCCCGATTTTTTTTTAAAAATTTCCGTTTTTTTTCGGGAATCTGTTAAAAGAAAGGGCGTCAGGGACAAAGAAAAAAGAACGGAACGCGCACGGACTCCTTCCGTCTTTCCGCTTCCGTTTACGCTCGGGAATCTGTTTTGCTGCTATTAAGCACAACATACGCAGCAACTATTTTCAAACGTTTTTCTTCGTTCGTTTTTTCACCAAAAAAATATTTTAAAAGCTCATAATCTTCATCAATATCAACAGCTGTCGCCAGATATTTTTTATTTACGCGCACGTCTTTTATTTTTTGTAAACGTCTCTTCAATTTAGTTTTAAGCGCTTTTTGCTTATGTTTATTTAAAAAACTAAGCAGTTTTAAATTTTCTTTGTTCTTTAAAAAATGAATTACATAGTAATCTACAAGCGTATTTTGCGTAAAATTTTTATTTTTAATAAGCAACCCGCTGTCTATTTGCAACTTAAGTAACGTTTCTTTATCTACACGCTTACTATAAACATACGTTTTATGCATAAGTTTTGCGTAATTAAGCAGCATTTGTTTGTATTCTATAAGCGTTTGTTTGTGCGCTTTGTAATGTAAAAAATCGTAATTAACATAAGCGTCGCTTTTGTTAAAAAAGCTGATTACGTTATTTGCATAATCAAAATACTTTTTATCAGTACACATAAACACAGCAAAATTTTTAATTATGTATTGTGTTAAGTAGTAAATAAGCATTATTTCTTCACATTCTTCTGCTTGCAAGTTTACGTATTGTTTAGTATAAACGTTAAAAAACGTATTGTCGCCGTAACCTATTATTATATTATTTGTACATATAGGCTTATTTTGACGCACAGCTACAACGTTATCAGCGTTTAAGTGCTTTAAGCATTGTGACGCGTCTGCTTGTTGTGTGCGTGTATAAATAATTTCTGCGTATTTATATATGTCATTCAGTATATCCATTTTCCCCTCCTTTCGCGGATTCCGTTTTTTTTATTTTCTTTGTTTTATATATTTTCTTTATTTATTTTTTGTGCTAAAATTTCATTATATATATGCTGCTGTAACACAATAATTTGTGCATTTAATAAGTCAATCTCTTTTTTTAGTTCTTCGATTTCTTTTTCTTTTTTTTCATATACACTACCTGCAAGTCTTATAAAATTTTGAAAAAAAGTACGGCACGCTTCTGTTTGTCGTTCTGCACTTTTCAGTTTTTGTTTTAAGCGTGCGTTTTCGCGTTCAAGTTTTTTTATATAAGCAGCGTCGCTTTGCGCTGCGGACTCTTTCATTATTATCTCAAAATTTTTTAGTTTTCCCATTTTGTACTCCTTTAATATTTGAAATCGTTCTTTACAGCTTGTAAATAATACGCTATCGCTTTAAGCAATTCGCGGCTCATTATTTTATTTTGTTCTTTACAATAGTTAACAAACTCCCGTAATTCCTTTGTTTCGCGCAATGAAAACACTTTGTAATTTTTTCCGTATCTTTTCATTTTTTTACTCCTTTTTTTTGTTTTTCGTATTGTTTGTCAAATAATTTGACAAAAGGCGTCTGACACCTTTGTCAAAATAATTGACACTAAAAGTCGATAGTGTCGTGGCTTTTTTGTTTTGTTTGTTGTTTTTGTTGTTGTACGGATGTTGTGTTTGTTATTCTCTGCGTTTGTTGTTCAATGTAATTTGTTATTTCCCGAATTTTGTCTTTTGTATATTCCGCGTCGTCAAGTTCTCCTGCACTCAATGTGATTCTTGTGTTTAATTCATTTTCTCTTAACAATGTATTAAGCTGTTTTGCTGCGTCAAGCATTTCGTTAAGCGTTTGTTTGTTAGTCGTTAATATTTTGTTTATTTCATCTTTGTTTAATGTGCTTCTAAATGCTTCTGTAAGCATTTGTCTTGTTTCATTATCAACTTTAAATGTTGTAACAACTGCTGCTATTGCAAGCGTGTCAAGTGTTTTTTCACCAAATACATCATTTATATACAACATATTATCACCAAATCTTTCTTCAAGAACTGCGTAAGCGTTATCCACAATTTCATAGTTTTCCATTGTTCACTCCTTTTAGTGTTTTTTTGTTTTTTGTTTGAAACTTAACATTAAGTTTTAAATCAGCTCCTAAGCGTTATTTTTTTTATATAACGCTGTATGTTTTGCTATCACTTACAATATAATTATACAACTTTTTAATTAAGTTAACATTAACGCAAAAGCCCGAAATTTCGGGGTTTGTCAAATAATTTGACAACGAAAATGGATATATGTTTGTTTCGTTTTTAAAAAACGGCAAAAAATAAATTTTAAAAAATTTTTGAATTTTTTTATTTTTTTTTCGTGATTCCGTTTCCGTTTTCGGCGGGGCGGATACGTTTCGGGAACGAACGGGGTTTTTGGGGGATTCCTTTCTTTATATATAATATATAATATACATATTATATATATAGGTATATATATTATATATAAGGTAAACGGCAGGCGGTTGGTTATGGTCGGTCGGTCGGTGGAGATTCCGTTCAGGCAGGCGGCAGGTGGTCGGTCGGTAATAAAAAACACTTCTTCTTTTCCCCTGTCGCCCTTCTCCCTTTTTAAAATATAAGAGGGCAGCAGGGAAAGGAAAAGGCGGGAACTTAACTTTCGCTGCGCCTTCCGCTCCTCAACAAAAACACAACAACAAAAAATAAAATATTGCGGGTTTTATTTTCTTCTCTTTCGGGGATTCTTTGCGGCAGGTGGTTGCGGGTCGGCAGGCGGTCGGCGGGGGATTCTTTGCGGACGGCAGGCAGTTGGTTGGCGGGGGATGGATGGCTGCGGAGTCCGTGCGGGCGTTAAAATAAAGAGAAAAATCAAGGCGGCAGGGAACAAAGAAAAAAGGGGCGCACAGTTTCTTTCTTTGCCCCCGTTGCCCTCTTCTTTGTTTTTGTTCTGTTAGATTTTTTGTTAGATTTTGTTAGATTTTGTTAGAAACTTACATTTGCCGAAAACGCCCATAATATCGTTGTTTTCTTACGTTTATTTATATCATCAAAAAATAAGCTGTTAGATTTTGTTAGGAATTTTGTTAGACACAAAAGCCCTAAATCTCGGGCTTCTCTCCACTTTTTTTGAAAAATCTAACAACTTCACCCTAAAATAAAAAGAGAAAAAAAATTAAAAAAGAAAACACCTTTTTTCTTTCCCCTGTTGCCCTATTCTTTTTTTTTTATTTTTTTTTATAATAGTTTTTGGCTGTTAGCTGTTAGATTTTGTTCAAAATTGCTCGGGAATCCCCAAAGTTGCGGCATTCTTAATCTAACAAATTTTCTAACAATTTCTAACAATTTTTGTTATTTTGTTAGATTTTGTTAGATTTGTAATAAATAAAGAAGAAAAAATTAAAAAGGAAGGAAATCGTTTGCAGATTTTTGTAGTTTGTTTTTTATGTAAGTTTCGTTTTTGTAAAGTTGCAGTGTTTTTAATAGTTCTGCTTTATCTTTTATAAAATTATTAATAATAGTATTTACATCAGTCGTATTATATATTTCGGTAAAGCTATTTAAAACACTTGGCATTGTAAGCAAACTATTTAATGTTGTTAGCAATAATATCTTATTTTTATCATTGTTAAGCTCTTCAAAATCTTTCAATATATTCGCAGTATAAGCAATGTTAGCGTTTAGTAAATCAAGCACACTATATGGCTGCTGAGAATCTGTTGCAGCGGCAGACGCTTGCGAAACGCACGCCTCCGCTTCTGCTGATTCCGTTTTGCTATCTTCGTTTTGCCCCTCTTTATATTTGTAAATATTTTGTTCTTGTATAACAAGGGCTCTTTTGGTTGTTTTTAATTCAGATATATGTATTGTTTTATTTTCTGCTTTTAAATACTTTTCAAAAATGTTTAATAGTTCCCCTTTCGAATATTCAACTTTTTTAAAATCCCGCTCAAGCAGTCTTTCTTTTAATATTTCGATAACTGTATTCTCATACTTCAAAATCATATATTTCTGGTTTTTTTCATTATAAAAAATAAAACGTTCGTATAACTCAACTTCCCTTTTTGTAAATCTTTTATATATTAAATCTTGTTCCCCCTCTGCTTTTAACTCTAAATATTTTTTATAATCTTCCAAAAATTCAGCTATTGTTTCCACTATTAGCTGGTGCGTACTTTTTGCTTTTATTTTGTATTTAGCAATAATGCTGTTAACTCTGTCAGTAGCTATTTTATTCGCTTGTATTTCCCCCGCCGCTATAAGCTCATTTATTTTTTTAGTAAAATAGTTATAAACAAACTCTTTTATAACTTCTTTATATACAAGGTCGTTTTCTCTATATAACTTGGAATCTATTATTAAATAATTCGTTTCAATTTCCATAACGCTTATTCTGTTTGCTATCTGCCTATCAACATAACCGATGAGACTTTCCGACTTTTGCGCGTTAAAAAATAAACGGGCGTAAACCGGTACTTTATACAAAAATCCGAATTTCTCTTCAATGTCCATAGTGTTGACAACCTTAAATATATAATTGTTATATTTATCTAATTCATCAACCATAAGACACATCGCGTTTCTTACTTTTTCAATATTTAAACCTGATGGACGGTCACCTTTCATATGTTCTTTTTGTATAGTATAGCCAACATCCAGCTCCTCCAACACACCCATAAAGAATCCCTTGCCCCAGTCGCTCTCCGCATTAATATTCATCTGTAATTTTTTTCTCGCGCTCATAAAACGCCCATACACAATAAAATCAAGCGTTTCAAAAAGTTTTTCGCCGTTATCCCATAGTTTTTTGTAGTCTTCAAGTATGGCTTCTTTTTTTTCTCTCGGAATCTGCTCTAAAATAGAGTAGTTTGGTTGTTTTAATTTTAATTCGTGTTTAATCAGTACGGCTTCTTTGTTTTCTTTATCTATGTAAAATTTTGTCTTATTAATGAAGGGATTGACACTTACGTTTATGTTTTTAACAGATTCCGCATTTATTTTTAAGTAATTAAAAAACTTTTTAGCGTTTATTGCGTATATTTTTTTTGTTTCAACATCTCCATTTCTTTTTTGTACTGTTTCAGTTGTGTAAAAATTAAAAGAGTCCATTACGCTTTCAACTTTTGTAACAAACATTTCTTTATCGAAAATCTTAAAGTCTTCCGTTTTTTTATCATAAATATGTAATTCTTTTTTAATAAGGAAGCTGTTGCTAACAAAATTTTTAACAAACGCATACAACGCTTTTAATTGCTGCGTGTTTAACTGTTTAGCAATGTTGTAGCTT
>Ga0256837_1000734_pt1 | contig 25868 bp, 20 predicted proteins | sample 4562384metaG_FD_185976 | JGI IMG/M metagenome (GOLD analysis project Ga0256837, IMG submission 185976) | Hydrothermal vent microbial communities from Guaymas Basin, Mexico - 4561-384 | ecosystem: Environmental > Aquatic > Marine > Hydrothermal vents | place: Mexico: Guaymas Basin | collected... | reverse complement strand
CCAACTATAAGAAATTAAATGATTATTACTTCTGACTTTTTAAGAATGTAGAACTGATTCTCATATAAAATAATTTTCAGTCCTACCATCAGTTGAAAACTTTTTCTCGTTCCACAGCTCCAGCTGTGGAACGAGCCATAGTAGCATTAGCATCACCTAGTAGCATTAGCATCACCTGACCCCTTAGATCTTAAGATCTTATGGTTTGCTTGAACCTTCAAGTCTTCTTGCTCTTTCTTTCCAATAGCTATTTCTAAATGCATTAAATTTTGTTCTATTAATTTCTGACTCTTTTTTATATCGGTGCAATACTTTATACTCTTTTTTATGTTCATTTTTAGCTAATACCTCGACAAGAATACCATTATCTTGCTGTTTTAAATGATGAAGTTGAATTGGCTCTTTATCTATCCCAATTGGAGGCTGTCCTCTTTTCATTCTTTCTAAATTATATTTAGAGTGTTTAAAAATAAAGTCTCGTTGAATCACTTTTGTTTCTTTATATTGAATATTTGAGCCACTATTTACAATATTTTTTTCATAGTTTGTAATTCTAACTCTCGGAATAGTTTTTGTATAAGTAACTGTTTTAGGAACAGTTGCTAAAGAAAGATTATTGTAGTTTTTTATAACATAAGAAAGACTATTAATAGCACCAACCTCAAATATTCCTATAATACTAATAGCAATAGCTCCTGTTTCTAACAAAGATTCAATAGCAACTGCATTATAAGGATTTTTTTTCTTAAAATCCTTGTAATTTTTATTTGTATTATCTACTTTTGATGCCCAGTAAATATATGTTTGTGTATTTTTGTATTCTTTGTTGACATACCATTTAAAGGTGTCATCAACTAAATCTGCACTTAAGTTTATTGTGAACAAGAGATAAAAAACAAATATATACTTATACTTTTTCATAAGATATTTCTCCATAGGTCTTTTAGTTAATGTACTTAAAGAATATGACTATTCAATCAACCCCATTATAACAAAACAAACTTTAACGAGTAGAGGGGTCAGGTGAACTAAATCGCACCAACCCTCTTCACAATTCCATTAACAGTAGATTTAGCATAGGTGTCAGGTGATGCTAATGCTACAGTTGCCTGATTTAACTCCCAAATACACTTATCATTCAAAGTTAAATTTTATATAAAATTACTTAACATACCATAAATTAAGCTATAATTACCCTAAAATTCATCATTATTAACAAAGGAAATATCATGGCAAAATGTCCAATGTGTAACTCAAAAAAAGGTAAAAGAGTTTGTAAACTTGTAGAGAATCAAAAAGTTTGTAGTTTGTGTTGTGGGACAACAAGAGATGTAGAGTGTGTAGGCTGTGAACACTATAAATCACCTCTTGAATCAAGAAAATATACGATTGTACCAAAATACTCAACACAAGATATGGAATCAAGTATGGATCTTCAAGGGTACTCCAATGAGATAGAGAGTATTTTATGTAAAATAGACCAAGAGCATGATTTGAAACTCAAAGATGAACTGGCTCTAAATATCTATAAATTATTGATGGACAAATACTATTTTAAAGATAAAGAGTTTCTCTTTCAATCAGAGATACTTAAAGATGGATTTGAACTATTGGTAGATGTAATAGAATATAATAATATAGAAGAGGAGACACTTATAAAAGTTTTGGGTGTTCTATATTTTATTGCCAACAGACGAACTAAGGGTGGTAGGGAGTATTTTAATGTTATTCAGCACTATGTTGGTGGGGGAAATGGTGTACAGATGTTATCTAATTATGAGCTTGAGAGATAGCATCTTGCAAAACTCTTATTGATATGAGGTAATGCTAATGCTAATAAAGTAAGAGATTTAAAGAGCTACAATAACCCTGCTTTACCTAACTCATCTATTAGGGCAGGTAGTCTTGGTTGGTGGTTATATAATTTACGAACATAAGAGTTTAACTCCTCTTTTTTTGTAGGAATTTTTAGTGCTAACTGCAGTAACTCACATGCCTTAGCATAAGAACTTCTCCCTCTGCTCTCTACCATTTTATCACTTCTTGCTTTTAAAATCTCAAAGACTTCATTAGGGTAGATGGAGATAATGGGTTGAACCATCTGGGCTAAATTATAGTCATCTCTATTTTTTTGAACAAGCTCTAAAATAGATTTATATTGACTCTCCTCTCCTAGAAGTTGGATATAAAATAATTTATTATAACCCTTTGCAAAATCTTCAATAAACTCTAATATCCTCTCTTTATCAAAATATTCTCTTAGTAGTTTATAGTGTTCAAATGAGTGTTGAGCTTTTATATAAATCTCTAAAGCTTTAATATATAGAGGTTTAGACTCATCTTTGTCAATATTATCTATAATAAAAAGTGCATAGTCGCTGTTTTGCTCTTTTTCAAAAAGTATATTAGAGACTCTAGCTAACTCACTATTATTATTTAACTCTTTATATCTTTTTTGTAGTTTTAGTGCTACTTGTTTACTATCAAGAAAAAACTCATTTGCTACTTTTAGATATAACTCATTATCTTCTATTATATCAACACAATGAAGAGTAATAATGGCACTCTCTTCATACTCATCTAATTTAGACTCTTTTAGCTTCTCTAATAGATATTTTGCACTATTAGAATTATCTATCACCTGTTCAAAAAAGAGATTAAAGTAAGAAATATTAAAATAGTTCTCTTCTTCCTTATCTGCATTCTCTAAATATTTTAAATATCTTTCATAAAAGAGAGCTGTCAATGAGTTAACCATCTCTATAGAGAGAACTCTATTTTTCATTCTTGAGTTAAATGAAGCGATAGAAGAGTCTATAAAATTTTCAATAAATGACTCAATATCCTCACCAAAAACATAATAATCCCCATCATCTACTTCAGGTTCTTCAAGAATGCTCAACTCATAAATAGCTAGTATTGACCTAAAAGCATCGAGATAGTTACCTTTATCAATAAATTCTAAAGATTTGTTTACAAAAGAATTAAAAATAGGTTCTAAAATAGTATTTCCCATCCCCTCATCATCAGAGTCATAGTAACAACCACCAAGCTTATCGTCTACATCAATTGCTGATATTTCACTCCATAGTTGATCTCGTAGTTCATCAATATTTACAGCAGTTATAGATTCTAGACTATTGGCTTTATTTATTGTAAAATCCATAAACTGTTTTTGTAGGTCACTATCTTTTAGTAATAGTTGTTTTAGGAAATTTAGTTTTTTACTCTTTTCTACCTCATCATATCTCTCTATAAAATCTTTTTTCATCTTTACTACTTTTTATTAAAATTATAGCTAAATACGAATTAATTTCATAGGGTTTATATGTTTTGAATTTTTTGTAGCTTCAAATATTAATTTTCTTGAAATTTTTCCAATAACATAACCTTTTTTTATTCTACTACCTTTTCTAAGGTTTGGAGCTATTTTTGATAATCCTGCATATATTGTATGCATTCTTCCACCATGAGCAACCACAACCACTTTACCTAACATACTACTAGCTCCTGCAAAGACTACTTTACCATTTAAAACATTAAAAACTTTTGCATTTTCACGAGATGATTTAAGTGTAACTGATTCATTAAATATTTTAATTTTATATATTGGGTCTACATAACTTCCAAATGATTTAACTACTCTTGAACTTTTTAATGGAGATATTGTTTTTGCACCTTTATAAGAATATACTTTATTTCGATTAGATGAATATTTTTTTTTCTTTCTCTTTTTTTTCTTTTTCTTTTTCTTTTTTGTATTATAAACAACTTTTTTACCAGCTTTTCTAGCTTTTTCTCTTGCTAGTCTTCTCTTCTTTCTCTCTAATCTTTTTCTTTTTCTCTCTGCTATAATTTTAGCTTTTTGTTTCTCTATTCTTCTTTTCTCTTCTGCTAACTCTTTTTTATGAATAATATTTAAATCTGCAAGTGTTGAACGTAAAGCATTCTGTTTATCAAGTGTCTCTTGCAATTTTGCTTTATATCTATCTTCATTAGATTCTAGTTTATCTAAGATATTCTCCTTATCTGTTCTACTCTTTTTATATTTATTTCTCTGTTGAGCTAACTTATTTATTTTATGTTTTATAACTATTCTATCTTTTATAATTTCCTTTTTTTGCCTTTTCCAGTTTGAAATTTGTTCTTGAAGATATTTTAATTCTTGATCATTTTGAATTTTATATAACTTATACATCTCCTGCTTTATAATGGATTCTCTATTTGCCTCATGTGATTGTGTCATTGCATGAATTACAGAAAACTGTTGAGCTAAAAGATTAATATATTTATCTTTTTTATCTTCTATATCTCTACTAATTTCTTTGAGGTTATTATCAAATTTAGATAATGCCTCTTTAGATTGATTATATGAACTTGCATTTTTATGATACTCATCGCTTAGTAAAGATAATTTTTTATTGAGTTCTATATTATCATTTTGAGCATCTTCTATATCTTTAGCAATTTTATCTAATTGAGTTGTTGTCTTTTTTTCTATCGCTACACTTTTATTCAAATTATGTTTGGATGATTTAATCTTTTTTTCTGTAGTTGTGGCAGAAGTTAAAGATAAAGAGAAAATAGATAAAAACAGAATTTTTATAACTATATGAAGCATTAAACTCTACCTTTTGTGGTAAATACGACTAGATATACTGATATAAATACAATTAATAAAGATGTAGCCAATAATATTAAAAAGTCAATTGGGTGGAACAATAAATTCTGCATATGCATTAAAATATCAATATGACTCTCTTCTGCCCATTTATATTTTAAGAATACAAATATACTAGTTGTTAATATCGTTGAAATAATAGCATCAATAATTGCCACCTTGAATAGAACACCACTTCTAAGCATAATTGGAGCACCAAAAGTTTCCATAACTTGCATTCTCTCTTTATGTGCATAATTCCAAATTTCCATCTGTTTAATAACCAAAACTAAACTAATTAAAGACATAAATGTAACAAAAGCTTTAAATGTGAATTTGATAAAACTAAAAAGAGTATAACTTGCTCCATAACTATCCCCAAAAGTTTCAACTTTCTTGATTCTATTATCAGCTTCAAGATATGCTTTTATGTGCTTTAAAGTAGAGGTATGAAGATAACTACTAAATTTAATATTATAAAAATATGGTAATGCTTCCAATATTTTATCACTATTAGATTTGGTCATTCCTTCAGCAATTTGTTTAGCTAGAACTTCTTTTTCAACCTCTTCTCTTTCACTAATATGTGAATCTAATTCTATAAAATCGGTTAAACTTATAGGCTCTCTTGCTACAACAAACATAGAATAGCCCTCTCTTAGTTCTTTTTCATAATTTGTAGTTGTTCTATCAAATACCAAAAAGAACTCTACCCCTAAAAGAATTGCCATCATAGGAAAAATAAAAGTAAGATGATTTTTAATGAACCTCATAAACACCCTTATTCTCTATAATGAAGTGCCTATATGGGATACTAAAAACAGCTGGTATTCTGTGGGTTACAACTAAAACTGTTGTATCTAACTGTTGACAAGCATTTTCCATTAGATCCCAAATTACATTAGATGAATAATCATCAAGATTTCCTGTCGGCTCATCTGCTAAAATTAAAAAAGGATTTTTAGACATAGCTCTTGCAACTCCTACTCTCTGTTGTTCTCCACCACTTAATTCTAAAGGATATTTATCAATATGGTCTGATAACTTTACATGATTTAGCAATCTTTTAGCTTGAGTCATCTGAACTTCCATAGAATATCCAGCGATAATTAGAGGTAAAACAACATTTTTTGATACTGTCCATTCATTAATTAATTTATAATCTTGAAATACAATACCTAAATGTGTACGAAGCTCTTGTAATTTTGAGTAAGATATTTTCTCCATATCTAAACCACCAACAATTAAAGTTCCATCCGTTGGCTTTATTTGACCATAAAGAGATTTAAGAAGAGTTGATTTACCACTACCACTAGGTCCTGTAATAAATATAAACTCACCCTTTTTTATTGAGAAAGAGGCATCTTTTATAATATCTGTCTGTCCATAAGATAGCGTTAGATTAGATGCACTGACCACAACATTTTTAGACATTTAAAAACTCCATTATCTTTTTATGTGCTTGATAATTTACCTCGGTTTTAACAGGAACAGAGGCATAATATTCACATAGATTTTTAGTAAGTAAAATATACTTATGCTCAGGTCTATCAAAACTACCAAATGCACATTTAATCAATAAAGCACTATCTGAAATAGAATAAACTCTCTCAAAATGTACAAAGTAACCATCTTCTATAATAGCCTTATTTGGTAGATTATCTTTTATCTCTTTATTATAGCCTATATCATTAAATCTAAAAGATATATTTAAAACTTTTTCTGCTGATTTCTCTTCTGACTTGAGATGAACTTCGTATATATTTTTCTCTTGTTTTTTCCATCTAGCCTCATATTTACTTGTTATCTCCAAGTCTTTATTTTTATCTATTACCACTTGAGCTTTTGGTAAAGTGAGAAAAGTTTCTAGACTATACCAAAAATATTTATGGCTATCTGTTCTAAGTTCTAATAAACCATCAACTCTTAAAACTCTTAATGCTTCATTTGTAAAACTAGGGCTTATAACGCGTCTGTGGGGCTTTTTATCCCAAGGAACTGGGAAATGTACAAATATTTGAGATAATAAATTTGAAGGCATCATCTCTAAAAATAGTCTTGCATCATAATTAACAACCCAAATATTTTTTAAATTTTGAAGCTCTATCTGTTTTAAAACTTGTTGTGCTGATGGAGTATGTATTTCAATACCAATAAATAGAGTATCTGGTCTTTTTTGTGCTTGATATAATAAATGTCTACCACTTCCAAACCCAACTTCAATAGAAACCTCATCATAAGGAAATTCTATATTTTCAAAATCTTTTATCTTTTTTAAATATTCTGATGACAAAGGAGGAGTTGAATTAGATTGATTTATATTATTATGTATAACATCTAAATCTAAATCTTCAGACAAAATTTTTAGAGCCTCTTTAATAATATTTACTTTAAGAGGTCTAGTCACCTTATCATATTTAAACATGTCGTTATGTTCATCTCTTTTAAGTTGTAATAAAAATTTCTCATTATTTAACTCTACTCCAAAAAGATAATCTCCACCATTTGATGCGTCTGCACGAAATTGAATAATTGATGAATTATCTACAATACTGTCTAAAGTTTTTTTATCTAATGATTTTATTTTTATATGTGGCATTATTTTCTTCTTAATATGATTTTTTAATAATATTATACCCAAATTATTTTACCCATTAAGTAGTAAAAAGCTTCTAATATTAACGCTTAGTTAACAAATAGATAATAAATATCTGTTTTTAAATTACAGATAAACAGATTTTAGCTAAAATAACTATTATTTTAATATGAGGGTATTATCAAATGGATATTAGACAACAATTTTTAGACTTTTTTCAAAGTAAAGGACACCAATTAATTCCTAGCTCTGTACTTGTACCAGATGATGCTACACTTATGTTTACAAATGCTGGTATGGTGCAATTTAAAAATATCTTTACGGGTGATGAACCTATACCAAATCCTCCAAGAGCTACAAGTTCTCAAACTTGCTTAAGAGCTGGTGGAAAACATAATGACCTTGATAATGTAGGGTATACAGCACGACACCATACACTTTTTGAAATGTTAGGAAATTTCTCTTTTGCTGATTACTTTAAAGAGGATGCTATTGCTTATGCATGGGAATTTATTACTGATAAAAAATATCTGAATCTACCAATAGATAAACTGTGGGTGACAATACATGAAAATGATGATGAAGCAGAAATATTCTGGTCTAAACATATAAGTAAAGATAGAATTATTCGTTTTGGTGATGCCGATAACTTCTGGCAAATGGGAGATACTGGACCTTGCGGACCTTGTAGCGAAATTTTTTATGACCAAGGAAAAAAAGATTTCAATTCACCTGAAGATAAAATGGGTGGAGAAGGTGATAGATTTTTAGAAATTTGGAACTTAGTATTTATGCAATATGATAGAGACAAGAGTGGAAAGCTTATATCTTTAGCTAAACCAAGTATAGATACAGGCATGGGATTAGAGAGAGTTATAGCAATAAAAGAGGGGGAAAATAATAATTATCACTCTTCTATATTTATGCCCTTTCTAAATAAAATTGGTGATATGGTTGGAACTCCTTATAATTTTAAAGCAGATAATAGTGCAAGTTACCGTGTAATTGCTGACCATCTTCGTTCTTGTTCTTTCCTTTTAGCTCAAGGTGTTAACTTTGATAAAGAGGGCAGAGGGTATGTTTTAAGAAGAATCATGAGAAGAGCAATTCGCCACGGATACCTTTTGGGATTAAGAGAGCCTTTTATGTTCAAACTTGTAGATACTCTAGTAGAAGTTATGGGAGCTCAATATGACTATCTAGCTAATAAGGCAGAGAGCATTAAAACATCTATGAAGCTAGAAGAGGAGAGATTTTTTGATACTATTGATGCTGGAATAAAACTTTTTAATGATGAATTAGAAAATACTACAGATATATTCAATGGAGAGGTAGCATTTAAACTATATGATACATTTGGCTTCCCACTAGACCTTACCCAAGATATGTTAAGAGAAAAAAATATAGAACTGGATATAGAAGCATTTAATAGTAAAATGCAAGTTCAAAAAGCTCAATCAAAAGCAAATTGGAAAGGAACAGGTGATGCTTCTACTAGTGGAGATTTCAAACTAATAAAAGAAAAATTTGGAATTAACAAATTTATTGGATATGAAACACAAGATACTATAAGTAATGTCTTAGCTATTTTAGATAATAACTTTAAAATAGTTAATAAGATAAATGGTAAAGGTTGGGTTTTATTAGATAATACACCATTTTATGCAGAATCTGGTGGACAAGTAGGAGATTGTGGAGAACTTTTAAAGTCTAATCAAAAGATTAATATTTTAAATACTCAAAAATTTATAGATTTAAATCTATCTCAATTTGAAGGAATTCTGGAAGTTGGAGATAAAGTTGAGTCTAAAGTTGATAACAACAGAATAGAAATAGAAAAACACCATTCAGCAACTCATCTTCTACATGCAGGACTTCGAGAAATTCTAGGAGAACATATTGCTCAAGCTGGTTCACTAAATGATGATAAACGACTTCGTTTTGACTTTTCACATCCAAAAGCTATGACAAATGAAGAGATAATTAAAATTGAAGCATGGGTAAATGATAAAATTAGTAGAGCTATCCCAAGCATAACAAAAATAATGAGCATAGATGAAGCTAAAAATAGTGGAGCAATAGCTCTATTTGGTGAAAAATATGGGAGTAGCGTTAGAGTAGTTAGTATGGGCGATAGTTCTATAGAACTTTGTGGTGGTACACATATAACAAATACAGCTCAAATTGGTCTATTTATGATAAGTAAAGAGAGTGGAGTAAGTGCAGGAGTTAGAAGGATTGAAGCAATCTGTGGAAATAGTGCAATTAATGCAGTAATAACGCTAAGAAATGAATTGAATAATATAAAATCTGAACTCAAAAATCCAAATCCTATAGCAGGTATCAATAGATTAAAAGATGATATAAAAACTCTTAAATTAGAACTTAAAACAGCTCTAAGTTCAACTAAAAAAGATTTGTCAACTATTCAAATAGGTGATATTATGGTTATTATTGATGAGGTTGAAGCAGGAGATATCAAAGAGTTTATTGATGAGGCTAAAAATAAATACAAAAAAATTGCTATTATGCTTTTTCAGAAGAAAGGAAATAAAGTTATGATAGCTTGTGGTTCAAAAGAGACCTCTATCAAGGCAGGAAATTGGATAAAAGAGATAGCGCCTATACTTGGTGGTGGTGGTGGTGGACGACCTGATTTTGCACAAGCTGGAGGAAAAGATGCATCTAAAATAGAAACAGCTAAAATAGAAGCCCTAAAATATATAGAATCTAATTTATAATACTGAATATCCAAAAAATATACTTATCTATTTTTTATTTTTTTATACTATTATTAAGATATATTTTTCTTATGGAGTTAGTAAAAAATGATAGATATAGCAAATATTAATATATACTTTATTAGTTTTGTATTAATGATTAGTCTTTTTATACTTTTATATCGTGATTATCTGTATCAACAAAAATTAATCAAAAGCGAGAATAAGTATAGAACATTAATAGAAAATATAAAACAGAGTTACTTCTTTTATCGTCATAATGAAAAAGGAGTCTTCACCTATGTTAGTAATTCTGTATATGATATTCTAGGATACCAAACTTCTGAATTTCTTGTACATTACAATACATACCTAACAGACAATCCAATAAATAAATTGGTAACTACTTATTCTGATAATGCCATAGCAGGTATAAATCAATCACCATATAAACTGGAGATATATCATGAAAATGGTTCTAAATATTGGCTAGAAGTTACAGAAACAGCAAAATTTAATAAAAATGGTGATTTTATATCTGTTGATGGTATTGCAAAAGATATTACAGCTGATATTAGAGTTGATAATCTTATAGAAAATAGCCAGACTATCCTCTTTTATTGGGAAGCAAAAAAAAATTGGCCTGTATCTTATGTATCTAAAAATATATCAATATTCGGATACAGCGATCAAGACTTTTTATCTGGAAAAATAATATTTTCTTCTATTATTCATCCAGATGATGTTAAGGATGTAACTCAAGAAGTTGAATGTTTTACTGAAGAGTATATAGATATGTTTGCTCAAGTGTATCGAATATTTGATAGCGATGGAAATGTAAGATGGATTGATGATAGAACTAGCATTGAAAGAAATGCAAATGGTGAGGCTATCTTTTATTTAGGTACTATTTTAGATATTACAGAACAGAAAAAAGCAGAAATACAACTAATACATCAGGCTAAACATGACGAATTAACTAATCTTCCAAATAGAACTTTACTTTTAGACAGAATTCAAAATTCAATTCAAAAATGTAAGAATTCAAATTCGATATTTGGTGTTATAGTTATAGATTTTGATAGATTTAAAGAAGTTAATGATTCTATGGGTCATAACTTTGGAGATAAAATAATTATAGAAGCCTCTCGTCGATTTAATAGTTGTATGGGTAATATTGATACACTTTCAAGATTAGGTGGAGATGAATTTGTGATTTTAACTGATAAAATTGAAGAATTATCTATTGTTATTGATATTATACAAAAATTAACAATGGTGATGGAGAGACCATTTATTATTAATGAACAACAAGTATATATAACGCTAAGCATAGGTATTTCTATATATCCCGAAGATGGAAATACAGCAGGAACTCTTCTAAAAAATTCTGATGCAGCTATGTTCAAAGCAAAAGATGATGGAAGAAATACATATAGATTTTATGCGAAAGAGATGACTACAAAAGCTTTAGAACATATAGTAATGGAAACAAATATCCGTAAAGGATTAGAAGAAGAAGAGTTTGTTTTACACTATCAACCCCAAGTAGATGGTATTACAGGTAAATTAGTAGGAGTAGAAGCCTTAGTTAGATGGAAACATCCAGTTATGGGACTTATTTCGCCTCATAAATTTATACCTTTAGCAGAAACAACTGGATTAATTATTCATCTGGATAGATGGGTCATGAAAACAGCTATGATACAGATGGTAAAATGGTATGAGCTTGGATTTAATGCTGGTACTTTAGCTCTAAATTTATCAATCCAACAGCTTGAAGAAGATGATTTTTTGCCTATGCTAGATAATCTAATAGAGACTACAGGAATAAAACAAGAGTGGATAGAATTAGAAATTACAGAGAGTCAAATTATGAAAAATCCAAAAGAGGCTATAGAAATTTTAACGGAGATTAGTAAAAGAGGTATAGAATTAGCTATTGATGATTTTGGAACAGGATATTCATCTCTTTCATATTTAAAAAGTCTTCCTATTAATAAATTAAAAATTGACCAATCATTTATTAAAGATATTCCAAAAGATAAAGATGACATGGCAATTACTAAATCTATAATATCTCTATCTAAAAACTTAAATTTAAGTATTATTGCAGAAGGTGTTGAAACACTAGCACAAAAAGACTTCTTAATAAAAAATGGTTGTAAATATATTCAAGGGTATATATATGCTAAACCGATGGAGAGTATAGATATAGAAAATTTATGGCTAAAACATCAATAAATAGATATAATATTAATAAAGGAATTATTTAATGATAACACATATTGTAATGTTCAAATTCAAAGATGAGAATAAAAAGAATAATATATTCAAAGCTAAAAAAATTTTAAATAAATTGGAAGACTTAGTCCCTATACTACTATCCATAGAAGTTGGGATTAATTTTTCAAAAGAAGATAGAGCTATGGACTTAAGTATTATCACAACTTTTAATAATAAATCCGATTTAAATGAATATGCAATTCACCCTGAACATATCAAAGTTATAAATTTTATTAAAGAAGTTATAGTTCACTCTAAAGTTGTAGATTATGAGAGTTAAATGCTTAAATATACAATTTTAATATTGTTTGGATTATCATTTTTATCTGCTAAAATTACTCCTGCATCATATAGAACAGAACTATATCTTAATCTACTAAAAAATAAAAGAGTAGGTGTTATTGTTAATCACTCATCTACTATAGGAAAAACTCATTTAATTGATTTTTTAGTACAAAAAAGAATTCGTATAAAGAAAATATTTGCACCAGAGCATGGATTTAGAGGCAATTCTGATGCAGGTCTTAAAATTAAAAATAGTATTGACAAAAAAACAAATATTCCCATTATTTCACTTTATGGGAAAAAGAAAAAACCAAATGCTAAAGATTTAAAAAATATAGATATTTTACTTTTTGATATTCAAGATGTTGGAGTTAGATTTTATACATATCTATCTACACTTCATTATATATTAGAAGCAGGAGCTAAATATAATATACCTATAATCTTACTAGATAGACCTAATCCAAATGCTCATTATATTGATGGAGAAGTTTTAGATTTAAGATATAAATCATTTATTGGATTAGACCCTGTGCCAGTAGTTTATGGTATGACTATTGGAGAATATGCAAAAATGCTCAATGGTGAAGGTTGGATTGGAAAGAAAAAGGCTAATCTTAAAATTATTCCTATTGCTAATTATACTCATCAAAGTTTTTATTCTCTACCAATTAAACCCTCTCCAAATTTACCAAATGATAAAGCCATTGCACTATATCCATCTCTAGCATTTTTTGAAGGTACAGTCTTTTCTGCTGGAAGAGGTACACAACAACAATTTCAAATATATGGTAATCCTAAATATAAAGATAAATCATTTAAATTTATTCCAAGATCAAGAGTTGGAGCTAAAAATCCAAAGTTTAAGAATAGAGTTTGTTACGGTGTAAATTTAAATAGAAAAACTCTTAAAAATATAAGATTAAAGAAGAAAATAGATTTATCCTATCTCATAGATGCATATAAAAAATATCCGAATAAAAAGAATTTCTTTTTAAAAAATAAGTTTATAGATAAATTATCTGGTAGTAATATATTAAGAAAACAGATTAGCCAAGGATTAAATGAGAGTAAAATTAGAACTACTTGGCAAAATGGATTAAAAAAATTCAAGAAAATAAGAAAGAAATATTTAATATATAGGTAAACTATAATTATAAATTAAAGGAGAATAAAATTTATGTCAAAATTTTTAAAAATCTTTATTGTGCTAACGAGTATTCTTATATCTAAAGAATCAATCACAATTATTGCTAAACCGATAGATTTTTCTGATAAAAGAGTTCAAATGACAAAAGAGTATATTAAAAATCATTATGGTAAAAATGTTAATAATATTAATATTAATCCTAAGATTATTATACTTCATTGGACTGCAACTATGGGTTTAGAAAACTCTTTTAATAGATTTAAATCTGAGAAATTACTTAGTGATAGAACGGATATATCAAAAGCTAGTAAACTAAATGTATCAGCACATTATATGGTGGATAGAGATGGTAGTATATATAAGCTTATGCCTGATAATCAAATGGCACGGCATGTTATAGGATTAAATTATAGTTCTATTGGAATAGAAAATATTGGTGGAGTATCTAATAAAAAAGAAGATTTAACAAAAGCACAAGTAAAAGCTAATATTGTATTGATAAAGTATTTAAAAGCAAAGTATCCAAAAATAGATTATCTTTTGGGACATTATGAGTATAGAAAAATGGAAAAAAGTAAATTATGGCTAGAAGTTGATAAAGGTTATAGAACATTTAAGAAAGATCCAGGTAAAAAGTTCATGGAAGAGGTACGAAAAGGTATTGAAAAATTAAAGTTAAGAAAACCTCCAAAATAGATAAATACTATATATGAAAGCTAATAGTATAGTAAATGTAAAGATAAATCTACTCCAAATAGATACTATAGAAACTAGAATATATAAGATTCCAAAGTCAATAGATAATCTATATTCTAAATAAGTTGTTGGAAAAGAGAATAAAGCTATAAGAACCTCATCAAAGAGAAAACCCATATTAATTAAATGCAAGAATATGGATATAGGATAAAAAGGAATGAACAATAAAGATAGGATAGGTGACAATAGTTGCCAACTTGAAGTATAATCAAAAAATAGATGTACAATAGGTAACATTAAAAGAAAAATTCCAAAAGGTATATATATAATAGAAACCACCAAAGAGTTTCTTTCCTTTGACCATCCTAGAATCAGATAAATATAAAAAACTCCAGCAATAGAATACCAAAAAGAGAGAGATGCTATTAGTAATGGATTGATTGATAATATTAATAAAATAATAGTTAATAAAAACTGAAAACTAATTAACTTCATTCCCAATATAGATAAAATCCAAATAGATAAAAGCATTACAAAAGAACGAATAAGAGAGGGAGGATAACCTACAAACCAAACATATAAAGCTAAAATTATTAAAGATATAAATCCTAAATCAATTAAATTATAACGATAAGGAAAGTATTTCTGTTGAATCGGTCTATAGATATAATTTAATAGACTAAAAACAATTCCCCACAATATACTTAAATGGAATCCACTAAGAGCGATAAGATGACTAACACCCAATAATGATACAGATGTTCTTAATGATTGATTTATTGATGTGGCTAAGAAAATAGCTTGATAAAAATCTACTATATCATTATTTTTGTGTTGACTTTTAATTTCTTTTAATAGAGAATTTCTTCTATCTTCGACCTTTTTATATATCTTTTTAATAATAATTTGGCTGTAAAATGAGTTTAAATAACCAAAAAAAGTTATTTCATGATTTATTAATATCTTAATTCTAACTTGATATAACTCTATACTCTTTTTTATCCAACTAGTTGTATATATAATATATCCATCAGTAGTTTTCAACTTTAATACAACATAAGATTTTCCATTTTTGATTTTACTATATTGTTTTAAAACCATAGCATTCGTATAATAAAATGGCTTAGAGATAAACTCCTTATAGTCCTGATATAAAAGAGTTATTCTAAATAGAATAATTGTTATAAATACCAATACTACAAGAATAAACTCTAAATTATTTTGAAAAAGAGTAGGCTTATCAAGTAGCATTCGGTATATCTATATTACCATTCGTCATTTGTTTACTACCATCTTCATAAGTAGTTTCATAAGCTGATTTATCTACAAATCTAGTAAAATTCTTTTGAAACATAAGTTCAACTGTTCCAGTAGGTCCATTTCTCTGTTTACCTATAATAATTTCAGCTTCTTCTTCATGTTTTTTACTAAATTGATTATCATACGTCTTACCCTCTGATTTTGCCTTCATCTCTTTCTCTTTTTCAATAGCCTCACGATAAACATCATCACGATAAACAAACATCACTATATCAGCATCCTGCTCAATAGAATTATGAACTATAATATCATTAGCAACAAAATTATGAACACCATCAATAGTTAAATCATATGTTTTTTCTTTTCCAATTTTATCAATAGATACAATCTCATCCCAGTATATATCCGAATTAGCAAGTTTTTCTATTTTTTTATCATTTAAAAATTTTGATATTTTTTTGATTCTATCTTTAGATATAGCACTTTTAAATAAAGAAGTACCACAATATGACATATTAAGTTTTTCACAAAATACCCTCCAAGATATTTTTTCTCTATCTTTTGCTTCTTTTATAACTGTTTGCCATACAATCTTATCAATACATCCATTATTTGGATTAGATTTAATATTCTCTAAAACTTTTAAATAAGCTTGAGATTTTTCACCCCTTTTTCCAAAACTTCCTATATTTGTCAAAAATTTCACTAAATCATTTTTACCTTGAATTAATATATGATAATTAGGTCTATATTCTTTATTAGATTTTATCTGTTTAACTTTTCTAATTGTTGACATAATACCTACTCTCAATAGAAGTGATTTAACTTGAATTGATAAATTATAACTACTACTTGAATAATAAACCGTCACTTTATCTGATCTATTTATATTTTTACTTTTATAGAGGGTAATTGAACCATCAGTTGCCCAAAGATGTTTCAAAAATAAATTTATAGCTCTTGTATTACATTCAAATACACTATTTGGTATCTCTTTTTCATATGACCTAACTCTTTTTATATTTAATTTTTCATACCATAATGTTATAGGGTGCTTTCTATTATGAGTTAAAGGATATGGAGAGGTTAAATACAAATGCCACCAATTTTTTTGTTGTACTAATCTTGCATCTATATCAAAAAGATTTTTAGCTACATCTTTTACAATTTCAATATTTTTCATATCTTCATTAGTGTAGTGATAAGGTTGTTTTTCTAATATACAACCATCTCCTAGTAAATGTGCTAATAAAATTAACTCATTATCTAATAAAGAATTTTGTTTAGTTTCAATATTTATTTTATTAGGTGTTGCTATTTTATCTCCAACAGTCAACTTATCAAGCCTATTCCAGCCATCAACTCTATAAAATTTATGATTAGCTGTTGCATTAATTGTTTTTCCTGACTTTGTTGTTAATTTATAAACAATTTTTTCTCCTGAAAAGAAAGCATTAGTAATCTTAAAATTATTAATTCTTAAATCTTTGTCCATTGATTTTATAGTTAAATTTAATTCTTTAAAATTATTTACAATTTCATCTATTCTATACTTTTTCCCAGTTAAAGAGTCATAAATTAGAGTATCCCCAGAGAGACAACCACTTTCACGAAGGTCACTAAGCAATGGTCTTTTATTATCTCTACTCTCCAATCCCCTATTTAATTGTGATAATGCTAATATAGGAATCTGTAGTTCTCTTGCTAATTGTTTTAAACCTCTTGATATTTCAGAAATTTCTTGTTGTCTACCATCTTTTCCACCTCCACCACTCATAAGTTGAAGATAATCTATAATCGCCATACTTAAATCTGGATGTTGAGATTTTAATTTACGAAGTTTCGACCGAATATGATGAATTGTAGCATAACCACTATCATCTACAAATAATTTTTTGCCTGAAATATCATCTACAGCAAAAGCCAATTGACTCCACTGTTCATCTCTTAGATCACCAACTCTAATTGCTTGTAAAGGTATAGATGTTTTAGCAGAAAGCATACGAAGCATAAGTTGTTCAGATGGCATTTCTAAAGAAAAAATAGATACACCCTCATTTCGCTCAATAGCCTTAAGTGCAATATTTAAAACTAGTGCTGTATTATGTGTTACTGTCATATCTTCAAGTAAGAATAGTCTATTCCCATCAATTTCAAATCCATAATAATCATCTACTTTATCATATTCTAATATAATACCTGTATGTTGATGATTACGGTTTGAAGCTAATGGACGAGCTTGTTTTCTTGCTATCTTTGTCGGAATATTATCTAAATGACCAACGATTCTAACTCTATATACCTCACATTCATAATCAATTTTTTTTATTCTAGCTATTTTAGAATGAAATGAACATCTAAATCCTAAACTATCTGCTAAAAATTTAATCTGTTCTGATAATAATTTTGATTTTTGCGTTATTTCTATAACATGATGTTTATCATCATAATGTCCATCACTATCTATTAATCCAGCTAAAAGTTCTAATCTTACCTCTCTATTATTATATAAATATATATCTGGAATATGTTTATTATTTAAAAGATTATAATCTCTTAATTTTTTTTGTAAAGAAATATCATTATCAAAGGATACTCCTGTATAACCTTTAGTAATTGAATATGTAGAACACCTGTCTTTTGGATAGTAGGAAGTCAATTGTAAACCAAGCCTACTTGAATATTCTTCTAAATACTGTACTATTTTATTATCCTCTGTAGTAATATTAACAGAATCACTATTACCATCTCCTAACCACAACCCTAAAAAATAAGGTTCAATAACGATCTCTTTTTTATTAAATTCAACACCAACTTTATAACCCTTATAATTAGTCTTAAATTTATTTGATTTTTCTAAATATTCAGAAATAGAGATATTTAGAATATCTCCATTATTATGTTTCCCCTCATTTCTTGAACGCTTAAGAGATAATATATGAGATTTATTTACACGATAATCTATGCCTTTATTTTGGTGAACCCAATACATTTCTTCTCTACCACGAGCCAATGAAAGCACTTTTCTAGGGGTAGAGTCATCACCCATTAACTCATCACCAATCACAATATTTTCGACTTTTATAAGCTCTCCAGAGTACATTAGAACTTTTGTACCTTTACCCAAACATTTCCCCATTGCTGGCCGAGCAGCTATAATTACTAAATCCCCTTTACCAAAACCACTAGTTTTTTCGTTGAGATTTCTGAAGCCTGTATCTACTCCTACAAGTTTTGAATTTCCCAACTCTTTTAGTCTTGTTATATCAGCCATCATAGATTGTGCAATCTCTTTTGCTTCTCTAAAATCTTGACTTTTATTATTTTGAGTTATATCATAAAGTTTTCTCTCAACTAAATCCATAATCTCGTCAGTAGGTAAATCATCTTCTATTGTAACTTTTTTTATCTCTGTGGCTAGGGTTGCTAAGGCTCTTTTTATAGATTTAGATTTTATTTCATCTAAATATGCCATTGTATTAGATATTGGATTTGCTGATAAAATTTCTAACATAGAAGTCTCATCAAATTTACCTAATTTTATAAGTCTATTTTTTAGAAATTCTTCATCTATAGGCTTTTCTGCTATTGATAAATCATTCATTCCTTCAAAAATATATTGATGAAATGGTAAATAGAAATCTTTTGCATCTAATTTTGATGCTATCTCTTCAAAAATCTCTGGGTCAAAGATAATGGCAGATAATACGGCCTTCTCTATATTAAGATTATACATATTTTAAGCATTTTCTTCTGCAAATTTTTCTACTTCTTGCACAAATCTATCAACTAACTCTTTCTCTGGTAATTTTGCTACAACTTCGCCTTTTACCATAACCAAACCACTACCTTTCCCATAAGCAATAGCTACATCAGCATGTTTTGCCTCTCCAATAGCATTTACGACACAACCCATAACAGACACATTCATAGGAGTTTTAATATGAGCTGTTCTCTTTTCAACCTCTTCTACTGCTGTTACTAAATCAGCTTCTATTCGTCCACAAGTAGGACAAGATATTATATTTAGACCATCTCTACTTCTTCCACTATCTTTAATAATTGCTCTAGCTACATTAATCTCTTCTTCTAATTCACCTGTAATAGATACTCTCATAGTATCACCAATACCATCAAGAAGTAAAGCACCTAATCCAATAGAAGATTTAATAGTAGCATGAAATAGCGTCCCTGCTTCTGTTACACCTAGATGAAATGGATAATTATTCTTAGGTCTAAGCATTCTATATGCATCAACTGTTCTATCTACATCTGATGCTTTTAGAGATATTTTAATATCATTAAATCCTAAATCTTCTAAATATTTAATATTATACTCTGCACTAGCTACCATACCTTGAGCAGTTGCTCCATATTTTTGATCAAATTCTTTTTCTAATGAACCTGCATTAACTCCAATTCTAATTGGTAAAGACCTATCTTGACATGCTTTTACTATCTCTTTTATTTTTGACTTATCTCCAATATTTCCAGGATTAAATCTTATACAATCTACCCATTTAGCTGCTTCTAATGCTAATTTATAATGAAAATGAATATCTGCAATTAGTGGGATAGAGATTCTTTTTTTTATTTCCTGAAGAGCTAAAGCATCTTCCATTTGAGGAACTGCAACACGAACCATATCTGCTCCAGCAAAGTGCAATCTATTTATCTGCTCAACAGTGGCTTCAATATCACTTGTAGTGCTATATGTCATAGATTGAACAGAGATAGGAGCATCTCCACCGACAGCAACGCCACCAACAAATATTTTTTTAGTCGGGTATCTATCTTTCATAATTATCTCTTTTTTGGATATTTTATCGAAATAATTCTTTAATAAGCTATGAAAATTCTACTGGGTCAATATCTATCTCTATGCCTACTTGATTAACTTTATGAAGAGCATCTAAAAGTGGTAATCTTTTTTCTGAACGAAGAAGTATATTATATCTATATTTATTAGAAATTTTTTCTATTGGAGCTTTACCAAATCCAATAATTTCTATATCCAAAAACTCTTTTAACTTTGATACTATTATATTAGTTAAATCATTGGCTTTAAAATCTTTTATATGAGAAATCAAAATTCTAGCTAAAGATACAAATGGAGGATATATATCTCTAACAAATTCTATCTCTTCTCTTAAAAAAATCTCATAATTATTAATATATGGTAAAAAAGCATCTTTATCATTTGTTTGAATAATAATATCTGAAGATTTAGCTCTACCAGACCTACCTGCTATTTGAATTAATAAACTAATAGCTTTCTCTCTAGCTCTATAATCTGGTAATCCCATAATAAAATCTAAACCCATTATTACACTTAAGGTTATATTTGCATAATCATGCCCTTTACTAAGCATTTGTGTACCTAAGAGAAGATGACTTTCACCTTTTTCAAATCGTTTTAATGCATTTTTTAATTTAGTAGCTGTTGTAATGCTATCTCTATCAAATTGCTCTATTTTAATTAAAGGTATTTTATCTTCTAATATCTCTTTAGCTTCAACTGTTCCCATTCTTTCACTTGTTAAAGGGTGATAATCACAACTAACACAAGTATCTATAATTTGTTGAGTATACTCGCAATAATGACACTTTAAATAACGATTATTACGATGAAGAGACATTCCTACAGAACAATATGGACAAGTATGAGTAGCTCCACAATGTTGACAATATAAATATTTAAAATTACCTCTAACTGGAAGAAAAAATAGAGATTGATTATTTAAATTAAAATTATTTTCTATTTTTGCAATAATTTCTTGAGTTAGAACTGAACCTCCTACAAAATGATATCTTTTCTCTGTTTCAATAAAAGGTTTATCTAATTTAATAATAGGATATTTATAATATGAATTTAAACTAGGCGTTGCACTTGCTAAAATAACTTTTGCATTTAATTTTTCTCCCATAAAAATAGCCATATCCCTAGCGTGATAACGAGGCTTCATCATAGATTTATAACTATCATCATGCTCCTCATCTACAATAATTAATCCTAAATTAGATAAAGGTGTAAAAAGTGCTGATCTTGCTCCAGCAATAATATCTATTTCATTATTATAAATCTTTTCCAATATCTCATTTTTCTTCTTTTTGCTAAGTTTAGAATGCCACATAGCAACTCTATCTCCAAAATACTTTTTTAACCTATTTTCCATTTGTGGAGTTAAAGAAATTTCTGGCATTAAGAATATAGAACTTTTCTTATTTTCGACCATATCAATCATTAAAGAGATAAATATTTCAGTTTTACCAGAACCTGTAACACCAAATAATAGAGCTTTATCTTCTTTAAGTAATTTATTATAAGAATTTTCTTGAATCTCGGAAAGAGTAGGTTTTTCTATTCTGGAAGCATCTCTTATATTATTTTGTGTAATACTTAAATAAGGTATAAAAAGTGATATAGCTTCTCCAAAAGATGAAAAGTAATAGTAAGATATAAATTTAGCAATCTCCATCTGTTTAGAATTATAAAATTTATCTGTTTTTGATATAATTTTTGAAGTTTTAAATTCGGTAGGTTTTTCAACCTCTTTAGAAACAACTCCTAGTTTTTGAGTATTTTTTAATGGAACAAGTAGAATTTCACCTATATTTAACACTTCTGTGGAGGAATATGTTAATATAGGAGCATTCTGTTTTAACAGATAAATTTGGTAATAGTACAACTATCTAATTCTATTTGTTAACTCTTGACAATATTTATCAGTTGTTGTTTTACAATTAAATTTATTATTTTTTAGTTCAAAATAGGCTATACTATTTTTGTTATTTGGCATAACATATAGATATTGACTAATAGCATTTGTTTTAGTTCCAAGACTAGTCTGCCTCCAACATCCTACAGCATTTCCATCTTTGCAAGATATTAAAGGATATTCTAATACTGAATTATCTGTATCTTTATCAAACCCATCAAAAATATCTTTATTATATCCTGTTACTTTACTAAGTGAATAGATAGACTGAAAATCACCACTTAATACCCTTTTCTGCTTTTCTGTAGCTAATGCACTTCTAATTGAAGATACTGTTGTTTTAGCTGTAGTAATAATTGCATCATCTCTATTCATTGCCAATTTTGGAATGGCTACTGCCGATAAAATACCGACTATAACAATAACCATAATTAACTCTATCATTGTAAATCCTGAATGAATTTTTCTTAAAATCATACTTAACTCCTATTTATGTATTTTTTCTATTATAACATAAAACTTCAATTAATAAAAATTAGAATAGAATACTTTTAAAATTATATAGGAATATTCATGATAGGTTCAATTTTAGTACTTTCTGGTCCAAGTGGAGCTGGGAAGAGTACGATTATATCAAAGGCTTCAAAAGATATTGGAGATTATTATTTCTCTATATCTACAACAACCCGTCAACCTCGAAAGGGAGAAATAGATGGTAAAGATTATTACTTTGTAGATAAAAATACATTTGAAGATGGAATAAGGGCAGGTGACTTTTTAGAATTTGCAGAGGTACATAATAACTATTATGGAACTTCTTTAAAACCTGTAAGAGAAGCCTTGGATAAAGGAATATTAGTTATATTCGATATAGATATTCAAGGACATAGACTAATAAGAGCAAAATTAAATGATATTACTACTTCTGCATTTATAACACCTCCAACACTTACAGAATTAGAAAGAAGATTAAGACTTCGTTCAAGTGATAATGAAGAAATTATAAATAATAGATTAGAAAATGCAAAAACTGAAATATTATCTGTTGGAGAGTATGATTTTGCAATAGTTAATGATAATATAAAAAGAGCTAGTTATGAATTTTCTATTATCGCAAATGTGTCAAGGTTAAAACATAGTCAAGTTGATGAAGCAACTTTTATCAAAAATTGGCTAGTTTAAAAAAATTAAAGTATAATTAGAAAAAAGGATAGATATGGGAATGCCAAGTATGCCAGAATTATTGATAATTTTAGCAATAGTAGTACTTCTTTTTGGAGCAAAAAAGATACCAGATTTAGCAAAAGGTGTTGGAAAAGGTATTAAAGACTTTAAAAAAGCTGTAAAAGATGATGAAATAGCAGAAACAAAACCTGAAATTACAGAAAAGAATGATGTAAAAGTAGCAGAAACTACAACTACCCCTAAAACTGAACAAAAAGCATAATCATATATAGATTATATAAGACCGTTTATACGGTCACTTCACTATAAAACCCTCTAACGGATATCAGTATGAAATTAAAAAAAGAAATAAACAAAATTATATCACAAGCACTTGTTGATGCCTCAATAGAAGTTCATCAAATATCAGTTTCACAATCATCTAAAGCAGAATTTGGAGATTATCAATTTAATGGAATTATGCCTTTAGCTAAAATTTTAAGGAGAAATCCTAGAGATATAGCATTAGATGTAATAAAGTATATTGATACTAAGGGAGCAATTTTAAAAGTTGAAGTAGCAGGTGCTGGATTTATTAATATTTGGCTAAACCCTCTATGGCTTCAGGAGATGACTAAAAAGATGCTACTAGATGATAGATTAGATATAAGTAAGAAGAAATCTAATAATATTATTGTAGTAGATTACTCTGGGCCTAATATGGCAAAAGAGATGCATGTTGGTCATCTTCGTTCAACAATTATTGGAGATACTCTTGCCAATCTTTTAGAGTTTTTAGGTGATAGAGTTATTCGTCAAAACCATATAGGAGATTGGGGTACTCAGTTTGGCATGTTAATTGCCTATCTTGAGGAAATAGCTGTAGATAATATGAACAACCTAAAAGATCTGGAACAATTTTATAAAGATTCAAAAAAAAGATTTGATGAAGACGAAGAGTTTGCAAATAAAGCTAGAGATTATGTTGTAAAAATACAGAGTGGTGATGAACACTGTCTTAAATTATGGAAAAATTTTATAGAGATTTCTTTAAATCATTGCCAAGAGGTATATTCAAAATTAGATGTAAAGTTAACTCCTGAAGATGTAAAAGCAGAAAGTTTTTATAATGATAGACTCCCAAAACTCATTGAGAAGCTTGAAAATGATAAAAAAATAGAAGTTAGTAATGGAGCTAAATGTTTATTTATAGATGGTGAAGAAATACCTGTAATTATTCAGAAAAGTGATGGAGGATATCTATATGCAACAACCGATTTATCTGCATTACAGTATAGAGATGAAATATTAAAATCTAATCGTATGTTATATGTTGTTGATGCACGACAATCAGGACATTTTAAACAAATTTTTAATATTGCAAAAGATAGTAAACTTGTAAATAATGAAACCAAACTTGAACATATAGCATTTGGTACAATGATGGATAAATCTGGAAAGCCATTTAAAACAAGAGATGGTGGAACAGTTAAACTAGTAGAACTACTAGATGAATCTATTATTAGAGCTAAAGAATCTATTAGAAATAAAGATGAATTGAATTCCAATGAATTAGAGAAATTAGCTAAAATTATAGGAATTGGAGCTGTGAAATACTCTGATTTATCTATTAATCGTACATCTAACTATATTTTCAATTGGGATAAAATGTTAAGTCTTGATGGAAATACATCTTTATATCAACAATATGCTTATGCTAGAATTATGAGTATTTTCAGAAGATTTAATAGTCAAATTGGAAGTAATATAAATATTAAGACTGATATAGAACATAAATTAGCTGTAACCCTTTTAGGATTTGAAGATACTTTAAATAGAACAGCTAGAGATTCTTCTCCACACTATCTTACAACATACTTATATGAATTAACAACTATATTTATGCGTTTTTATGAACAAAACCCTATATTAAAAGATGAAATAGAAGATAAAATAAGAGATAGCCGTTTAGCACTAGCACTATTAACATCAAAAGTTATAAAGCAAGGATTGGATATTTTAGGAATTGAAGTAGTAAATAAAATATAAGGATATTTTAATGAATGAAATGAATTTAAGTGCATTACAACAAAGTGTTGAGGGTATGCAAGGACTTAATGGTGAAGATGGTGGAAACCCAATGGATAATATTCAAAATATAGTTCATCAAGGTATGGGTCAAGGCATAGATGATGGCTCTTTTATATGGGGCATATTCTTTGGAATTATAGGTATGAGTTATTCCATGTATGGTAAAAAGAGTGATAAAGACATGTTCTTATATAGTGGTGTAGGACTTATGGCATATACATATTTTGCTACAGGAATGACA
>Ga0256837_1000730_pt1 | contig 26032 bp, 22 predicted proteins | sample 4562384metaG_FD_185976 | JGI IMG/M metagenome (GOLD analysis project Ga0256837, IMG submission 185976) | Hydrothermal vent microbial communities from Guaymas Basin, Mexico - 4561-384 | ecosystem: Environmental > Aquatic > Marine > Hydrothermal vents | place: Mexico: Guaymas Basin | collected... | reverse complement strand
TGTATTCTGCTGTATAAACTGTTCTTTTTCTGCTCATGATATTACCCTCTCATTTTCTATTGTTATTTTAGCTCTTTTATAATAACGATTTAGAAAATGTTGTTTGATTTTCTTGGGGTAGTATAATATATAGCTAACTTTTTTAAAGAGAATGGATATTATGTTTGGGAACATGGAAAAGAAAAAGGTTGTGAAGATAGTAGTATAGATTTATTTGTAAAGAAAGAAAAATTTATTTACTTTGTCCAATGTAAAAATTGGGAAACATGGAAAATCAATCACAAAGAAGTAAAAGCAACAAGAACAGATGTACGAGAATATTTAAAAGAAAATAAAGAATTTTGGGAACTAATTAAAAAATATAAAATGAAAATATTATATGTGACACAAAAAGAGTGTTTAACTAAAGGTGCATATACTTATATTCAAGAAAATAATGAGATTATAGAATATCAAGTGATACCAATGAAGATATAAATAATAGTTAGAAAGCAAAAAAACTCCTTTATAGAGAACTCTTCACCCACCCTTATTTTTATATTAAAACCAAGAAGTCAAGATTTGTTGATAAAAGCTAAATACTTCTTAATTGTTTTAAGGGTATTATACTACTAAATAAACTACTATGGATATAAAGATGAGATATATTAATAATGATTTAAAAAATAAAACGATTTTGATTACTGGTGGTGCAGGGTTTATAGGTTCTAATTTAGCGTTTTACTTTCAGGAAAACCACCCTGATGCAAAAATAGTTGTATTAGACTGTTTTCGTAGTGGTGAGAAATTAAGTAATGGAAACTTGAAAAGTTTTGGACATTTTAAAAATCTTCTTGGTTTTACAGGTGAGGTGATTAGTGGAGATATAAATGATAAAGATTTACTTTTAAATTTAGAAATAAATTATAAATTTGATTATATTTTTCATGAAGCAGCCATTTCTGATACTACTGCTTTAGAACAAGATCTTATGATAAAAACAAATGTGAATGCTTATAAAGATTTATTAAACCTTGCTGTTTCACATAATGCCAATATGGTATATGCCTCTTCTGCTGCAACATATGGAGATGCCGAGTCTCCTCAACGAGTAGGTAGAGAAGCTCCACAAAATGTATATGGTTTTTCAAAACTCAGTATGGATCATTTAAGTAGAGAGTATATGAAGAGGGAGACAATTAGTATAGTTGGACTTCGTTATTTTAATGTATATGGTAAAAATGAATATTTTAAAAATAGTACTGCTTCGATGGTATTACAATTTGGGCATCAGATATTAGCAGGGAAGAATCCTCGTCTTTTTGAAGATAGTGATAAGATACTACGTGATTTTATATACATAGGGGATATTATCCAAGCTAATGTAAAAGCTATGGAGCCTAAAGAGAGTGGAATCTATAATGTTGGTACAGGGAAAGCAAGAAGTTTTCAAGATATAGTAGATATTTTACAAAATGAGTTAGGAACATCACTTCCTTGTGAGTATATTCCAAATCCTTTTATCGGTTCCTATCAGTTTCATACTGAAGCAGATATAGAAACAACAAAAGAAGCTTTAGGCTATGAACCTAGTTTTGAGATGGAAGATGGAATAAAAGCTTATATTGGAGAGATAAAAAGAGTGTATGAGGCAGAAGTTAAATAGATGGAAATTTTAAAAAAATCAAAACCTAATATATTAGTTATTGGTGATTTAATGATTGACCACTATTTATGGGGTTCTTGTGAACGTATTAGCCCTGAAGCACCTGTTCAAGTTGTAGATATTGCTAGAGAGACTACTGTTTTAGGTGGTGCTGGAAATGTCATAAACAACTTAAATGCTCTAGGTGCAAATGTAAGTGTAAGTAGTGTTATCGGTGATGATGAAAATGGTGAAGAACTTTTACAAATGTTGAAAACTATAGGTGTAAATAGTGACAATATCATTACTCAAACTGGAAGAAAAACATCAAAGAAAAGCCGAGTGATAGCTGTAAGTCAACAGATACTAAGATATGATAGAGAGAGTAAAGATGATATTACTGATAAGTCTGTAGAAGATATTTTAGCTTCATTAGTATTGGATATTAACTCTTATGATGCTGTGATTCTTTCTGATTATGGGAAAGGTATTTTAACTGATGCCTTATGTTCAAAAGTTATTTTGTTAGCTAATGAGCATAATGTAAAAGTATTAGTCGATCCCAAAGGGAGTGATTTTTCAAAATACAGAGGTGCTTACCTTTTAACGCCAAATAAAAAAGAGGCTATTCTAGCTACTGGAATTGAGATTAATGATTCGGATAGTTTGAAAAAAACATTAATAAAACTGAAAAAAGAGTGTGAATTAGATATATCACTCATTACTCTCTCCGAAGATGGAATCGCTACTTACGAGAATGAGGTAGAGATATTTCCTACTGTAGCAAAAGAGGTTTTTGATGTGACAGGTGCAGGTGATACCGTAATAGCATCTATAGCCTTTGCTCTTTGTGTTGAAAAAAGCATTCAAGATACTGCTGCATTTGCAAATCTTGCAGCTGGTGTTGTTGTTGGTAAAATAGGAAGTGCAACTGTTACAATAGATGAGATTGAAGAGTATGAAGCATCCTTACACAAAAGTACATCAGATGCTCATATTAAAAGCTTTGATGATATAGATGAAGTTGTTAAACGCTCTCGTGAAAATGGTAAAAAAATCGTATTTACTAATGGATGTTTCGATATTTTACATGTAGGTCATGTAAAATATTTACAAATTGCGAAAAGTTTTGGCGACATACTCATTGTAGGTTTAAACTCTGATGAATCTGTATCTAGATTAAAAGGACCTACACGCCCAGTAAATATAGCAGAAGATAGAGCTTATTTACTTGCAGCTTTAGAAGCAGTTGATTTTGTTGTCCCTTTTTCAGACGATACACCTCTGGAGTTGATAAAAATGATAGCTCCTGACACATTAGTTAAAGGTGGCGACTATAAAGGAAAGAGTGTCGTAGGAACAGAATTTGCTGGTGAACTTAAACTGGTTGATTTCGTTGATGGAAAAAGTACAACCAAAACAATACAAAAAATACAAGGACAAACATGTTAAAAAAGATAGTTTTATTATCAGCTACTGCCATTTCTGCTTTTGCACTTCATATGGCCGAAATAAATATTAATGATAAAGATTTAGAGGTTGCAGCAAATTTTGATGTAGGTCAATTTAATGATAATGTTGAACCAAATACAATGTTTGTAGGTGCTAAATTTTTAAACCCTGATAAATCACATTCAACTGATTCTATCAGTACAATTGATTCCTATTTTGAAACTAGTTTTTTAATGATGAGAGAAGTTGGAGATAATGGGATAAGTGTTGGATTAGGAATTAAGCTTAACTATTTATCTATAAATGATGACTCTTTTTCATCTCTTCCATTAGGTATAGCTGTGTCATATGCACTTCCTTTGCCTAATTTAGTTCCTATGTCTTTATCTGGTTCTGTTTATTATGCACCTGAAGTTTTATGTCTTTCATCTCAAGCTAATGATTATTTAGATTATGAAATAAACTATGATGTTGAACTGATTAAAAATGCTGGAATTACATTAGGATATAGAAGTATAAATACTTCATATATAAATGGATCGAGTACAAATAGTATAAACTATAACTCTTCTTTTTACTTTGGTTTTAAAGTAAAGTTTTAAGAGCTTCTATCACCTCTTGTGCATGAATTTTTGTCATGCACTCGTGATGTCCTAAGGGACACTCTCTCTTCATACATGGACTACACTCCATCTCTTTTCTAACAATAACACTTTTTTTATTCATCCATTGGGATGTCTCTTTGTATCTAGTTGGACCAAAGATAGCCACTGTTGGAACTTGATATGCAGCTGCTACATGCATGGGACCGCTATCGTTAGTGACAAAAAGAGAACATCCTGCAATATAAGAGCATAACTCCTCTATGGAAGTTTTTCCTGCAATATTTCTATAGTTAGAAACACCTAACTCAATAAGATTCTCTTCTATATCTTTTGCCATTTCAACTTCATTTGGTCCTCCAAATATTAGTATCTCATACTCTTTACTAAACTCAGCCCCAACCTGTGCAAATCTTTGAGGATACCAGCGTTTAGCACTTCCATAAGTTGCTCCAGCATTAATTCCAAGTGTAGGTTTTGCAAATTTTTTAGCATCTATATAAAGTTTTAACTCTTTAGATTCACCATTAAAATTATCACAATTAACCATTGCTAATTCACTATACTGTTTTACTAGATGTTGATTGTTTTTTATCTTCGGTGTATGTGAAAGTAAAAGTTTTGAGTGCCATGATACTTTTGCTATACAAATGACTGTTTGTGTAAAACGTAAAAGAAGAGATGAGTAGAGTTGATTTCTAAAAGTTATTGCTAGGTCAAACTCTCCTAATTCCTGAGCTAGTTTATACGTAGCAAGTAAACGAGAAGAAGCTTTTTTAGTCTCATCGACAATAGCTTCTTCACATAAAGGGTGATGTTTTAGTGCCTCTATACTTACATAGCTTCCTACAAATGTAAATTTAACATCAATGTAGTGTTGTGCTAATAACTCTATCGCAGGAGTTGCCATGATGGCATCTCCTAACCAGTTTGGAAGGATGACAAGTATTTTCATTATGCTCTCTCGCTTGCATTGATTTTTTTACCAACTTCTTTTGTTATATAAATATAAAGAGGTGAAGAAGCGATTGTTAAAATATCTTTTTTTATAATTTCTCCATTTTTATCAAAGACTTCAAAGAAATCTTCATTTTTGAGTGTTGTCTCTTTAAGTGACCAGTGTATCTGTAATAATCGTTCATCTATCAAGTATTGTAGTATATAATAATCTCGTTTAATATCTAAACGAAGAAATTGTGCATGTTTTAATGTTTGAGACATATACTTAAATGTGTAAAATGCTGAACGCTTTTGTATACCTTCACGGTTATCAACAAGTCCATAACCTGGAGCGATAAGTTGATGCCATGAGACAGAATCAACTTGCTGGGAGGCAAATGTAAGGAGATAGTACCTTAACATAAAGTCGCCATACAACTCAGCATCAATACACTCATATTCACTTGTAGGTGCATAGGGTGCTGTTCCAGTAATAGGCCAGTTTACTTCTGTGATATGTAATTCTTGACCTACTTTTGGAGAGAGCCAAACAAGAGTGCTTAACCATGCAATTTTATCAGAAAGGGTAAAACCTAATTGGATATTTTCAGGAGCACCTCTACGATCTACATAGAGTAAAGATGATATTCCATCATATTTATACTTAAAAAAGTTAAAAAGGGTTTGAGCAGTATAGTGATACTCGAAATCAATAACGCCACTTCCAATGAGTTTTATATCAGGATAAAAGTCTTGCTTTAGATCAAACGCCACTTTAAAAAAGTTACTATATTCATCAACTGAAAAAAATCCCCATTTAGCTCGATTTATTGTCGTTCCAATTTCAAAAATATCTACTATTGTATTTAGTTCTGAAAAAATTTGTTCTAAATTTTTATGAAAAAGTTCTAAATCTTCAATATTTTCCCTATCTTGCATTATCTTTAATATGATTTTTTTCTCATTATGCGGTTCTAAAAATTGTTTGAGTTCGCTGAGACTATCCATCTCCCAAAGTTTCAATCGTAGAAGTATATTTGTACACTCTAACTCTTCGAGTAGTCTATTTGTCTCTAAAGGTTCTCTCTGAAAATCAATACCAAGTGAAAAGAACTCTTCTGATTTTAGCTCTTTTCTTTTGACAAATGGCATTGCCACTAAAGAGATTGGAAATATAATAAGTGTTGTAAATAGCATTTTGATAAAAGAGAGTTTCTGAGTAGATCTCATTCTCTTTTTAAAAGATTTATCTTTGAGTTGTGCTGGTTGATCGGAATAGCTATCCCATTTAAAAGGTTTTTTCATAAGGAGAATTATATCAACTTTTATTAAAAATAGCACTTGCTAGTGATATAAAACTAAAGAGTTTTTAAAATTTTTTAATGATTTATAAATTCTTAAAAAATTTATACCAGAGTAAGTATATTTTATATGTAAATTATATTTTAGTTTTTTGATATAATTACAAAACTTCAAAATATTGATAAAGGAAAATAATGGATAGTGGGATACAACCGAAAATTTATGTTATTACAACTGGAGATAAGACCCGTATAAATATTATTAATAAATATTTAGATGGTTTAGATTATGAATATGTATATTCTGATAATATGGACGAACTAAAAATACTAGAGAAAGAGTATGAAAGTAAATCACATAAATTTCGACAAAAAGCAATAATGGCTGGAGAAATCGGTGCATTTAAAACACATGCTAAAGCATGGAAGTTAATCTCAGATTCTGGTTATCCAGGTATTATTATTGAAGATAATATAGACTTTATTTTGGATCCTTCAAAACTTTTAAAAAATGATATTATAAATTTGATTAATGATTGTGGTTTAATATCATTTAGTGATTTTCGTTATATGTTATATCACAACAAGCCTTTTATTATTTCATATATTAAAGAAAAGAAACCTCTTCCCATAATTTGTTATGGTATAGTTCCTGAACGAGCTGATAACCTTATTATGTCAATGAAAAAAACAGCTTATGTTATTCCTGTAGATAAATGGCTATCAATTCCTAAATTATGTGGTGTATACGGGTTTGTAAGTCATATACGATTTGCAAAGCGTAGAAAAGGCTTAGTTAGTATCGCGAATAAAAAGAAAGGAAATAAAACTTTTAACCCAATTAATATATTATTTTGGGGTATTAATAAATATAAATATAAGTATTAAATTTTTTTATTACTATAATAATCCTTTAGATGCAGGAGTATATATCTAAGTAACTTTTTTTCATATTCTCTATAGAATATTTGTCAATATTATCTTTAGCAGATAATGCAAAAGAGACCCTTAAATCTTCGTTTTTATAGAGTAATAATATAGCTTCTGTTATAGCTGTATGATCACAAGGTGGGACTAAAAAACCATTCTTTTTATGATGAATTATATCAGGTATTCCACCCACATTACTTGCAATGATTGGAACATTAAGTTGCATAACATCAAAAAGGATAGAACCTAATCCTTCATTTCTTGATGGAAATACAAATATATCAAAACAGCTAATATAATCATTTACATTATTCACAAAGCCTTCAAAAGTAATATTTTGTAACTCTTTTGCTTGAGATTTTAATATTTTTTCATCTGCTCCACCACCAACAAAGATAAAGTGTATATTTGGATAAGTTTTTTCTAAAAGTTTCGCAGCACTTATTAGGAAAGATTGTCCTTTATGTTTATCATCAAGGGCACCTACATGACCTATAATGAATTTGTTTTCAAACCTTTTTTTTATATTTTTTATATTATTTTGATTTGTAGATGTGCCAGTAAAAGCACTTGGAATAATATCTACCCTTGCATTGGGAGTTACTTTAAGTATCTCTTTTTTTATTGCATACGAGAGTGCTACTACCCTACTTGCACTGTTATATAATTTTTTATTAAGAAAATTATTTTTTATTTTGTTATCTACTCGTCTAGTGACAATATAAGGAATTCCACTAATCACATGTGCGAAATAAGCAAACTGAAGAGCTTTTGTCTCATGTGCATGTATGAGTGTTGCATCTTTTATCTCTTTTATGGAGAATATATAGGGTTTAGAAATTTCTATAATAGTTAAATTTTTTGTTTCTTTTAGTCTTTCTGTAAGTGAAGAGTTCTTTCTAACTAATAGTTTTTGATGCATGCCTGTAGCAGCTAATGCTTCTATAAGAAGAAGAGTTTGTCTCTCTCCACCTCGAAATCCTTTAGCAAAGTTTATGTGAGCTACTATTTTTTGCAATTTAAATACCTTTTTATATATCTAAAAAATTTTCCATTGAAGTTTGAAATAGCTATAACTAATCCTCTCCAACCATCTAAAAAACCAAGCTGAAGTATGTATGTTTTAAAAAATGCAAAAAGAGCTTTTAAAATTACTAAAGTTAATGAACATGTTTTTTTATCTTGAGCTGCTAAGTCAGAATATTTTATTACTTTTTGAAGAAATTGATTTACATTTTGAATGGCATTATGTTGAAAACTATTTTTTAGTTTTGTCTGTTTTGTATTTTTGTTAATTTTAATATATTCATGTACCATATTGTTATTAAATTGGTACTCTGATTTATTATAGAGCCTCACTAAAAAATCTTTTCCCCATCCACTATATTTAATCTCTTTGTTAAGAAAAAAGTTATCACGTTTAAGAATAAAAACTTCTTTAGTATCTTTTAAGCTAAGCTTATTTAACTCTTTTATTAGTTCATCTGAAAGTGTTTCATCACTATCTAATGAAAATATCCAATTATTTTTAGCATATTCGCTTGCTCTATTTTTAGTTGGACCAAAACCTAAAAAGTCTCCATTGATTAAAGTGACATTCTTATAGCTATTTATAATATTTTCACTTGTATCTGTGGAGTTATTACTATAAACAACAACATCGTTAAACGACTTTAAGGAGTCTAGTGTTTGTTTAATTGTAGCCTCTGAATTTTGTGAAATTATCACACAAGAGATATTATCTATTTTAATCATTTACGGCTTTTCCCTTAAGCTTTTTTTTGAAATTTTTTATTTTTTTATTTTTATTAGAGTAGTTTATAACTTTTTGAATAAAATCATCACTACATAGATAGTTTTTTTTATATTCAGTAGCCATCAGTGTGAGTTCTTCTTCGCTTGCCCAAAGTTTGGAGAAATTTTGTGCACGATTTTCCTCTTTAAGTTCAAAAAAATGCATTCTATTGATATCTACAATTTTAAAAATAAAAGAATTCTTATCTTTCTTAATTAAAATATTTCCAGGAGAGTAGTCATTGTGATAAATATTGTTATTATGTAACTCTAAAGTAAAGAGTGCAAAAGCCTTAAATATAGCCTCTCTATCTTTAAAGTTTTTATCTAAAAGAGGTTCTCTGATTGTAAAATCATAATTAAAATGTTCACTTATAAAATAACTATTTTTTAGTAAACCGTAAGAAAAAAATTCTATATATGCGATAGGCTCTGGTGTAAATTCTTTTATTTTAAGTGAATACTCATAAGATTTTTTAGCTTTAGAATCACGAAAATAGGAGTATACAATTTGATTAAGAATATTAGGAACTTTAAAAGACTTGACTACAGTTGATATATTTTGCATTTGAATAATTTTCAGTTCATTTCGAGCAAGGTGTATACTCTGTGAAGAGTCTTGAAATATCTGTTTTATTTTTAATAAACTGCTCTCTAAAAAAGTATAATTAGGTGATAGTATAATATTAGTTGATGTTTTAATTAGAAATCCTTTTGTTGTGATTTTTCAAAATATTTTTTTAAAACTAATATAGAAATTATCTTTTCTCTCTCTTCATTTTGAAATTGAGTAGTATATTCATTAGCATTATGTATGATAGTTTTTGCTTCCTCTATATGAGAAGTATAATATTTAATTTTTTCTTCTAAGTCTGAGTAGTCATCTTTTAGTAAAACATAATGGTAGTTAGGAACAAGAGTACCCTCCATAAACCATGTTTCATAGGTAGGTTTTACCATAAAGGCTAAGGAGTTAGAAGACATAACCCACTTAAGGTTAGAAGCAACATCATTTCCTTCGAGCGCAAGAATAAATTTATAGCCTAATTGTTCCTTGAGTTGCATTTTTTCTTTTTGCCAAGGGAAATCTACTTTCCCTTTTGTATTTGTTTGTCCGATATCACAAGATGGATAGTTATAAAATTTCTGAATAAAATCTTGGCGTTTTTCTGTATAACATTTTCCACGCCAAACTAAAATATTTTTTTTGTCTTGAAACTCTATGGTGTCATTTACAAAAATAAAATGTCGAACTTTATTGAGTTTCATTAAAATTGAATTTTGGTTATTCCCATCAATGGGACGACTTTTAACGAAAGATGGCTCTTCTGGAATATCTGTTACATCTCCAAAAACATAAGAGATTTTTAAGTTTTTACGAAAATAACGAAGATGTTCTAAAAGATCAAAATAGTAAGTTTTCTTCTTCTCTTCTTTGATAAATGTTTCTATTGTAATAGCTTCTGAATGAATAAGAAAATTTTTACTAATTTTATTATAGTAGTTTACTCTTCTCTCTATGTAGTTTAAATCTTTCTTATTATTGATTATAGTAGATAGGTTTTTCCTAAATAAAATATCAGGTATTGCTAGTTTAAAAATATTTTTTAAATAGTAAATTAATTTAGTATTTTTATTAAAATCGATTCGTAAATTATTTTTCATAAGCCACCTGCTATCACTTTAGATTTAGATTCTGTTATTGTAAAAAGTCCAATAAAAAGTACAAATAAAACTAATGTAAATTGTTTTATAAGTAAAGGTTCAGCTAAACAAGAAACAAAAAATATAGTTGTAAACAGAGTACTTAGCTCTTTAACTTCTTGATTCTTTATTTTATAGACAATAAGTTGATAAATAATATTGAAAAAAAGCAAAAGACCAATAATCCCACTCTCTAGTAGTATTAATAAATACTGATTGTGTGGATGATATTTTATCATAAAATTTTTAGTATTTTTGTTGATAAATGTATAATTATTTTTATTTTTATTTATCTGTTCTTGAATTGCTTGAGAATAATTTCCTAATCCATTACCAAATGGATGTTCTTTAAAAGCATCATATGTAATAATCCAGTATGCTGCACGAATACCTATTGATCCATTTAAATTTTGATTGTGTATTTTAGTAATATCATGGAGTGTGTCCTTTACTCGTCTGTCAAATGAATGACTAAACATATATGCTGAAGAAAAGATACTTAAAAGAAGAAGAATACTTATCAAAAAAGATTTTATACTTAATCTAAAATGTATAATTGATAAAACAATGATAGCTGCAATATATGCAATTTGACCTGTCCTTCCCGTTGATAGAAAAAGATTACCAGTTACAGTAAGAAAGAAAAAAGAGATAAAAAACTTTTGTTTAAAAGAGTATAAAGATGAAAAAAGCCTATTCAAAAGAAGTATTGAAGAGAATGCTAGAAATACACTATAGTCTATATGCATCATAAAAGGGCTCGGTGTAATAGGTGTTGCATGTTTAAATGTCCAGAGTTTAAAAAAGACACCATATGCAATAATCTCACTAATAAACATTCCTGATAAAAAAGCTGTAACAATAGATGTAATATGCTCTTTTTTAATGCTTGTTGCAATAATAAAGATACCTAATAAATAAAAATATAAACGAATACTTCTTAAAATGTGCTCAGAATAACCACTCCATAATAATGAAATGAAATTCCATAAAATAAAAAAGAAAATAGCTATTAATACTCTGTTTTTTTTTATCATTTGAAATTTTATTTTAAAGTTCCCTTGAAAGATCCAGAGTATAATTAACAAAATAATGATAAGACTAATAAGAGCTCTAGAAAGAGGAAGAATAAATGCAAATACAAGAATCAGAGTAAAAAATATTTTTTCAAAATTTAATTTTTGCTGAATATTTTGTATATATGACATTATAACCCTTAATGTAATTTAAGATCTAAAGTATATTGAAATTTTCATTAAATATAGTATAATCATGGAAAAAGATGAAATATTATAAGGAATAGGAAGAAAGTGAAAAAATCAGTATTAGTTATTGTTTTTATTGTACTTATTTATAATCTATTGATTGTTTTTATAGATAATAATTTAGCGAGTCGTAATGTAAAAAATGTGTATAACTCTTGTAATAAAATTTGGTCTTCACGAGGACTTTATGTGACACATAGTGAGCAAAATAGTTTGAAAAGTTTCACTCGTGCCTTTAATGATGGTTTTCTTGGAATTGAGGTTGATTTTTATTATGATGTAGCACTTCATAAGTTTATAATTTCACACGATAGACCTAAAAAAGATAAAAATGGGAATCTTGAATATTCACTAAAAAATGGAAAACTTTTTACTCTTAATGAATTATTGGATACAGAGGGGATAGATCATTACTTTTGGCTTGATTATAAAAATTTGGATCGTTTGTCTAAAAAAGAGACATTAAATGCTATTAAAAGATTAAAAGAGATTACAAATAATAAAGCGGGACTTGTTGATAGACTTTATATAGAGGGTTCTACTCCAAATACATTAGAAATTTATACAGATGCAGGATTTAGAACACTCTTTGCTTTTCAACCTTTAAAAGCTGATAGTATTTTTTCTTCAATTTCTTCTAATATTTATAAAATTGCTTACTATTTTTATAATGTTACAGCAGTCGCTCTACCATATGGACCATTAGAGAATCCAAAGTATTCCAAGCAGACTCAGGAAAATCTTAAAGGTATTCCAACATTCCTTTTTCATGTTCCTGATAATGAAAAACTTTTAAGAGAATTAAGTAAGCATAAAGATGTTCGAGTTATGCTTGTAGGTAGAGATAAAAGTGTAAATCGTTCTCATATTACAAACTGTTCCAAGGAAAATTAATGCAAATTATAAAATATTTATTTCGCTACTACCTCTATATGATAGCCATATTCTTTATAGGAAGAGCTTCTCTTCTTGCTCTTTACTTTGATAAAGTTCAGGGAAGTGATAGCTCTATATGGCTTACTTTTCTATATGGTTTACGTATGGATACTATGGTTACAAGTATTTTACTTGTTATTCCCCTTATATTATTAACTCTGACTCCAAAACTGTTACAAAAATTTGTAGAGTTTTTTTTAAAGTACTATTTTATGATAGTTCTCTCTTTTCTTATCTACATAGAAAATGCTACTTTTCCCTTTATCGCAGAGTATGATGTAAGACCTAACTACTTGTTTGTAGAGTATTTAGAGTATCCAAAAGAAGTTTTTGGCATGATATTTGCAGAGTATAAACTTGAACTTTTTATAGCATTCTTAATGATAGCAATTTTTATCTACTTCTTTAACAAAAAGAGTAAAACTACTCTTGACACCGTTTTCTCTATGTCATATTTAAAAAGAGTTTTACTTTTTATCCCTCTTCTTTTAGTTCTGTTTATAGGTGTTCGTTCATCTTTTGGACATAGACCTGCTAATATTTCTGATGCAATGTACTCTTCTAATAGAGCTTTAAATGAGATAACAAAAAATTCTCTCTACTCTATAGTCTATGCTATGTATACAAATAGAGTTCATGGTGGAGATAAGATAGTTAAACAGTATGGAAGGATGAAGATTGATGAGGCTTACTCTCGTGTAGAGAAGAGTTTAAACCTTACAAATTTAGATGATAAAAGTTCACCATTAAGTCGTTTAGAAAAGACACATTTTAAACGAAAAAGATCTAAAAACTTAGTTGTCTTTGTTCAAGAGAGTTTGGGTTATCAGTTTGTTGGGGCTGTAGGTGGAGAGAAAGGAATTACTCCAAACCTTAATAGACTTGCTAAAGAGGGTGTTCTTTTTACAGACTTGTACTCAAATGGAACACGAAGTGTAAGAGGACTTGCAGGACTTACATCTGGTAACTTTTCTGTTCCAGGTAAGGGTGTTGTAAAACGTAATAAATCTCAAAGTGATTATTTTACTATTGCTAAACTACTGAAACCTTATGGTTATAAGGGTGTTTTTATTTATGGAGGAGAGAGTCGTTTTGACAATATGAAAGGTTGGTATTTAGGAAATGGTTTTGATACTATTATCGACCAACCAAAGTTTAAAAATCCATCTTTTGTAGGAACTTGGGGTGTTTGTGATGAAGAGGTGACTCAAAGAGCAAATGAAGAGTTTAAGAAGATGTATGCAAAGGGCGAGAAGTTTGTAACAGTGATGTTTTCAACTTCAAACCACTCTCCATTTGATTTTCCTGATGGTAAAATAAAACTTATTGATGGTGTAAAGAAAAAAAGTGTTAAAAATGCCATAAAATATGCAGATTTTTCTATTGGAGCATTTATAGACCAAGCAAGAAAAGAGGAGTATTACAAAGATACTATATTTGTAATCGCTGCTGATCATAATGTTCGTGTATATGGTAAAGATATGGTTCCCGTAGATATGTTCCATATTCCTGGTCTTATTTTAGGCGATGGTATCAAGCCTGTAGTCTATGATAAAATTGCTACACAACCAGATATTTTAGCAACAGCACTTGACCTTTTAGGTCTAGATTTAAAATATCCAATTATGGGACACTCAATTTTTAGTGATGAGAAGAGAAATATTTCTCTTATGCAGTTTCATAACTCCTATGCACTTCGAGAGGGAAATATGATTGCCGTGATAAGACCAGGTAAAAAAGCTTTAACTTTTGAGTATAAGGATAAACATCTTCATCCAACTGCACATAATAACAAGTTAGAAAAAGATGCCTTGGCTTTTGTAATTGTTTTAAATAATTTGTATCAAAACAAGCTCTATAGATAGATGAAAAAGATATTTAAACGCTATATACCTTATATACTAGAGTATAAACTTCAGTATACTTTTGTCCTTATAGGTATATTTTTAACTGTTGGGGCAACAATATCTACAGCTGAGATTATGAAATATGTTATGGATGATATGCTTATAGAAAAAAAAGAGGCTATGCTTACTCTTGTTCCTCTTTCTCTCATTGGTATTTATGTTTTTAAGGGAATAGGGCGTTATATACAGACTGTTTATATGAACTATATCGGACAGCATATAGTGACACGTTTTCGAGAGATTTTACTTGATAAAATTATTCACCTAGATATGAGTTTTCTTTACTTAAATAGAAGTGGTGAACTCATCTCCCGAGTTACAAACGATATTACTCGTATTCAATATTTTGTCTCAAATATGCTTCCAGAACTTTTTCGTGAGAGTTTAACAGTTGTTGGATTAGTAAGTTATATAATTTTTCTAAATCCTCATTTGGCGTTTTACTCTCTCGTTGGAATCCCTTTAATATTTTATCCTCTGATTTTAATAGCTAAAAAGTTAAAAAAATACTCTCATCGTTCTCAGGCTAAAAATGCAGATGTTATTACTCGTTTAACAGAAGTTTTTAACAATAGTGAAATCATCAAAGCAAATGCTACAGAAAAGTTTGAGATGCAGCGTTTTAGTGTGCAGAATTGGCAATTTTTTAAGATAAATATGAAAGCTGTTTATGTAGGTGAAATAGTCTCGCCTCTTATGGAAATCATAGGGGCATCAGGTTTAGCAGCAGTTATCTATTTAGGTGGACGTGAAGCTTACAATGGCAATATCACACCGGGGGAGTTTATAGCATTTCTAACAGCCGTTGGGCAGGTGTTTCAACCCATCCGTCGTATAGGCTCAATCTACTCAAAAATTCAAGATGCAGTAGCTGCAAGTGAAAGAGTTTTTGAAATACTCGATACTGAAAATAAAATAGTAGATGGAAGTGAAATATTAGAAGATGATATTACAGAAGTTGAATATAGAGATGTCGTTCTTAAATATGAAAATTATAATATTTTAGATGGAATCTCTTTGAAGATAAAAGCAGGGGAAAATATAGCTTTAGTCGGTGATAGTGGTGGTGGAAAATCTACAGTTATTAATATGATACTTCGTTATTATGACCCTGATACGGGGAGTGTTTTAGTAAATGGCACTGATATTAGAGAGTTTACACAAAAGTCTTTAAAACATCATATCTCTTTGGTAACACAAAGAATCTATATTTTTCAAGATACTTTAGCTGCAAATGTAGCTTATGGTGAAGAAAATATTGATAGAAACAAAGTAGTAGAGGCTCTAAAACTTGCTGATGCTCTTGGTTTCGCTGAGACCTTAGAAAATGGAATAGATACTTTTATGAGTGAGTCTGGAACAAATCTTTCAGGTGGGCAACGTCAGCGTATAGCTATTGCACGTGCTATTTATAAACACTCCTCTATTATTTTGTTTGATGAAGCAACTTCAGCACTGGATAATGAGAGTGAAAAACGTATTCAAGCTGCTCTGAATGAATATACAAAAGATAAGATAACTATGACTATTGCTCATAGACTCTCAACTATTGAACATGCAGATAAGATACTTGTTTTACAAAAGGGAAGAATTGTCTCTAGTGGTACACATGCAGAGTTATTAAGAGACTCAGAAGTTTATCAGAGACTTGCAGGAACATTTGAGAAGTAACTTTTAGCAGTTTATTAGTAAAATTTAGAGATAATCGCGACACTAGTATAAGGAATAAACAATTATGGCATTAGATTTTACAAAATATTTAAAGTACTCAAAACCAGGCCCTCGTTACACTTCATACCCAACAGCACTGGAGTTTTCTGATGCTTATGAGTACGATACTTACATCAAAAAGTTAGAGTCTCAGGACTCATCTCGACCTATGAGTCTCTACTTTCACCTTCCATTTTGTAAAAATGCTTGTTACTTTTGTGGATGTAGTGTTGTTTTTACTTCCAAAGAGGATAAAATGCTTCGTTATATGGAGTATCTCAAACGAGAGCTTGCTATTCTTTCAAAACATGTTGATTGTAAACGCCAAGTGATTCAGATGCACTTTGGTGGTGGAACTCCTACTTTTTTCACAGCGCCACAACTTAAAATCATCATTGATGAGATAAAGTCATACTTTCCAAACTTTGTAGAAGGTGCTGAAATCTCTTGTGAAATAGATCCACGTCATATAGATGAAGATCAGATGCGAGTGATGAGTGAAGCTGGTTTTAACCGTGTAAGTTTTGGGATTCAGGACTTTAATGAAAAAGTGCAAGTGGCTGTTCACCGTGTGCAACCCTACAATGTCACAAAAGATGCGATGGATTTAGCTCGTAAATACAATATGATTTCGGTAAATGTTGATCTTATTTATGGTCTACCTTTCCAAACGCTAGATACATTTAAAGAGACACTTACTCTAGCACTTACTCTAAACCCTGATAGATTTGCAGTCTTTAACTATGCTCATGTGCCATGGTTGAAAAAGACTATGCGTAAAATAGATGAGACTACACTGCCTCTTCCTGATGAAAAACTAGCTATCATGCAATATACTATAGACTTTTTAACTTCAAATGGTTACAAGATGATAGGTATGGATCACTTTGCAAAACCTGAAGATGAACTCTTTAAGGCCATAGAAAAAGGGGAGCTTCATAGAAACTTCCAAGGTTACACAACTAAGGGTGGAGCTGATCTTATAGGGGTTGGGCTTACTTCTATAGGTGAGGGTGTTGATAGCTACAATCAAAACTTTAAAGTGATGGCAGAGTATGAAGAGGCTATCGATGCTGGGAAACTTCCATTTGAACGTGGTGTTGTTCTCTCTGAGGATGACCAGATTCGTCAGTATATTATTATGGAATTAATGAGTAACTTTAAGTTAGATATACAAAGATTTAATAAGCTTTACGGTGTAGAATTCAAAACTTACTTTGCTGATGCTATTGAAGAGCTTAAACCTTTTGTAGAAGATGATTTAATAGAGATGGATGAGAATAAAATAGAGTGTTCTCAAACGGGAACTCTTCTTATCCGAAACATTGCAATGGCGTTTGATGCTTACATGCATCAGCACAAAGCAAGTAAAAAAACTTTTTCAAAAACGGTGTAAAATGGATAAAAATTTAGAAGATATTTTTAGTTTTGATGCAATTCAAGATGATTGTGTAAAGTGTGGGAAGTGTATTCCTGTCTGTACTATTCACAATGTAAACGCCGATGAGGTAACAAGTCCTCGTGGATTTATAGACCTTTTAGGCGCTTATAAACGAGGGAATTTAGAGCTAGATAAAACTGCTAAAGATATTTTTGAGTCATGTTTTTTATGTACGGCTTGTGTTGAAGTCTGTCCAAAATCTCTTCCAACAGATATGATTATAGAGCAAGTTCGTTCCGATATAGCACAAAAGTTTGGTATCGCTTGGTATAAAAAAGCTTTCTTTTTACTCTTACGCCATAGATTGCTCAATGATTTAGCATTTAAACTCGGTTGGACATTTCAGACTTGTGGTTTTAAGATAAAAGCTGACATAGAGTCTATGCATACTCGTTTTAATCTTCCTATGATTAAGACAGATAGATTGATGCCTAGTCTAAGTAAAACATCATTTTTAAACTCTCATAAAGAAAATATAGACAATGGTGGCAAAAGAAAAGTTGCTATCTTTATCGGCTGTTTAGCAAACTACAACTATAAGGGTGTGGGTGATGGACTTTTAGAGATTTTAGAAGCTTTAGAGATAGATGCTTTTTTAGCAAAGTCTCAAAAATGCTGTTCAGCTCCTGCATACTTTACCGGTGATTTTGATACAGTTGATTCAAACGCCAAGTTTAATATAGAGTACTTTGAGAAGTTTGCTGGAGATGTTGAAGCTATCATCGTTCCTGAGGCTACTTGTTCTGCAATGCTCAAGATAGATTATGAACACTACTTTCATGACCAACCTGAGTGGCAAGCGAGAGCAAAAGCAGTTATGAGTAAGGTTTTTATGGCGACAGAGTGGCTACAAAACCATACAGAACTAGAAGCACTTTTAGCTTCAAAGAAAAAAGTACCTCAGATAGTAACATATCATGACCCTTGTCATGCAAGAAAAATGCAAGGTATCCATGAAGAGCCTAGAAATCTTATCCGTCAAAACTATAAAATAGTAGAGATGAGTGATCCAAATGCTTGTTGTGGTTTTGGTGGTATAACTATGCAGACAGAGAAGTATCACTTCTCAGTCGCAGCAGGGAAACCAAAGGCTGCCATGATTAAAAACACAGGAGCAGAGATAGTAAGTGCTGAGTGTTCAGCTTGTCGTATGCAGATAAACAACTCTATGGGTGTAGAGAGTACAACGGTATTTAAAAATCCTATAGAGCTTATCGCTGAAGCATTGAGAGAAAAATAGTGGAGCATTTTGTTTGGAGCGTTAACCCTGTAGCTTTCTCTTTTGGAAGTCTGCATGTCTTTTGGTATGGTATGCTCTTTGCAACTGCTATTTTAGCTGGACTTGAGTTTATGAAGTGGGTCTATAGAGTTGAGGGGAAAAATGTTGATGATTTAGAGACTATGTTTATCTATATCGTTATAGGTATAGTAGTTGGTGCTAGGTTAGGACACTGTCTCTTTTATGATCCCTCTTATTATCTTGCAAATCCTATGAAAATTTTTGCTGTTTGGGAGGGTGGTCTTGCCTCTCATGGTGGAGGTATGGGTGTTATTATAGCTCTCTATATTTTTACGAAAAAATTCAAGTTAAACTACCTTTGGCTCTTAGATAGAGTAGCCATTCCTACTGCACTTTTTGGTTTTTTTGTTCGTATGGGAAATTTTATGAACTCAGAGATTGTAGGCGATCCAACTAATGTCCCTTGGGCAGTCGTTTTTTCAAGGGTTGACTCTCTTCCTCGTCATCCAGCACAACTCTATGAGGGATTCTCTTATCTTATTATATTTATCGCTTTAACACTTCTTTATAAGATTAAAAGAACTACTTTAAACAATGGTACACTCTTTAGTCTCTTCTTGATAGGTGTATTTACAGTACGATTTTTAGTGGAGTTTGTAAAGGTAAAACAGGCAGATTATGATACAAGCTTTTTACATATGAGTACAGGACAGGCTCTAAGTGTTCCTTTTCTTCTTGTGGGCTTTGGTATGCTAATATGGAGTCTTAAAAAGTAGTGGAAAAAGCAATTTTTATCTACATGATATTTGTTAATATAGCTGCATTTGTAGTCTACTCTTTTGATAAGTATCGTGCTATTAAAAACGGCTCTCGTATTAGTGAAAAAGAGTTACATACATTTTCAATTATTGGTGGATTTTTAGGAGCGAGTTTGAGTATGGCTCTCTTTAGACACAAGACAAGTAAAGTCTCTTTCTTAGTAAAACATATTTTTATTATGTTCGTTTGGATAGTAGGAGTTCTCTATTACTTCTTCGTATTCAATGAGTTTAACTTTATAAGATAAACTTTTATCTATCTTTTCTATGTTTCTTTTTCGCTTCTCTTACAGAAGATTTCCAAAAATGATTTACTAACCAGTATGCAGAAAATGAGCTTGTGATAGAGTAAAAAAGTGCTCCTGTATAAAGAGGGATAAATATATCATCTATATTATCTTGAAACCATCCAAGTGTCATCTGAACATCTGTTATCTCCGTGCCTAAAAAGAAAGAACCCGTGTAGTACTCTACAACATAGATAGGGGGCATAGTAAAAGGGTTAGTTATCCAGACCATCGCTATAGCTATAGGAACATTAAACCTGAAAAATGGCATAAAAAGAAGTACAGCAGCCATCTGCATAGGCATAGGGATAAATGCTATAAATAGACCAAGAGTAACACCTCTTGTAATCATCTTTCTTGTTCCAGCTAAAAATTCAGCAGGTATTTTAGACTTTTCAATAAAAGCTTTAAGCTTTTGACTTTTTGTTGTTTTTTTAAGGACTTTTCTTATCATAATTATTAATTCTACTATCTAATTTTTGTAATATTACCATCAATATTTATAGAGTTAGCTTGAAATTGTTGAAAATCATAAAATCTGTAGTGAAAAACTATGGTAAAATTGCATATATAAAACAAGAAGGTATAAAATGTCATTTGAAAAACTAGGAATAATTAAACCACTGCTGAGTGCTATTAAAGATATGGGGTATGAACATCCAACTTTAGTACAAAAGAGAGCTATTCCTTTAGTTTTGGCAAAGAGTGATATTTTTGCTACTGCTCAGACAGGAACAGGAAAGACGGCTGCCTTTGGTCTGCCACTACTTCAGCGTTTAAGAAAACCACTTGAAGGTAAGGGTGTTCGTGCTGTTATACTCTCTCCAACTCGTGAATTAAGCATACAAATATTTGAGGATATAGAAAATTACTCTAAAAATATGAACATCAAAACTATGATTTTAGTAGGTGGGAAAGATTTAGAGAAACAGAGACAGAAGATAAAAGAGGGTGTAGATATCATCATCGCAACACCTGGGCGTTTAATGGAACATACGGAGAAAGGACTTAATCTTAAAGATGTTGAGACTTTCATTCTTGATGAAGCAGATAGAATGCTGGATATGGGTTTTACAAAAGATATAAGAAAAATTCATCCTCTTATGCCTAAACGCCACCAAACACTACTTTTCTCAGCTACATACTCAGAAAAGGTACGTAAACTCTCTAAGTTAGTGCTTACTAAACCAGCATTTATTGAGACTGCAAAGAAAAACACTACGGTTGATACTATAAATCAAACAGCCTATCTAGTTGACAAAGAGAGAAAAGCAGAACTTCTTGCTTACCTTATAGGTTCAAGAAATTTCCCTCAGGTTTTAGTTTTTACTAGAACAAAAGCGAGTGCAGATGAGCTTATAATTGAGCTTAAAAAAGATGGTTTAAAGTGTGGTATCATTCATGGCGATAAAACAAAAGCAAATCGTCTTAAAACATTAACTCAGTTTAAAGAGGGTGCTTTTAGAGTACTTATCGCTACAGATATAGCATCTCGTGGACTAGATATTGAAAATCTACCATATGTTATAAATTATGAACTCCCTTCTATTCCTGAAGATTATGTTCACCGTGTGGGTCGTACAGGTCGTGCTGGTCGTCAGGGTGAGGCTATCAGTCTGATAGATATTTATGAGAAGCATGATATTAAAGATATTGAGCGTTTAATAGGGCAGAAAATCCCTCAAAAAACTGTAGATGGATTTGAGCCTGATCCTACTATTAGAAGAAAAGATGTTGATGAAGTTAAACTTAAAGCTGAACACAAACGCCCATCAGAAAAAAGAGAACGCCAATATAATAAAAATACATCTAGTGTTCCAAAGACAAAAAAACAGATGAAAGCATCTAAGAAAAAGAGAAAAACAACTAAAAGAGATGGTTAGTCATAAGTTTATGAAATATGTTTAAAGATTATGAGTTAGAGATAGTTTATCAAGACGAGTATTTAGTAGTTATAAATAAACCAACTGGACTCTTGGTTCATAAATCTATGATAGATAAAGATGAAATTTATTTCGCTATGAAGATGCTTCGTGACCAACTTGATGGGCAGTGGGTCTATCCTGTTCATCGCTTAGATAAACCTACATCTGGCGTTTTACTTTTTGCTCTTGATAGCCACACGGCAAAACTTATGTGTGAACAGTTCGCTTCTCATACTATGCAAAAAACATATATTGCTATTGCCCGTGGATATGTCGCTGAGTCTGGAACTATTGACTATGCTCTTAAAGAGAAACTAGATAAGATAAGTGATAAAGATTCGAGTAAATTTAAAGAACCACAAGAGGCTGTAACAGATTTTAGATGTTTATGTCAGGTGGAGTTAAACGCCAAAGTAGGCATCTATGATACTGTTCGCTACTCTCTCGTAGAACTGAAACCTTATACAGGTAGAAAACATCAACTACGTCGCCATATGAAACATATAAATCATCATCTTTTAGGTGATACAAAGTATGGAAGAGGGGAGCATAATAAGTTTATAAGAAAAGAGTATGGAATGAATAGACTTTTACTTCATGCAAGTGAACTTACAGTTAAACATCCATACTCTCAAGAGAGGCTCACTTTTAAAGCACCATTTGATGAAGTTTTCACTCTTATACTCAAAGAGTTCAATTTTTCACTCAATTAAACTATTTTTTTGTTATTATATGCTTAGAAATTATAAAAAGAGAAAATATGAGTCAAACAAATGAGATATATTTAAGAAACTATGAAAAGCCTATGTTTAGCATTGAAGATGTTAATTTAGTTTTTGAACTCTATGAAGAGTCTGCTGTTGTAACAAATGTTATGAGTCTTACAAAAATAGATGCAAATGAGAAACATCTGAGACTTGATAGTGTAGATTTAGAACTTTTAGAAGTCTATATAAATGACTTGAAGATTGATGAGAGTCGTTATATCATTGAAAAAGAGAGTTTAACTCTGCTTAATGTTCCATCAAAATTTAGTATTAAAATAGTAAATAAAATCTATCCTCACAAAAACACAGAACTTGAAGGGCTTTACAAATCTGGAAATATTTTCTGTACTCAGAATGAACCAGAAGGGTTTCGTCGTATCACTCCCTACCTAGACCGTCCTGATGTTATGAGTGTTTTTACTACAACTGTTATCGCAGATAAAGAGAGATACCCTATACTCTTAAGTAATGGTAACAAGAGCCAATGCCATGATAGTTTTGATAAACGCCATGGTGTAACTTGGGTTGACCCACATAAAAAACCATCTTATCTTTTTGCTCTTGTCGCTGGAGACCTTGGTGTTGTAAGTGATGAGTTTTTAACTGCCTCAGGTGATAGAGTGGAGCTAAATATCTACTGTGATTTAGGCAATGAGTCTAAGTGTCATCATGCTATGAAATCTCTTAAAGAGGCTATGGTTTGGGATGAAGAGAAGTATGGTCGAGAGTATGACCTAGAGTACTACAACATAGTAGCCGTTGATAGTTTTAATATGGGAGCGATGGAAAATAAAGGTTTAAATATCTTTAACTCTGCCTATGTTTTAGCAGATACAGATATGGCAAGTGATGCAAACTTTATGGGGATTCAGTCTGTTATAGCACATGAGTACTTTCACAACTGGACGGGAAATCGTATAACTTGTCGTGATTGGTTTCAGCTGACACTCAAAGAGGGGCTTACAGTCTTTAGAGACCAATGTTTTTCTGCTGACTTGAACTCTGCTGAGGTACAGCGAATAGAGGATGTAAAGGGTCTTCGTGAACGCCAGTTTGTAGAAGATGCTTCTCCAACTCGCCACCCAATTCAACCAAAATCTTACATCAGTATGAACAACTTTTACACATCAACAGTCTATGAGAAGGGTGCTGAGGTTATACGAATGATTCATACCCTCTTAGGTGCGAAGAGCTATAGAAAAGCGACTGATTTGTACTTTGAGAGTTTTGACGGTCAAGCTGTCACTACAGATGATTTTTTATGGGCTATGTATGAGGCTTCGGGAGTTGATTTAAGTGCTTTTAAACTCTGGTATCATCAGAGTGGAACACCACACTTACAGATAGAAAAAGAGCTTAAAGATGGTGTTTACAGTCTAAAACTTAAACAGATTATTCCTGATGCGGTAGATGGTTCAAAACAACAACCTTTCTTTTATCCTCTTAAAATGGCACTCTTAAATGAGCGTGGAGAGGAGATACTCAATGAGATGCTTATCATTAAAGATGAGGAGCAGGAGTTTAGTTATAAGGTAGATGCTTCAAGTGTTGAACTCTCAATAAACAGAGACTTTACAGCTCCTATTATAATAGAACAGGAAAGTGACAATGCTTTTTTAATGAAGTATGACTCAAATAGTTTTATCAAGTATGAGGCTGCACAGAACTTTGCACTTGCAACATTAGAAAAAATTATGAACTCGGATGAGGTAGATGAGGAGTTTATAGAGAGTTTTGGGCATCTTATATCTTCAAATCTGGACTTTTCTTACCATGCACTACTCTTAGAACTTCCAACTGTTTCAGCACTTATGCAGAGACAAGATTTAGTAGATTTTGAGCCTATATATAAGGCTAAAGATATTTTACAAAAGAGTTTAGCACAAAGATATGAAACGGAGTTAAAAGCTCTCTATAGACTACACCATAATAGAGATGCAACTCTTGATAGTCAAAGTATGGGTAAACGTGCTTTAAAAAATAGAGTGCTAAAGATACTCTCATTTTTAGGCACAAAAGAGATTTCTCAACTAGCATATAAACAGTATAACGAGTCACAAAGTATGAGTGATAGAGTGGTAGCTCTTGATATACTAGAGGAGTGTGATGAAGCATTAGCACAACTGGCGTTTAGCGATTTTTACGAGAAGTATAAGAGCGAAACTCTTGTGATGAACAAGTACTTTGGACTACTTGCATCCTCTAGTCGTAAAGATGTTTTACAAAGAGTCATAGCACTTCAAGATGATAGTGCTTATAACAAAAAAGTGCCAAATCTAATCCGTTCTCTCATTGGTTCTTTCTCTCGAAACTATAAATACTTTCATGCAAAAGATGGAAGTGGCTATAAGTTTGTTGCTGATAAAATTATAGAGATAGATAAAATAAACGCTCAAATGGCATCAGGTCTTGCAGGTGCTTTTAAGATTTACTCTCGAATGAATGAAACAAATAGAGAGTTAATGAGAGTTGAACTAGAAAAAATAGTCTCCATAGAGACCCTTTCTAAAAACACATATGAGATAATTAGTAAAATACTGAAATAAGTTGTATAACTTTAACTTAGATTTATTATAATTTAGACTATTTTATGCTATAGTTTAGAATTATTATAAGTATAAGGAATATATATGAAAAAAATTATTACACTTTCTCTTGTGGCAGTATTTGCTACAGGAGTGTATGCTGATACATCATTAGAAGATCAAAACAGTACACAATCACAGATAGATGCACTCCAAGCACAAATTGAGCAGATGCAGAAGACACAAGATGCAAAAATTGCTAAATTAGAGAAAAAAGCAAAGAGAAATTCAAAAAAAATTAGTGCAGTCAATAAATTGGCAAATAATGATAACTTAAAATTTAATGCTGATTTTAGAACAGCTTATGATTATCTTGATTATAAAGCTGCTAATGGAGATACTAGTTCTAATGGTGTTTTTACTAATAGACTATGGTTAAAAATGGCTTATGCTCCAACAAGTAAACTAGCATTTTATAGTACATTGGCTTACTATAAAGTTTATGGTCAAGCGATAAATCCAAAAGAGGGTTTTAATCAGTATGACTGGGTTGTGAATGAAACAGCAAATGATTCTAGTAATATAAGATTAAAAGAGGCTTATTGGCTCTATAAAAATGATACTTTTTTAGGTATGGATATTCCTTGGACTGCAAGTATTGGTAGAAGACCATCTACAGATGGCTTATTAGTAAACTATAGAGAAGATCAAAAAGCAAAATCAGCAATTGGGCACAATATTAATATGGAGTTTGATGGTGCAAGTTTTAGCTACTCACTTGAAAATTTAACTGATATTTCTGGTATGTCTCTGAAATTTTGTTTTGGACGAGGTATGACTAATGCAGCATCTCGTTACTCAGGAG
>Ga0256837_1000729_pt1 | contig 26057 bp, 39 predicted proteins | sample 4562384metaG_FD_185976 | JGI IMG/M metagenome (GOLD analysis project Ga0256837, IMG submission 185976) | Hydrothermal vent microbial communities from Guaymas Basin, Mexico - 4561-384 | ecosystem: Environmental > Aquatic > Marine > Hydrothermal vents | place: Mexico: Guaymas Basin | collected... | reverse complement strand
AGAAGATAGTTCAACTAATGAAACTGAAACTGAAGAAATAGTTTTAAGCCCTGAAATAGTTGAAGAAATAGTTGAAGAAGATAGTTCAACTAATGAAACTGAAACTGAAGAAGATAGTTCTGATGAAATAGTTGAAGAAGAGGAAAATAATGACTTTAATTTTATTGAAAATAATATTCACGAAATTCCTAAAAATGAAAAAATTATATCATCTAAAGAAACTAAACATTCTATTGTTGAAAAACAAACAAATGAAGAGACAGAGCAAATATCATCAACTGATACGACAGAAGAAAATAATGAAGAAACGGAAGATGAAATCAAGAATGAGCATATTCTCACGGATGAAGAAACAGAAAGTATATTACAGGAAACAACAGATATTAGTAAAATTGAAATAGATCTAGATAATGATATTCCTATTAATACTGAACCTATTGGTTATATTTTAAATTCTGAAATTGAAGAATTTACTTCTGAAGATGAATTATATAATTTCTTTTCTGATGTTGAAGGACCTCTAAATCAAGAAGATGATTTTGATATAGATAATGAAATGCCATCTATTGGTATTGAATTAACTGAGGAAAATGAATTTGATCTATTATTTCAAGAAATTCCTGAAGAAATTCCTCTTCAGACTTTGGAGGAAGTACCTGATTTATCAGATATACTTATAGATACTAAGGAAACAACACTTGAAGATTTATTACCAGAAACTTGTAGTAATAGTGAAAAAGAAAGTGAGGAACATAATAAAAATCAACCTCAACCAGAAACTTCTCAAAGTAATGAAAATTCTTTTATCCCAACATCACATTGCAGCGATATGATGGAAGTAGCTGAACAAATGTTAAATAATACACAATCGGAGTTCTTTTAAGAACTCCCTCAAAAGGAAAATAATGGAAATTGATTTTATAAGCGATATACATCTAGATTTTTACTTAAATGTCGCAGCAGAGGGAAAAATTCGTAAATTCATTGAGTCGATTTTACCTAAAGAAAAAAGTAAAATTTTAATAATAGCTGGAGATATTGGACATAATAATGGACAAAATAAAATATTTTTAAAAATACTTAAAGGGTATTATAAACATATATTTTTAACATATGGAAACCACGATCTCTATCTATTATCTAAAAATACTCAAAAGAAATTTGAATGGAACTCGTTTGAAAGAATAGAAGATTTAAAAAACATATGTTTAGAACTTGGTATATTTTTTATGGATGGGAATGTAGTTGAAGTAGAGGGTATAACTATTGGGGGTCTTCCAGGATGGTATGAAATGGAAGTAGCTGATTTGGGTTACTGGAAGCAAACTATGAATGACTCTGTTCATATTTATACGACATACCCTATTTGCCTCCCGTATTCAAACGAAAAATATAAGGGGTTTTGTCCTGTAAGTTTTTGGGAGAAGCAAAAAGAACTTCTTGAAAAAATGCCAAAGGTGGATATTCTTTTTTCTCATATAGCGATGTATGAAATGAAAGATAAACATATGAATCCAAAATATATTGGAGATCCTGATAATATGTTTTATTTTCGTACTAAAGGTGGGTATGATTTAATTAAAAATAAAACTAAAAATTATATTTTTGGACATACTCATAATATCTATTCCTATGAAGATGAAGATATATTCTTTGCTTGTAATCCTTTAGGATATCCTGGCGATTTAAACACTACTATAAAAACTCTTAAAATAATTAAATAATGTCTCCAAGACATTTTATTTTTTAGCATCTGCAAGATGAAAATAAAACTTTTTTATGTCTTGCAGATGCTATTTATCTTACACAAATAGCTTGTAAATTCTTCAACAAGCTTTTTCAATCATACAAATTCAACATTTTCGTAACTAAAAAATAGCATCTGCAAGACATTTTATTTTTTAGTTTTTAATTTTACTATATAATAGATTAATAAAAATTTTTTACATCTGTAAGACATTTTATTTTTTAGTTTTTAATTTTACTATATAATAGATTAATAAAAATTTTTTACATCTGCAAGACATTTTACTTTTTAGTTATAGTTTTATTTTAGGGTTTTTAGTTTTTAATTTTACTATATAATAGATTAATAAAAATTTTTTACATCTCCAAGACATTTTATTTTTACTATACACTTTAAGTAAACTCTAAGTATAATTTAGTTATAATATTATATAACAAATTAGGAGTTATTATGAAAACATTACAAAAAACATTGAGTTTATCAGATCTTTATTTAACAGTTGCAAAAATAAAAGCACCATATGGTTATGGGTATTCATTATCAGCATCTCTAGCATCAACTCTAACTGGAATTATTAAGGAACTTAATATTGTTGAAAAATGTACTATTTCAAAATCAGCATTCGTAAAAAATTCAGTTTGGTATGATGAAAATGGTTATGGTAATTATGGAACTCCAAGAAAAGAATATGCTGAAGCTTATGATATTTTAGTAATGGATGAAAATGTTGAAAAACTTGTATGTGAACTATTGAATAAAATGCCTGAAATGGACTCTGAAATTGATAAATTGAATAGTAAAGGATATAAAAAGATTATCAATAATATAACTAAAGAATTAAAAAATAGAGGTATAAATCCAACACTTTATGCCTTAAAACTTTTAAATGGTTATAAAATTATAATAGGTCACTATGATAGATTTAATGAAATGAAAAAATTTGATAATGTTTTTCTTTTAGATAACTATAAAGAACTAAGTGAAAAAGCAAAGGAGATTGAACTTTAATGAATATTCATATTGAAAAAGAACTTTTTAACCAACTTGATAAAATTTCATTTGTAACTTTTGAAGTTGGAAGTCCTCTTTATAATTTACAAACAGAAGAGTCTGATATAGATCTATTAACAATTTATATTGAAGATGATATGACTTCAAAATCATTTTTATGGGAACATCACCAATTACAATATAAAGAAGAAAAAGTTGATAGAAACTTTTCAACACTTCAAGGCTTTATAAGAAATATATTAACTGGAGATGCGACAATTAACTTTGAATTACTTTTTACTGAAGAAATGAAAAATAGTAGTTTAGATTTTCTTTATGAAAAAAGATTTCAATTCATAAACTATAATATAATTAAATCATACTTAGGATTAGCTAAGAGGGACTTTAAAAGTGCATTTAAGGGTTTACATAGAACAAACAATAAAGATGCTTTAAAGTCCCTCTCTCACGCTGTAAGAGGTATAATATTTGCTGAACAACTTTTATTTGAACCTAAAAATTTTAATATGAAAAATAATGATGAGTCGTGTGTGAAATATTATAATAATAGAGATCTTTTATTTGATATTAAAACTGGTAAATTTTCAAAAGATGAAATTGAGTTTATTATGAAAATCTATATTGATAGGATGGATGAATTAAGAAATATTCTTAATAATAAGCTAATAAAGGGTGAAATAGAAAAAATAGGAAGTTTTTCTTTCTTAAAAGATATTGACACTTCAGTAATAGCAATTTCAAAAATACAAGGAAATAAAGAAGATATTTCAAGGGATATGTTTTATGAAGTATTATCTAAAGGAATTCAGTACTAGGAGGGAAAGAGAATTTATGGATATGTAAATCATAATATTTTTAACTTTATTGAAAAGATCTTTAGGTTTTAAGTAAATTTTAAGTAAATTTTAGTTATAATATAAAAGTTTAAAATAAAAGGAATAAAATGGAAAATTGGGAAAATATCAGGGAAGTTGAAGAGTTGACTCCTGAAATTATGAGTGGGTTGAATGATAGGCAAAAAGTTATTTTAGGATTTGCTACTATGCTTCCTTATGAATTATATGCTTTAATTGTTTGTGATTTTGATATGAAAAAAGTTATGGAGGAAAAACTTGATACTATAACTACAGTTGTTGGGTTATGCGAGTTTATTGATAAGAGAACTGAAAATTTAACAGATGATGAATTGTTTACTGCACATCAAATTATCGTTATGTCTGCTGAAGCTAAAAAATAATTAAAATTGGAGAAAAAGAAATGTTAAAAATGTTAGGAATTGGAAAAGAAAAAACTGTTGAAGTTAAAAGAGGTCAAGATAAAATTAGTGGTGCAATTGCAATGTTCACTGATGCTCTTGAGGATTTAAATGCTGGTATTCAAATGTCAGACCAAGAAATTGCTGAGACAAAAGATGAAATTGAAGCAAAAAGAAAGGCTTTTGAAGAAGAAAAAGCAAAATTAGAAGCAGAAATTGCATCAAATAAAGAAGCTATGCAAAAAGCTGAAACTATTAAAGCAAATATCCAGAACCTATTAGGTGCATAAAATGCTTTTTTCAAGCGAAGAAAATTATAAAGGGTGGGTTTCACAAGGTTATAGTCCATTCCATAGGGAGTTGGAAATAGAAACTCCAGTAACCCTAAAAGATAATGTAAAAACAATTAATGGAGATCTTGATTATACAATTCAAGCTTTCTTATTTGATATGTTTACTATTGATGAAGCTATTGAATTATTTCCAAAATATAAAGATGGGTTGGAAAAAATAAGATCTTATTGTAAGAAAGACTTTCTTTCTAAATACCTTAATATTGCTAATGAAAATATATTCCAAAAAGGAATTTATGTAGCAGATTTATATAAAGAATATATAGAAAATTATGTAACAAGTATAGAAGTTGAATATATAGATAATTATTGGATATCAAGAGGAAATAGGTTCTCATCATTGTCAAAAAAAGAAAAACGAGAGAATGAAGCTACTATTTTCGAATATATTGAGTCTATTAAAAACAGGAATAAGGTGGATAATGATCTTAGAGGTCTTGAAAGAGAAATTGAAAGACAATCTTACTGTAGAATTGAAGAAGTTTATAGTGTTGATGAGAATGGAAATTTCTATAAATTAGATTTTGAGTTTTTTAACTTTTTTATTTCTAAGACTAATGATATTTTTGATAAAACAATTTATATCCAGTTGGAAAATAAATTCTTAATTAAGAAAGAAAAAGGTGATTATTCTTTTATGGAAATATGGGGAGTTGCTCCGACTCAAAAAGTTCAAAAAGGAATTTATATTCCTTTTAAAGATGGTGAATGTATAAAAATTTAAAGGAATAAAATGGAAAATAAAGCTGAAGTTATTTGGAATTCAAAAGAGACCACTCCTGATGGAAAGTCTTTTATGACTATAAAGAAAGCAAGAGGATATTACTATTATGCTGAGAGGGGTGGGGTTGATAGTATAGCTTTTATTCTTTTTGATGGAGAAAGATATGCCCTTATAAATGAGTCTAAACCACCAATGGATGAAAGAGAAAATAAAAAAGTCAGAATGACTACTGCCTTTGGTGGTAGTGTTGATATGAATGCATCTTTTGAAGATATCTGTAAAATTGAAGTTAGGGAAGAAGCTGGGTATGATATTCCCCTTGAAAATATTAAGAGTGTTGGTTCAGTTCTAGTATCTACTCAAATGTCGCAAATGTGTCATTTATTTCTAGTTGATATTCAGGGTTATCCCAAAACTGAAATTGCTGAATGTGAACAAGAAATTTCTAAAGAACAACTTGAAAAAGATCCTGATGAATTTGCAGGAAACTCAGTCGTATGGATGACGAAAGAAGAAGTTTTTCAAAATTCTGATTGGAAAGCAATCACTATTATTTCAAAAGCTGGAATTTAATAAATTCCAGCGAAAATCTTACAAATATTCTTAAAATTAAGCAATCTTTAAGTCTAATTTAGTTATAATATATTATAAGTTTTAAAAACTAAAGTGAATTGAAAGGCTTAAAAATGACAATCAAACAATTACTAAAAAGAGATAGAACAATGGCGATGGAAGTTATAGAAAAATATAGAGAATGTAACTTATATTGTGATTGGTTTAACCCTACTATTGAAAACTTCTGTGAAAATTTAGAAAAAATAGGATTTGAAATAGATCCTCAAGATGTATCTTTTAGAGGGTTTTGGTCTCAAGGTGATGGTGCTTCTTTTATAGGGATTATTAATGCTCTTAATTTTTTAAAAGCAAAAAGAAAATTAACTCAATTCCCTAAAGTTGTTAGAGCAATGAGAGAAGGAAAAATTGAAGAAATTGTAGGAATTTCAAGATCAAATCACCAATATTGTCACGAAAATACTACTTATGTGGAAGATTTTGAAGTATATGATGAAATAACATCTATGTGTGAAGATGAACTTGAAGAATTACAATCATATTTAGAAGAAACTAGAGAAGAATGGTCTCAGGATCTTTATAGAATATTAGAAGAAGAATATAATTCTTTAACTTCTGATAAAGCTGTAGTTGAGTTTTTAACTGTAAATGAAATTTATATAGAGGAATTATAATGAAATTTTTAACTTTAGAACAAATTGTAGGAATTGATGAACGATTTGCTCAAAATATTATAAAAGAAAATATTATAATTCTAAAGCCAGATTATAATAAGCTATTTACAGACTTTAGAATTGTTTGTGAAATGGAAAATGTTTATCTTAAAACTTTAGATTTAGATAAACTAACTTTTAAAGGAACAATTTCTTTAATACATTTATTACATAAAGCAAATAATTTATCATTTATTGAGAAAGGTTTTTTAGAAAATTGTATGAATAATGGCTATTTGCCTAAAGAAATTTCTTTATCTGATAGTTTTAATATTGCTAGGAGCGATTTATTTACAAAGGGAGATAATGAAGTTTTTGATAAGCTTGAAGAATTTGTAAGAGATTTTATAACTGGTTTGACTATTCAATTATTTTTAAGAGTCGAAGAACATAAAGAAGATATAGTAATATCAGAATATGAACGAAAATATTCTGAATTAAAAAATATAAAATTCCCATATGGAGGTTGTTAAATGTTAAATGAAGATGACTTATTAAAAGTCGAAAGGGTCTTGACTGAGTTATACCCTTGTATTATTGAAACTAATATTGATGATATTGAAATGGAAGATGATTATTTTCTTCTTCCATATATTAGTGTAGATGATAGGAAAGAAACTTATGATTTAGATAATAATGTTTTAAATGAATTAGTTATTACTGAATTAGAATTTATAGGTGTTTTTATTGATGATATATCTATCAATAGAGTTGACAGTTATTCTGACGGAACTTCAACTTATAAAATGGAATTTGTATTAAGTTAAAATAAAGTTTTTAACAAAAAGATTAAAGGAAGAAAAATGAAAATAGAAATTAATAGAGTAATGCTTGCAGACTCATATAAGTATTCACACGCATCTCAATACCCAAATATGATTTCAATGTATGACTATATGGAAGCAAGAAGTGATAAACATTATCCTGAAGTAGTTTTTGTGGGACTTCAAGGTATTCTTCAGGAATATTTTACAACTCCTATTAAACAATGGGAAGTAGATGAAGCATTTGAAATGGCTCAAATGCACGGAGTGCCTTTTGATAAAGCTGGTTGGGATTATATTGTTCAGAAACTTGATGGAAATATTCCTGTGGTTATTAAAGCAGTTCCAGAGGGAACTGTGATGCCAGTTAAAACTGTTCTTATGACTGTTGAAAGTACCGACCCAAAAGTACCTTGGATTGCTGGTTGGCTTGAGACAATTCTTATGAAAGTTTGGTATCCATCTACAGTTGCAACTAAAGCTTATTTTGTAAGAAAAATGCTTGAAAAATTTGGTTCTCCTGAATGGGCTCAATTTGCTTACCATAATTTTGGAGATAGGGGTTCAAGTTCTGTAGAAACTGCAGCAATTGGAGGTTATGCTCACCTTGCTGCTGGATTTATGGGTACTGATAACTTTAATTCTCTTAGATATATAAGAAATAATTATGGTTCAAAATGTGCAGCATTTTCTGTTTTTGCTACAGAACACAGCACGAATTGTGCAAATGCTATGGGGTCTAAAATTAAGGAACTTCAATTTGTTGAAAGAATGCTTATAGAAAACCCTGAAAAAGCAATTATGAGTTTTGTTGCTGATAGTTATAATATTTATAATTTTACTGATATGGTTACTAGACCAGGAGGAAGAATTAGAACTATTATTGATGAAAGAGAAAACCAAAAATTTGTCATAAGACCTGATAGTGGTGATGCTCTTGAAGTAATTGCCGAAATGCTTAAAATTATGGAAGCTAATGGTGTATTTGATATTGAAATAGGGGGAAGAAAATCTTCTTCTAAATGGGGAATTCTTTGGGGTGATGGTATTACACCAAAAACTATTGAAGATATTCTAACTATGGCTATGGAAATGGGATATGCTGCAGAAACATTTGTATTTGGATCTGGTGGTGATATAATGCAAAATGTAAATAGAGATACTCTTGGGTTTGCTGTAAAATGTTCAAGTATTACAAGACCTGATGGGACGGAACAAGATGTATTTAAAGATCCTATAACTGCTTCAAATAAGAAGTCTAAAAAAGGAAGAGTTACCACTTACAAAAGACCAGACGACACTTTCTTTGTTGATACAATTGGTGTAATAGGTGAAAATGCAGTTGTTGCACTTGAAACTATTTACAAAAATGGTAAAATGGTTAAAACCTATACTATTGATGAAATTAGAGAAAGATGTAAATAATCTTTCTCTTTAATCATATTTTAAGCTAATTTTAGTTATAATATATTATAAATTATAAAAGATAATAGGAAAAAATATGATACAAGTTCAAAAAACAAAAGCTGGTATAAAATTAATTGTTAATGATGAAAAAATTTCAATAGGGAATTCTTCTCTTGAAGTATCTAAAGAAAAATCAGATCGGAAAAATATATATTCTACTAGACCATCTAGATTAAGAGAATTTGATGTTAAAAAATTTGATGCTGATTTAGATATTGATTTAGATTTAGTATCAGATATTATAGAGGAAGAACCTACTATGTCTTTAGAAGATGCCTTGATAAAAACTGATGCTTGTTATTTTAATCAATCTATGAACCATAATTGGGGAAATAAAGCAGTTGCAGGGTTGTTAAATTTTATATATGATAAAAATATATTTACACATAAAAAATTATAAAGTTAAAAGAATATAAAACTGCTATTGAAATATAGTTATATAATAAAGGATTTACAATGACACAAGAAGAATTAAAGATACAACAACTACAAATGGAAATAGCAGAGTTAAAATCAAAGCTTGATCTATATAAACACGATCCCTTAACTGGACTTTTAATGAGAAGAGATTTTGATGCTAAACTTAGAGAAATTTGGAATTTACAAGAAAACTTTTTCTTATGTCTTGTAGATGTGAATGGCTTACATAATGTTAATAGAGAACTCGGTTATGATGCTGGGGATAGACTTATAAAACGAGTAGCATATGATATTGTTGAGAGATTTCAAGGAATTCCATTTAGAATTGGAGGAGATGAATTTGCGATTATTTGTTTTCAAGATAAAAAAGTTGATATTGAAAATACAATTATAAGATGTGCTTATAAAACAGAAGTTGATAATCTTGATGAGTTAATAAAACTTGCAGATAATCGTTTGATTAAAGCTAAAAAAGAACTTTATAAAGGTGAGGATGATAGGAGAAAAGAATGTCAACTTTAACATATATAAAAATCCGTTATACCTTTTGGGCAGTTATTATGAGTTTTATGCTTTTAATATTATGGTTTTTTGCACTTGTTCCTCTCTCATTTATAATTATTGAAATTATTATAAATTTCTTTGCAGTAGTTTTATTTTTTTCAATTGAAGAAGAACCAGGAGAAAATGGGTGGTTGATATATGCATCGGCAATAACACCTTTTTTTAATTTAGGAGTTTTCGGAATACTCCTAATAATGTTAATTATTTATAGTATTTCAGTTGCGGATGAAAAGATTAAAAATAAACTTGTAAAGGATTAAAGATGGAAAAATATGGGATACTTATTGGAAGATTTCAACCATTTCATAATGGACATTTTAAAATAATCCAACAAATTATTTTGGATGGCAAAACACCAATTATAGTTATTGGTTCTGTTAATAAAAATGATGAAAAGAACCCTTTAAGTTTTAGACAAAGAAGAAAAATTATTACAAATATTTATCCTGATATTGATATAGTTGCTATGAAAGATTATGATTGTTGGGGAAAATGGGTAGAAGCTGTAACAAAATCTTTAGATTATTTTGATGGTGAAAAAACTTTCTATGTTTATCAAAAAGAAGATGATTTTGGAGATTTTGTTTTTAATGGAAAAACTTATAAAAACTCTCACTATATGGATGTTTTTAAAGATAGTGGATTTAAAATTAATGATGTTTGTAAACATACCTGTCCTGTAGGGCTTTCTATTGATGCAACTAAAGTTAGAAAAAATAAAGAATATGCTCTAGGAGTTCTAGATGCTAGAACTCTTAAAAGCCTTGAAGAAGTTAATTTTTGGGAAGAAAAATAATGAAAGAACTTTTTAGAGATAATTATGGGAAATCTATAATTGAACATACAAATTATATTGAAGCTAATGGTGGGGATGGTACTTTACTAAGAGCAATTAATCTTTTTAAAAATAAAGGGAAAAAATTCTTTGGAGTTGCTAGTGGGACTAAAAACTTCTTAATGAACCCTGAAAAAAGAATTCAAGAAAATGCAAAAGTGAAAAAATTTAAACTTATAAAGGTAAAGGTAGAATTTTACAATAAAAAAGAAACTATAACTGTAGAAGCATTTAATGATATAATGCTTGGTGGAAATATGAATAGTTGGATAAACTTTGATGTTGAAGATAAAGATAATATTCTTGGTAATTTTAATGGGGGAGGGTTAATTATTTCAACTCCTCAAGGTTCTACTGGCATTAATAAAAATAATGGAGGGGTAATTCTCCCATTAAGCTCACATAACTGGGTAGTAACTGGGGATAAAACTGATCGACTAATTAGATATGTCCTGGAGCCGAGAAAAATGATTATTAGATGTTCATCAAGAGAACAAGTTACTTTATGGGTTGATGGTTCAAATCATATTTTTAATGATGTTGCTAAAATCACTATTACAGTTGGTTCCACTGTGGAGGTAATCTTTAATGATTATGAAAGATTTAAGGAAAAAAGAAAATGATACATAAATTTCCACCAAATAGACCAATATTATCAAACCTTGAAATCTTTAATATAATTAGAATTTCTTGGTGGAGTTCTTGGAAATATATGAGAACATATTCAAAAAATCTTTCTAAAAAGCATAAGATTTCAAATTATAAAAAGATGAAGCAAGAAAGAGGAATTCAACAATACTTGAAAGGAAGAGAATATGCAAAAGAATAGGATGAAGGAATTCCCTTTTATTATTGATGAAAATGTAGAAGTTAGAATTTCTTTAGGAGAAAATGGCTCTTTTCAGTTGAAAACTGAAGATAAACGAAAACTCTTTTTCAAAGTTCAGGGAGATCCTAAGGATTTTGAAATTATTATAAGGAAAAAAGATGAATACTAGAAATTTTATTTATAGGCAAGTGAGAGAAAATGGATTTTATATTGGTGATATAGATATAAATTTAAAAGATGTTATGGAAGAAATCTCTTCATTAGAAAGTTTATATTCGGAAGCATATGTTAAATCAGAATTATTTAAACCTAAAGAAGATCATCAAGGTCGTTCTGGATATGCGGTTTTAGTCGGAAATAATGAATGTGAATGTAATTATGTTAATTTAGAGAATTATAAAAATCTAAACTATGCATACACAGTTTATAAAGAATTTTTAGAAAAATATTTTGATTTAGATCCAGAATACACTAATAAATTCCCAACATTATTAAATTGGCAAAAATATTTACAAGGTTCAGATAACTCACTTCCGTGGCATATTGATGTTGATATAAAGAAAGGTAGTTGGGAAAAATATTCAATAGATATTCAAGAAGGAATAATTCCTAAATTCGTTATGGTTATAGTTACTGAGAATGATAATGATGGTAAAGGTTTAGAAATTAAAGTTTTTGAAGAAGACTTTAAAAAAGCTGGTATAAAATACCCTGATGGTGGAAAACCTATTAATGAAAATGGTAAAAAAGGAAAAATTATAAAAATTAATTTGTCTCCAGGACAAGTAATTATTTTTGATAATACCTTATTACAACACGGAGTTACAGAGAGTCTCCCAAATAAAAGAACAATGTTTGGCTTTAGAAGTTTTATAATTGGGGCGAAATACTTCACTGAAGATCCTAATGGTAATTATTCAGTTGGTAATTATCTAAAAGGAAATATTAATCTTCTTGATGAAACAAAAATTTCTGAAGTATTTGGTTGTAAAAATATAAATAAATAGAAATTTTAAGTATAAATTAAGTTAATTTTAGTTATAATATATTATATAAATTAAAGGATATAATATGTATATAGTAAAAGTGTCTTTTTTACAAAACCCATCATCAGAGGTAGTACGATATTTCGATGAATTTCTAGATATTGCTCAGTATCTTGCGACATTGATAGATTTTGACGATGAAGACTTTAAAAGAGAATTAAAAGATAAGGGTTTTAAAGTTAATATTCTTGGAGCTGTTACTTACTTCATAACTGAATTCGAGGATTGTGATAATATTTCATTCTGTATAAATAGAACGAAAGATACTCTTTTTATTGGTATTGAAGAAATTAAAACGAATAAAGGTTATAAAAAACTTAAAGCTTGGGGTGGCGATACTGGAAGAGAAATATTTGAGGTATTTCCTAAAAGAATAATCACAGAAAAATTTGAAACTTGGTTTAAGAATATAACAAGCGACTCAGAAACTTATTACAATATTGATGGTAAAAGAATTGCTCTAAAAGAAGATGATGACTCAATGGAGCAATTTAAAAATCTTAGAACTTGTTGTGGAAGTTATGAAGAAGATGTTGAAATTGATGGAAAGCTATATGTATTTGGGTTTAATTATGGGCACTAAAGAAACTTATGAAAACTTCATAAAGGATAATAATCCTTTGTGTTCTATGAAATCTAGGAAAAAATATATTTTTAAAATTAAGAAAAATAATGAGGAATTTTATTATTGTCATTATGATTATGTTCATTTAAAAGAGGAATTAAAACTTTCTTTTATTTATGGTGATACCTATAAAAAAGTTGCAAATGTTATAGGAAATTCAGTACCATTAGGGAGGTTAAAATGAACTATTTTAAATATATATCTGAAAGTTTAGAAAAAGAAGATAATGGGTATATACGAATATTTTTATCGACTATGAAAAATGTTGGAGAAAAAGAATTTAATAAGTCCATAGAAGTTGCATTAGAAATATCAAATGATGACATTTCTTCTTTTTTAGAGATTTTTCATAAAACATTTAGACAAATAGATGTATTTGATTATTTATCTGATATGAATTTTTGGCATTGTATCAATAGTAATAGTACAATTAGAGATATATTAATTACAATACCACATTATAAAGATATGTCAACTGATGATGCCGTGTGGGAATTTATATGTACAATTTAAAAAGGAAATAAAATGGGAGCACTGAATATTAATATATTTGGGTCACCTGGAGTAGGGAAGAGCACAACTGCAGCAGGAATTTTTCACGAAATGAAAAAACTTGATTATAAAGTTGAATATTTAACTGAATATGCAAAGGATCTTGTTTATAGTAAAGATTTTTATAGGTTAAAAGACCAAACCTATATTTTAGCTAAACAACATCATCCAATTTTTAAATTAAATGAAGAATTGGACTTTTTAGTTAATGATGGACCATTTTTATTAGGGCTTATTTATGCACAAGATAAAGATGGTTTTCCAATAGAAGAATTTAAAGATTTTCTTCTTAAACTTTGGAAAAAGTATAATCATAAAAATTATTTTTTAATAAGAAACCCCAATTTAGAATATCAAGAGTTTGGTAGGGAACAAACTCTTGAAGAAAGTATAAAGCTTGCAGATGAATTAAAGAAAATGTTTAAAATTTATAATATACCCTTTACTGAAGTTTTAGCTGGTGAAGATGCTGTACGAACTATTTTAGAAGATCTTAACATAAGGATTTAATATGGGAACATTAATAGCTTTTTTAATTATTTTAGGAATTGTGTTTTTAATGGTGGTAATTAATAATTTTATAGGTGGACCATTGGATAATTAAGTAGATTTTAAGCTAACTTTAGTTATAATATATTATATAAAGATTAAGGAATTGAAATGACTAAGATTGAAAAGATTGAAGCTTGTTTAAAAGATCTTGAAACCAATAAAGATTTACTTAAATTATTAAAAATGGGGGATTTTCTTAGCTATATTAAGAAAAGAAAACTTGATTGGTTAATGGAAGATATTGGAAGAAGTCAAAAATATGATATTGTTATTTCAATTCAAAAACATAATCCGAAATATATTAAAACTTTAAAGGAAGAAAAATGAAGACATATTTACCAACTCTTGAAGAGTGTGAAAAAATTGTAGAAACTAATGAAGCATTTTATGCTAAAGAAGAAGTTTTTGACGGACAAAGATTTAAAATCTTTAATTACAGATTAGCTTCTTTTTCAGACTTTTTAATTCCAGGTACTATTGAAATGAGAGGTATAACTTTTAATTTAGATACTGGTGAGAGATGGTTAAGTATTCATAAATTTTTTAATAATGACGAAAATCCATTTACACTAAATGGGGAAACAATTCCTGAAATTGATGAAACTGTTGAATGGGATTATACTGATGAACTTGATATAAGAGATAAAAGAGATGGTTCTTTAATCAATACTTTATTAGTTAATGATAAAGTAGTTTTAAAAACTAAAGGAACTTTTTATTCAGACCAAGCACTTGAATGTTCTGAAAGAATTGAACCAGAGTTAGAAGATTTTCTTTATAAGTTATTAAAATGTGGTTATACTCCTTTATTAGAGTTTACAAGTCCTGAAAATAGAATAGTTGTAAATTATAATGTTCCAGAATTAAAAATACTTCAAATAAGAGATTATTTTGGTAAGTATTTAACATATGATGAAATTATAAATGATTTAGATATTCCTAAAAAGTTTTTAGTTGATAGAATTTCTTTAACTTTTAAAGAAATTTTAGAAAGGCAAGAAACTGAAAAAGGGATTGAGGGATGGATAGTTTTTAACCCAAAAGCAAAAAATTTACAAACTGCTTTTAGAAAGGTTAAGACTGCCGAATATTTTACATTACATCGATTAGTATCGCCAAACGAATTAGTTGAAAATAGATTAATTGCTTGTATATTAGACGAAACATTGGATGATATTTTAGCTGTTTGTAATGATTTTCAAAGAAAAAAATTCACAGAAATGGAGATTTTAATAAGTCACTATTTTAATAAAAATCTAAAACATTGTGAGGAGTTATATGATGAGTTATGTGTAAGTGAAAGAAAAGAATTTGCAAAGAAAAATAATGAATTCAAATTCTTTGGGGTTGTTATGAGAAGTAAATCAAAAGATGAAATAAAAATAAATCTTATTGAAATGATTAAAAAACAAACTCAAAAGCTAACTGGAGCTAGAGAGTTATTAAAAAAATTAAAGGAAGAAAATGTTTGAAAACGAAGATATAAAACAAAATGTCAAAGATGCTGTGAAATCAGCTAAAAATTCTATTAAGAAAATTATAGGATATAGTGTTGCTGGAATTGTTACATTAGTAATTTTAATAAATTCAACATATACAGTTGATGGTGGTGAAATTGCAATTGAACAGACTCCATCAGGAAAGTTGATTACAAGAATGGATCCAGGAATTAAATTCAAATTTCCATTTGTGTCAAAAGTATTCTTCTATAATGAAGTAACGACTGTAACTTATGATAAAAAGGACTCTGGAGCAACAAGTGATAATCAACCATATCCAATTATTTTTGCGGATACATATGGTGGAAAAATAAAGGGTACTTTTAGAATTGAAATGCCAAGAAATCCTGATGAGTTTAGAGAATTACATAAAGCATTTAAAAGATATGATAATTTTGTTGATAATGGAGTTGAAAAATTTACAAATGAATTATTAGCATATACTGCAAATCAATTTACTGGTGAAGCATTTATGCAAGGTGGTCAAAATGAATTTAAAGCAAGGTTAATGGATCAAGCTCAAGGTGGTCTTTATATAACAAAAAGAACTGCTGTAAAGGTTAAAAGACAAGCTGGTATTGTTGGGTTAAAAGAGGATAAACCAAGTCAAACAACTTCTACTGACCAAGTTATTTTTAAAAATATTATTCAAAGGGATAAAAATGGAAAGCCATTAAGAAATCCAAACCCTATGAAAAAATATGGTGTTAAAGTTACTCAAGTTACAATTGATGGGTTTATTCCAGAGCAACAGTTAAAAACATTTATGGATAATAAGAAGAAAAGAATTCAAGAAAGAGCAACTCTTAGAGAAAACCAAGAAAATGAAAAACAAAAAGCTGTGGTTGCAAAACTTAGAGGTGATAGAGAAAGAGTTGAAGCAAAACAGAAAATGCTTAAAGAAAAAGATGCTGCTGTGATTGAAGCTGATAAGAGAGTTGCTCTTGAGTCAAAAGCTGCAGAATTACAAATAGTTAGAAAGAAGAAAGAACTTGCGATTGCTAAAGCAAACGAGGGAATTCAAAAAGCAAATGCAAAAGCTGCAAAATATCAAGCTCAAGCAATTAAAGAAAAAGGTTTAGCAGAAGCAGCAGTAATATCGGCAAAATATAAAGCTAGAGATCCAAAACTATATGCACTTGAGAAACAAGTTGAAGTTACAAATAACCTTAAATCAGCTATGCAAGGGATAACTGTTCAAATGCCAAGAGTTCAAATTAATGGTTCAGGGTCAGATGGGCAACAATCAACAAATAGTGTAGATGTTGTTATGCAAGCAATAGGTATTCAAAAACTTGAAGAATTAACAAAAGCAATTAAATAGGGAGAAGAAAAATGATTGAGATATTAATAACTGACATAAATGGAAGAGAATTAAGTCTTAATCATAAAGTAAAACTATTTGACTGTGATGGTAAATTATCAAAAGAGTCGTATCCTATACGACTCGCACCAACAGATACTGCTTATGAAATAAGAGTATTAACAAAACCAAATAAATATGTAACATTAATGAGGAATTCGAGATCTAAGAAATTTCTAATTGTTGATTAATTTTATTATAAATAATATAAACCTTTAAAATTAAAGCTTATTTTAAGTATTATTTAGGTATAATTATAGAGTAAAAAGAGTTCATCAGGAACAAAAGAGTTTAGAGTTTAAAAAATTCAAGTTAGTTTAATTTGTTTTTAAGTAAACTTTAGGTATAATTATATATAAATTTAAAAGGATCAAATATGAAAAACCCATCTCAAAAAGTAATCGCTCAGTTAGAGGATAAAATTGTAACTACTTTAAAAGCTTTCGAAACTGCTATTGTTGCTGGAACAGTTCCATCTTACACTTTAGAAGATGTTGAAAAAGATTTTATCAAGATCTTTACAGATGATATGCTAACTTTAGAAACTGGTATTAGGGGACGAAGAACTGTTGAAAAAAGAGCAAAGGAGATTATTTCTTTATATATTGAAGCTTTTGTAAAAGATGCTCAAAATAAACCACTAAAAGAGGTGGTAGAAGTTGCCGATAAGGACTTAATTAATCCTGTGTTATCAAAGGTAGCTTAAAACGATAATGATTGCATAAAGGGCTTGTTAAAGCCCTTGTTGGAGTCATTGACTCAACCATAAAATTAAAAGGATTAAATATGCTAACAAAGGAAACTAGGAAACTTCTGAAATCAGTTTCAGGAATTTCATCAACTGCTGTAATTGAATATCCAATTACACCAATTTGTCCTCAAGATAAGTCGGTAATCGCATTTGTTGATTTTTCAGAAACTGAACCAGAGGGATTTGAAAAATTCGGTTCGTATTTCTTAAACGAACTACTTTCTGTTTTAGATTATTTTGACGATGCAAATGTTGAATTAAGAGATGATGTTTTATACATCAGTGGAGCAGATGGTAGTTGTGAGTATGAGACGACTGAATTATCAGTAATAGAGGGAAGAAACTATGTAGATCCTGCAAAATATCAAGCGATGAAAAATGCGAATTCTGTTATGGAATTTGAATTATCAAAAGATATGATGCAAAAAGTGAATAAATTAAGTGGTTTATTAAAATTAAATCATATTGTTATTGACTTTAGAGGAGATAATTCTGAAATGGTTTTAACTAACTTTACAGAAATGGATAGATATCAAAATCCTACTAAACTAAAAATTGATGCTGAGATTACAGAGCATTATGCCATAGTTGTGGATGTAAGAAACTTCCAAACAGTACCTGTGGATGATTACAGAGCGAGAATTATAAAATCACCGAAAGGTAACTTATCAATTCTTTTAATGAGTCAAACAAAACCAATAGGAATTGTAGTTTCTCTATTAGAACAATTTCAGGCTTAGACCTGAATAGTTTTCTTATGGTTCAAAATAAATTGACCCAATAAGTTTAAAATAAACACAATCAAAAAACAAAAAATCGCACAATTTGCACAATAGCAAAATCGCACAATTAAAATTAAGGAAAAAATATGAATTTCAACTGGGATAACTTAAAACAAAAAATGGGGAATATTAATTCTCAAAACAACAATGATCAAAAAGATGAAAGATTTTGGGCATTAACAAGAGATGAAACAGGAACTGGAACGGCTGTCGTTAGATTAGTACCTGGAAAGGGTGGAGATGCTACACCACCAATTGTAAGGGTTTTTAATCACGAAATCTTTATCAAAAAAGCAAACGGAAAATGGGGAGTTTTTAAGAACCCATCACCATCAACTATTGATAGACCTTGTCCAGTAAGCGATGCTTATATGGAATTAAAAAACTGTGGTATTGAACAATATGCTGATAAAATTGCTGGTAAAATCGGAAGAAGAACTCAGTTCATTTCAAATGTATATATTGCAAATGACTTAGGAAATCCAGGAAATAATGGAAAACTAATGTTATGGGGATATGGGAAAACAATTTTTGAACAAATTATTGGTGCATTAGAACCAAGTGATCAACAAAAACAATTAGGGGTTCAACCTAAAAACTTATTTGATTTATCAAATGGTGAAGAAATTGTTGTTGCAGTAACTGGTAAAAAATTAGATACTACATATTCTTTAACTTTTAATCCTCCAAAAGCATTATGTGATGCTGCTTGTATTTCAGATATTATAGAAAATAAAGCTGTGGATTTAAATGAATTTTTAGATGAAAAAAGATTTAAAGACTATGATACTTTGAAAAATGAGTTTCACAGAACTATTGCTGGAACTGATATTGAAAAAGCTTTATTAGAAATTGGTAGTCAAGTTATTACTGCACCATATCAATCAAATTCTGGGGGAGCAACTCAGTCTCAAACTGTTCCTACAAGCACAACTGCTGAAACTGCTGTTGTTGGGGGAGCAGTAAATGTTGGAGTAACTCAAACTGCTCCAGTTCAAGAAGTAGCTCAAACTGTAACACCTACAGTAGCTCCTGTAACTGAAGTTGCACAAGTAACTCAAACTGTAACACCTACAGTTGAGACTTCTACACCAGTTCAAAATACAACTGCAGGAACATCAGCACCAGCTGATATCGAAGCTTTATTAAATGATCTTTAGGAAGTAGGGATAAATTCCCTACCCTAAAAAATATTAAAAGGATTAAAATGTTATTAGTAGACTTCTCACATCTCGCAAATAGAAACTTATTTACATCAGTTTTTAATGCAAGACCAAAGAAAAAAGACGGAAAATATATTACTGAAGATTTTATTGGAATGTATTTACACCAAATGTTTATATCATTAAACTTTTTGAAGAAGCAATTTGGAAGAAAAGAAATGGTTTTAGCAATCGACTCAAGAATGAATTGGAGAAAGGATGTTTATCCTGATTACAAATCACATAGGAAAAAAAGTAGGGATGAAAGTGAAATAAATTTTGAAGAGTTTTTTAAATATAATAAGGAACTTATAGAAAATCTTAAAGAACATTTCTCTTTTAAAGTAGTTGAAGTTGATAGAGCAGAAGCAGATGATGTTATTTTTGCTTTAGCTGAAAAATATAGTAAATATGATGATGTTTTAGTAATTACAGAAGATAAGGATATGAAAATTGTTCTTAATTATGGTGCTAAGATGTATATGCCAATTAAAAAGAAATATGTCGATATGACACCATCTGAATTAAGTCTTTGGGTAAAAACTCATATTTGTCTTGGAGATGCTGCTGATAATATTCCAAATATTCTTTTTAATACTACATTTACAGACGAATATAAAGCATACCTTAAAGAAAAAGAAATTTCTTTAAATGAATATGAATATGATTGTTTACCATATGAACAAATTGTTACTTTAGAAGAAGAATTTGATATTTGGTACTTGAATAAAAAAGGTGAAAATGTCGAAAAGAAAATCTTTAAAAAAGTAAGGTTCGGAGAAAAAACTGCTGAAAAATTTGCAAAAGATCTAGTAAAAAATCTAGAGGGAGAAACACCACACCAAAAGCTTTTAAGAAAGAATTTTGAAAGAAATAAAAATCTAATTCATCCAAGTGGTATGCCAGCTGATATAAAGCAAGCAATCTATGATGAATATGATAATTGTTCTATTACTTGTAATTATGGTGGTATAATGAAATATTTCTTAAAACATTCTCTTAAAGAACAAGTTGCAAATATAGCTATATTTACAAGATAGGGAATAGGATATGAAAACACTTGACTATATAGATGAACGATACTTTTTAATGACAAACACTGCAACAAAAAGTCCTAAAATCGGTCAAACTGATATAGCCATTTGTTGTCCGATTTGTAAAGAAGGGAATTCGTGGGATAGAAAGCAAAGATGTCATCTTTATATTAAGGACTCATTTGATAAAGCTATGATACATTGCTATAACTGTGGAATACATTGTAATATTGAAAATTATCTATATATGGTTGATGAAACTCTTTTAACACAGTATAAAAGAGAAAAATTCAAAGATAAATTAGATGAACTAAAACCTAAAGAAAAAATTATAAGAACAAATGAAGATATTACAAAAGAACCAACAGTCTTTTTAAATGTAGAAGAATTGCCTTTTAGGAAATATACGAAAGAAGTTAGAGATTATCTAAAAACACGAAAATTAGAAGAATTTGAAGAACTCTTCTATTATTGTGATGAGGATGTATTTTTAGAAAATAAGTATTTGCCGATAAAAAATAGTATAATTACTCCTTTAACTTTTAAGGGGAAAATCTATGGATTTCAAGCAAGAAGATTAGATACGAAACTTTTTTCAACATTTATTCCTGATGCAAATATGGGGTTTAAAGCTTGGAATTATTATAACTTAGATAAGGATGGACCAGTTTTTATTTTTGAGAGTGTTTTTGATGCCCTCTCTTCTGGTCTTCCTCTTAAAAATATTACATCAGCTTTAGGTTCAGATTTTAGTCCTAAGCTTGCAGAGGGGCTTAAACATCCCATTTATAGCTTAGATAATCAGTTTTTAGATAGGACATCAAAAGAAAAATGTCTAAAATTAGTTAAAGAAAATAAATATGTGGTAATTTGGCCAGTAGATATAAAAGTTAAAGATTTTAATGAATTATTAAAGTATAAAACAAAAGAAGAAATTAAAAAAATTATAGTAGGAAATGTTGAAACAGGATTAAAGGCTTCCATAAAGTTGAGTATATAGCAAATATTCATTTATAAATAAAATTATAAAAACAAAAACTAAAAGGAGTCAAAAATGACAAAACAAGATTTAATTAAAGTAGTACAAGAGGAAATTGCGGCAGCATTCCCTGAAGTAAAAGTAACAGCAACGGCTGCAGAAAAAGTTCTTATGAACATTAGTGAAAAAATGGAAGCAGAATTAGTTGCAGGTGGTTCAGTAGCAATACCAAAAGTTGGTAAAGTTAAAACTAAAGTTCAAAAAGGTAGAGAGGGAACTCTAAACTTTGGTCCAAGAAAGGGTGATAAATTTAAAACTGAAGATAAAACAGTTTTAGCAATCGTTCAGGATTCAAAAATAGCTGAAAAGCTTTAGGAAGAGTTATGGAATGTCTTTATCTTTCAACACCTACTGAAAAGATTATAAATCTTAAAAATGTATCAACTATTTTAGTTGATACTGAGAGATGTAAAATAATCTATAATTTTATTAATTCTATTAACATTATGGAAAGAGAAACTCCGGATTACACATATCAAACATTTGATAGTCCTGAAGAAACTCTAAGAGAATTTGAGAGTATTAAGAAAATTCAATTTGTTAAAGATAATTTTTTAATTTCAGAAGATATAAAAAATTTAGGTGAGATTGTTAATAAAAACTTCATCACTTCTATTAATATTGATGAAAAGAGAAAAAGAATTGTTTTTAACTTAAATTTTTCTATTACAATACTAGACCATAAAACTAGAAAGCCGATAAAAATTTCGAAATTTGTTTATTACGATTATAAAACAACAGCAGATTTAAAAACCGAACTTGGAAAATTTGTAGAAAAATTAGTTTAATAAGATATTAAGGTCTTTTATAGTAAAATATATAAAAATAAAGGAATAAAAATGACAGAAGATTTAAATTTTCTAAATGTAGACAACGATGTTGAAAAATCAAAAGAGTATATTAAAAGAATACTTTATATTGAAAATGAAATAAAGGGTCTTAAAGAAGATATAAAAGTTATCAAACAAGAAGCAAAAGAAGATGGTATTTTAACTAAAGAAATAAATAAAGCTATAAGTAAAGTAAAAGCTAAAATTAAAGAAGATGGCAACCCAACTGAAATGACATTAGTAGATTCATTTATTAATATTATTGAAAATGATGGGGATCTTTATCAATCAATAGCTTCTCTTTTAGAGAATTAGGAAGAAATATGATTAAAGAAGCACTTATCTCAGTAAGAGAAAGCAAACCAAAAATCTTTAGAGATAGTTCTAAGGATAAATGGGATCTTGAGGGAATGGATAATTATATTAATAAAATTGGACTGTCTATTATAGGAATTGGTCTTTTAGAAAAATTCTTTAAAACTAAAAAAGACTCAACATATATTTTTACAAATCTATTCAAGAATGAAGAAGCAAAAGGGAAAGAATTTTTAGATGGTAATCCAAATAAAAATGAAATCCTTTGTAGATATGCTTCAACAACTACAATAGCTGGTGGAATGACACTACTTTGTATTTTAAATACAGAAAAAGGTTATATGAGATATTTAGAAAATATCGATGATGATCCAGATCTTGAGGATGCACAATGGTCAAAACCTCAATATTTTAATTATTTGAGAGTTTTGAACTAAAAAAGAAAGAAATTTTAAAATTTCTTTCTAAAAAGTCAATTTTTAGAAATATTGACTATAAATAACTATATCTAAATATAAAAACTAAAGGAAAGGAAAACTATGAAATTGAGTTTACAAACAATTATTTTAAGTAATATTGAAAATAAACCAACAGAAAATACGTCTAGATTTATAGATAGTGCTCTGGCTCAAGAAATTTCATATCCTTTCTTCTCTCAAAAATAAATAGTGATCTTTGGTCACTATTAAGTGGCTAAAGTTTACAACTTCAAGAAATTATATAATTTCTACAACAAAAACAATCCACTTAATTTTATTTTAAGACTATTCAGGTATAATATATTCAACTAAAGGATATAATATGAATGATAGTTTAATTACAAATATTGCTACTGTTACTGGTGTTGCTGCCGCTCTTTTGATGGCTTTAAATCTAAATATGTTTTTTATTGCATATTTACTTTTTGTAACAAGTTCTATTTTATGGGCAATTTATGCATATAGAAATAGAAATAATCAGTTATTAGTTATGAATATAATTTTTTCTATTATTAATTTAATAGGTTTAATTAGATTTTATTAAGCAAGATTTAAGTATATTTTAGTTATAATAAAAAAGTTTAAAATATAAATGGGGTATTAGCTCATCGGGGAGAGCACTTGGTTTGCAGCCAAGAGGTGATTGGTTCGAGACCAATATACTCCACCAATAAATTTAATAAGACTTTAAGCTTTAATTAGTTATAATATAAAAGTTAAAAAAATGGTCACATAGCTCAGTTGGTAGAGCATCAGACTGAAAATCTGGGTGTCACTGGTTCAACTCCAGTTGTGACCACCATTTTAAAAATTCTTTAAATATTATGAGAAATTTAATAAGACTTTAAGCTTTAATTAGTTATAATATAAAGAAGAAATATTGCATCGTCGTCTAATGGTAGGACATCAGCCTTTGAAGTTGAGAATGCTGGTTCGATCCCAGCCGATGCATCCAGGGTGAATAACTCAGTTTGGTTAGAGTCTCCCGCTCATAACGGGATGGTCGTTGGTTCGAGTCCAGCTTTACCCACCAATAATGCCCAATTAGTATAATGGATTATTATGCCAGTTTTGTACTCTGGTGATAGAGGTTCAATTCCTCTATTGGGCTCCATAAAAATTGTAAATTCTATAATGAATTTAATAAGACTTTAAGCTTTAATTAGCTATAATATAAAAGTTAAAAAATGGTCTCGTCGTATAGTGGTTATTACACCAGCCTGTCACGTTGGTTACGAGAGTTCAATTCTCTCCGGGATCGCCATAAAAATTATAAATTCTATAATGAATTTAATAAGACTTTAAGCTTTAATTAGCTATAATATAAAAATGCTCGGTTCGACTATCGGTTAGGTCACCATACTTTCAATTTGGTAAGAGGGGTTCAATTCCCCTACCGAGTACCAAAAATATAAATTCTTTAAATTTTATAAGGAATTTAATAAGACTTTAAGCTTTAATTAGCTATAATATAAAAGTTAAAAAATGGCTCCATAGTTTAGTGGTTAGAATATCGGGTTTTCATCTCGAGGACGAGAGTTCAATTCTCTCTGGAGTCACCATAAAAATTAAATGAAATATTTTGCTCTGTAGTGGAGTATTTGGTAGCTCAGCAGACTGTTAATCTGTGTCGTAATGACTATGTTGGTTCGAGTCCAACCTACAGAGCAAAGTATTTCAAAATAAAAAGGAAGAAACTATGAAGAGTTCAAAAATCATAGTCCCTTTATAAGCATAGACGAATTAGATGCTTATAGAGTGACTTTAAACAAATTGTTTCGTCAAAAGGAATAAAGTTATTTTTATAAGCATCTAAAGCTTTGGTGGTGAAGCACGAGACTTTTAATCTCGGGATCTGAGTTCGACTCTCAGTGGATGTACCATCGTATCTGTAATTCAGTTTGGTTAGAATACCTGACTTTTAATCAGGAGGTCGTGAGTTCAAGTCTCACCAGATACACCAAAAATTGTAGTTTGAAAGCTGATCGGATTCAGCAGCGAGACTGTAAATCTCGTCCTTATGGGAGTGGTTCGAGTCCACCAGACTACACCATATAGAATACTTTAAAAAGAAATTGATAAAATTAGTGAAAACCACGACTGTATAATATTCAGTAAAAGTAACTAATTTATTTGGAACAAGTTAGTGGTAACTTGGGTAGCGTCGAAAACTATATTAATTTCTTTTTAAAGTATTCGTAAAACAATACTTATATGGTTACAGATTAGATTTTGTAGTAAGAAACCTCAGACAAAACTTGAGGTGTCACCAATCAAACATAATGAAGAGAAAGGGTAAACCAAGAGACTCACCAAAAAACGAGTCTGTTCATTTAATGTTTATTCTTACTTTAACAGTCGATAGGAATTAAAACTAAACCAAAAGATTGTAGAAAATAACTCAAGCAGAATTTAATCGTCTGTATTTTCGAAAAAGTCCTTATGGAGATAAGGCAAAAAGACTGAAAGAAGAGATGTAGGTCTTAAAATATAATTAGATATGTAAAGTATCAGAGATAAATTAAATATCCTTTATATAATTAGGGTATTTAATAAATCCTTTCGGATTTTATTTATAGCAGTGTAGAGTACTGGCAACTCGCTTGGCTCATAACCAAGAATATGTTGGTTCAAATCCAACCACTGCAACCAATTGGAGATGTGTAGTTTATGAAAAATAAACCTCCATTCTATTTTAAAAAGTTAATTAGTTTGATTTTTTAAAGTAGAATT
>Ga0256837_1000728_pt1 | contig 26064 bp, 25 predicted proteins | sample 4562384metaG_FD_185976 | JGI IMG/M metagenome (GOLD analysis project Ga0256837, IMG submission 185976) | Hydrothermal vent microbial communities from Guaymas Basin, Mexico - 4561-384 | ecosystem: Environmental > Aquatic > Marine > Hydrothermal vents | place: Mexico: Guaymas Basin | collected... | reverse complement strand
TTTAAATATATTGCACCTAAATGGTGCAAAATCTATACAGGAACAACTCATCAATAATAGATGGGATTTAGATGACTCTATTACTCAACTCTTGAATTTTAGTTTTTAAAGGATTGGGGTGGAGTGTATTTATGATTAATATTTGTTATGTTAAAATGATTAAAATAAACAGAGGAATTTAGATTGGCTTTATTATTTGAGTGGGACGATAAAAAAGCTTTATCGAACAAAAAAAAGCATTCTATATCATTCGAAGAAGCTAGTACAGCATTTGGTGATGATTTATCTATTACAATTGAAGATATACATTCACAAGATGAAAATAGACTTATTCTTATTGGTATATCAGTTAAATATAAAACATTAGTTGTTGTTCATATTGAAAAAATAGATGTAATACGAATCATATCAGCAAGAAAAGCAACAAAAAAAGAGCAATCATTTTATGAGGAGTCTTAAATGAAAACAGAAAATACAATATTAGAAGAGTACGATTTTAGTAATGGTACTCGTGGTAAATATGCTAAAGAGTATAAAGAGGGTGTCAATATCATTAAACTAGATAAAGATGTTAGAAAGATTTTCCCCGATGCTAAGTCTGTAAATGAAGCATTAAGAACTTTGATACATATAATGGGTAGAGAAGATAAATCTTTTAAATTAGCTTAATATAGAGAAGAATAGATGAAAATACTATCAAAAAATGCAACAGCCGAAACCTCAATCCAAAAGATGCAAGATGCCCTAAAAAGTATCTCTTCAAAAATCACTTTAGGTAAACAGCTACACCCTTTAACAAACTGCTATTCTGTAAATCTAAAATCAGATGATGCACCTAATTATATATATACAAATGGGAAAGGGATTAATGAACTTTCTTGTAAGGCAAGTGCTTTAGGTGAATATATAGAGCGTTTGCAAACAAATAACTTTTTTATAGAGTTTTATATGCAAAACAGAGAGTTCTATCCTGACCAAAAAAGTTTTATTGATGAAGATGATTGTTTAAATGATGCGCTTCATAGATTTTATAATCCAAATGATGAACTAGAAGTAGAAGATTTTTTAGATTTTAATAGTGATGAGCAAGAGCAGATAATATGTTTGCCATTTATAAATCAATCAAACAGTGAAAAAGTCTATTTTCCAACAAATATCATACACAATTTATATGTAAGTAATGGATTAGCAACAGGAAATACTCCTAATGAAACTAAAGTTCAAGCACTGAGTGAAATCTATGAACGCTATGTAAAAATAAAGATAATTAAAGAGGGTTACTCACTTCCTAAAATACCTCTTGATAGAGTAAAGTCATTTCCTAAACTTTATGAAGATATTATATCTTTAGAAGAAAAAGGATTTAAGTTACAAGTGTTAGATGCCTCTTTAGGTGGAGAGTTTCCAGTAGTTGCTATATCTTTAATAGATGTTAAAGAAAATAGTTTATTTGTATCTTTTGGCGCACATCCTATTTTAGAAGTTTGTTTAGAACGTACTATGACAGAGTTGATGCAAGGGCGAGGTGTAGAGGATTTAAACTCTTTTGAGAAACCAACTTTTAATGATACTCTTATAAATAATAGTTTTAATATAGAATCACACTTCATAAATTCAGATGGTAGAATGAACTTCTCTTTTTTAAATAAAAGTAGCTCTTTTAAATATATGCCTTGGAAATATAATGGTATAAATAGTGATGATGAATATCAATTTTTATTTGATATATCGCAGAAGATGAAAATAGATATATATCTAAGAGAGTATGATTATTTAGGATTTTACTCTTGTCAGATTATTATACCAACCATTTCAGAGATATACCCTGTTGAAGATTTAGTGTATAACAATGCAAACAGAGGTAAAGAGATACGTCAAGATATTTTAAACTTTAAAACTGGTGATGCAGAAGATATTATCCAAAGTGTTGAGCATCTATCGGATGATTTAGATGTAGCAAAATATATAGGGGTACTTTTTAATGAGAACTTTACATTAGGAGATTTTAAAGCTCAAATATATCTAATGTTAGGAGATTTAGAAAGTGCAGTAGAATATTTTGAACGCTCCTCTAAAACACTCTCTTATATCCTTGCTCAAATCTGTTATATAGAGATTGAAGATTTAGATTTTGAAGATTATTACGACTCATTATGTGATGTTTTTACTAAAGAGAAATTAGAAGAGGCTATGAAGATATTTAATATTGACAACTATTTTATAGATATCTCTTTTGATGATGATTATCTGAATATATTAAGTTTATATGATAGATTGGGTGTGAAAAAAGAGAGTATGAGAAAATCAAATTCCGTGTAAAACACGGAATGATTTAGTGTTTAAATTATGCGAAAAGTGAGTTTACACTTTCATTATGATAAACACGTCTAATTACTTCTGCAAAAAGAGGAGCAACCGTTAAAACTTTTATCTTATGATGTTCTTTTGTTTCAAGTGTATTTGTTATGATTAATTCATCAAGCTCACCATTTTCTAAATTTTCATAAGCTTTACCACTTAAAACACCGTGAGTAGCACAAGCCATAACTGAAGTTGCACCCTTATTTTTAAGAGCAGTTGCTGCTTTAACCATAGTTCCAGCAGTATCAACCATATCATCAATTATGATAACATCATAACCCTCAACATCACCGATAATACCCATTACTTCAGCTTCATTTGCTTTTTCACGACGCTTATCAATGATAACCATCTCTAAGCCCATACGTTTAGCAAAATATCTAGCACGTGCAACACCACCAATATCTGGACTTGCTATGATAGGATTTTTAAGATTTTTACTTTTAATATAATGCTCAAATGTAACTGAACCATAAAGATTATCAACTGGAATATCAAAGAAACCTTGAATTTGACCTGCATGTAAATCAATAGTAATAACTCTATTAATACCAGCAGTTTCATACATATCAGCAACAAGTCTAGCAGTAATAGGAACACGAGGAGCAGCTTTACGGTCTTGTCTTGCATAACCATAATAGGGAACAACAGCAGTGATACTTTGAGCAGATGAACGACGAAGAGCATCTGTCATAATTAAAAGTTCCATTAAATTATCATTTGATGGAGTACCTGTACTTTGTACAATAAATACATCACGACCACGTACACTCTCAGCAATCTGAACTGAAATTTCACCATCACTAAACTTTTTAACATCAGCTTTTGCTAATGGAACATCTAAAACTTGACAAATCTCTTGTGCAAATTCAACACTAGCAGAACCAGCAAATATTTTATAACCGCGCATCTTATATTCCTTGGGGAAAAATTAATATCGCGATTATACAAAAATAGTTATAAGGGGGGTGTTAAACTTTACTGTATATGTTGTTCTTTTTCTGTTCATCTCTACTCCCTTTGCTTCTCTATCTGTATTTTACACTTTTAAGAATAAGCTTTTCATTTTTGTTATTTGGTTTTTTTGGGGTAGTATAAAATTCAAAATTGAATTTTTAAAGAAAAAAGAAGGAAGATATTGTAAAGATAAAAAGGCTAACTTATATGCAAAAAGTCTGCATATAAGTTAGCTAAAATAGAACTATAAACTTACTCTATCTCAGCGTCGATAACGTCTTCATCTTTCTTTTTCTTTTTTGCATCTGCTTCAGCAGCTTGTGCAGCAGCAGGGTCTTGTTCTTGTTTGTACATCTCTTCAGCCATTTTATGTGCAGCTTCAGTTAATGCTTTTACTTTCTCTTCGATTTGTGCTTTAGTAGCAGTTTCATCTTTTAAAGTCTCTTTTAATTCTGTTGTAGCAGTTTCAATTTTAGCTTTCTCTTCAGCTTCTAACTTATCACCCATCTCAGTAACTGATTTTTCAGTTTGAACGATTAGTGCATCAGCTTGATTTTTAAGATCAACTAACTCTTTTCTTTCAGTATCAGCAGCTTTATTTTCTTCAGCATCTTGAACCATTTTGTTAATCTCTTCTTCACTTAGTCCAGATGATCCAGAAATAGTAATAGATTGAGATTTACCAGTACCTTTATCAGTTGAAGAAACAGTTAAAATACCATTTGCATCAATATCAAAAGTTACTTCAATTTGAGGAACACCACGTGGTGCTGCTGGAATATCGCCAAGCTCAAAAAGACCAAGAGATTTGTTATCTTTAGCAAACTCACGCTCACCTTGACCAACAGAGATAGAAACAGCTGGTTGGTTATCTTCAGCAGTTGAGAAAACTTGAGATTTTTTAACAGGAATCGTAGTTCCTTTTTCAATAATCTTAGTCATAACTCCACCAAGAGTTTCAATACCAAGGCTTAAAGGTGTAACGTCAAGTAAAAGAACATCTTTAACATCTCCACGTAAAACACCACCTTGAATAGCAGCACCTGCAGCAACAACTTCATCAGGATTAACACCTTTGTTAAGGTCTTTTCCACCGAAGTATTTAGAAACAGCTTCTTGAGCAGCTGGAACACGAGTAGAACCACCAACCATAATAATCTCTTTAATCTCATTTTTATCTAAATCAGATTCTTGCATAGCAGTATCTATGTGAGAGATAGTTTCTTCAATTAATTCAGAAATCATACCTTCAAATTTAGCACGAGTAAGTTTTACAACTAAATGCTGTGGTCCAGCTTCTGTCATAGTGATAAATGGTAAGTTAATCTCTGTTTCAGTTGCAGAAGATAGCTCTTTTTTAGCATTTTCAGCAGAATCTTTAAGACGTTGAAGTGCCATTTTGTCATTTTTAAGTTCAATTCCATGAGAATTTTTGAACTCAGCATTTAAGAAATCAACAATTTTATTATCAAAATCATCTCCACCTAAAAACGCATTACCATCAGTTGAAAGAACTTCAAAAGTACCATCAGAAATCTCAAGAGTTGTAACATCAAATGTTCCACCACCAAGGTCATAAACAAGTACATTCTCTTCAGTTTTAGAATCAAGACCATAAGCAAGTGCAGAAGCAGTTGGCTCGTTGATAATACGAAGAACATTTAAACCAGCAATAGTACCAGCATCTTTTGTAGCTTTACGTTGTGCATCATTAAAGTAAGCAGGAACTGTAATTACAGCATCAGTTACAGTTGAACCGATATAAGCTTCAGCATCTTCTTTAAGTTTAACAAGAATTTTTGCAGAAATTTCTTGTGGAGTATAAATTTTACCCGCAACATCAACACAAGCAGCACCATCTTTATCTATAATATTGTAAGTTACTTTATCGTGAGCAGATTTAGCATTTTCCTCATTCATCATAAGACCCATAATTCTTTTAATAGAAGAGATAGTCTTTTCAGGATTTGTAATAGCTTGACGTTTAGCTGGATCACCAACAAGAACATCACCTTTATCTGTAAATGCTACAACTGATGGAGTTGTGTTTTTACCTTCTGCATTAGGGATGATTTTCGCTTCACCGCCTTCATATACTGCTACACACGAGTTTGTTGTTCCTAAATCTATTCCAATTACTTTTGACATATTAATTCCTTATTATTTTTTATATTTATATTTAATATTTACGAACTTAATTCGCTACTACTACCATCGCTTCTCTTAAAGGGCGACTTTTGTATTTGTAACCTGTTTGAAAAGTTTGAACAATCTGTCCACTTTCAACATCTTCACTATCCATAGCTTGAATAGCATTATGAATGTTAGGATCAAAAGGTTCATCGTGTGCAACTAAAGCAACACCATGTTTTTCAAGTTGTGTTAAAAAAGATTTATGAGTAAGCTCAATTCCCTCTTTTAGTTTATCAAAAAGTTCTGCTTTATCTGCATCACCCTCTACCGATTTCATCGCTCCATCAAGAGCATCAAGTACAGGAATCATATCTTTTGCAAATTTTTCATTTGCATATTCAACAGCTGTATATTTTTCACGCTCAAGACGTTTTTTGATATTATCAAAATCAGCATGAACACGTGCATATTTATCTTTTAATTCAGCCATCTCTGTTTGTAAAAGGTCAAACTCATTTTCAACAGCTTCAGCTTCAGCTTCCACCTCTTCTAAGTTTTGTTCTATTGTATCCTCAGATTTTTGAGGTTCTTCTTTAGACATAAATTAAGCTCCTTTTTGTGTAAAAGTTGAGAGTATTATACATATTGAGTGTAACAATGTCAAGTATTACTTTAGTCATTTACTATCAACTAGGAAATTAAAGCTATACAACTATTGTAAGAGTTTCTTTTAAATTCATAAAAAAAAACTTGCTATAATACATAAAAATTAAAAAGAAAATAGGAAAAAGAATGATATTTACAACAACGAATGCTTCAACATTTGAATTAGAGTTTAATGAACTACTACAACGCGGAAAGATGGATATGGCTCATGTTAGCTCTATTGTTGGAAATATTATTGATGAGATTAAAACTGATAAGAACAGTGCTTTAAAAACTCATATCTCTAAGTTTGACAACTGGAGTCCACAAGAGGATAGTGACCTTAAAATATCTACTGAATCTATGAGTAAAGCTTATGATGAACTAGATGCAAAACTAAAGTCTGCTCTTCATTTATCGTATGACAGAATCAAAGTGTATCACGAAAAACAAAAACCAAAATCTTGGTTTGATGATGAGCCAAATGGTACTATATTAGGTCAGCGTGTTACTGCTGTTGATAGTGCTGGTCTTTATATTCCTGGTGGAAAAGCTGCTTATCCATCTTCGCTTTTAATGAATGTTATTCCAGCTCAAGTTGCTGGTGTTGAAAATATTGTAATCTGTACTCCAACACCAGATAATGAACCAAACTCTCTTTTACTTGCAGCGTGTCATCTTTGTGGTGTAGACCAAGTTTACAAAGTTGGTGGAGCTTCTGCAATCGCTGCAATGGCTTATGGAACGGAGACTATTCCTAAAGTAGATGTTGTAACAGGTCCCGGTAATATCTTTGTTGCAACTGCTAAAAAAATGGTTTTTGGTGATGTAAATATAGATATGATAGCAGGACCAAGTGAGATAGGTATTTTAGCTGATGATAGTGCAGATGCTAATCATTTAGCGATAGATTTACTCTCTCAAGCTGAACATGATGAGATGGCAAGTTCTATTTTAATCACACCATCACAAAAATTAGCAGATGAAGTAAAAATAGAACTAGAAAATTGGTTAGTGAAACTTCCTCGTCAAGAGATAGCTAGAAAATCTATAGAAGAACGCGGCGCGATAATTGTAACTGAGACTATGGAAGAAGCGATAGATTTAATGAACGAGATAGCTCCTGAGCATTTAGAGGTTGCAACAAACTCTCCTTTTGAGCTTCTACCACTTATCAAACATGCTGGTGCAATTTTCTTAGGTCATAATACTCCTGAAGCGATAGGTGATTATGTGGCTGGACCAAACCATACTCTTCCAACGGGTGGAACAGCTAAGTTTTACTCTCCTTTAGGGGTTGAGAACTTTATGAAGAAAACTTCTATTATCGCATTTAGTAAAAAAGCTATTAATGAGATAGGAGAAGAGTGTGCCTTAATAGCAAATACAGAGGGTTTAACAGCTCATGAAGAATCTGTAAGAGTTAGATTAGGATAATAAAAAAAGGATTTCTTTATGTCTATTGATAATAAACTTATTTTTGAAAACTCGAAAAACCTTAATATTTTATACGTAGAAGATGACGAACTTCTACGTGTATCTACAGCTAGATTACTTTCTAATTTTTTTAATCATATTGAAACTGCTGTTGATGGTCAAGATGCTTATGATAAGTATCTAAAATATTTTGAAGAACATAATCTATTCTATGATATTGTTATGACTGATATTAATATGCCAAAATTGAATGGTTTGGATTTAGTTAAAAAAATCAAACATCTCAATAATGAACAAGTTACTATAGTTATAACAGCCTTCAATGAAAAAAAATACCTTAAATCTGCCATCAACCTTTCAATAGATGAGTTTATTTTAAAACCTATTGAATATGATGAACTGAAAAATGCCCTCTATACAACATCACAATTGGTAGCTGAAAAAAAATTAATTGAACATTATTATAATGATATTGAAGAAAAAAATATATTAGGTATCGATTTAGTAGATGCAAGAAATTTTAATTATGCAACAGATATTGTTCAAGATTTAATAGAAAATAAAGAACATATCTCTAAACTATGGACAGAAAAAGTGATGATTAAGGAGTGTTTAGAAAAACATACCATAGATGTTGAATACTTTAGAAAACACTATGCTATAAAAGTTATTGAATATTTTTTAAATGTTATTCAAGGTAATGAAAAGATTGGAAACTGTCCCGTTATATTTGTAATGCTAGATTTTTTCAAAAATAAAGAACTTCCCTTAGATGATATTTTTATGATTTGTGTACTTTTTAAAAACAGTATTACCGCTTATATATTTGATAAATATAGTTTTAATCATCAACTTTTTGATGATATTTCCTATATTTTAGATAAAAACTTTGAAGGTGTAATAGTCAATTACTTAAAATTAAAAGGCTGTAAAGAACAACCTATTATTCAAAAGAGTATTGAACAAAAAATTATTATTAATGACAATGAAATAGTTGAATATAAAGGTGAAGTAACTAACTATGTTGAGTATGTTATAGAACATGATATTTATGAACTTCAAGACTTAGAGGAAGATATTGATTCTTTAGCTATCTCTGTAACAGAGAGTAAAAAAGCTACGATAGAAGATTATATCAAATTAGGGGAACAGATACATAGTTATGGTTCTATTTTACAAAACTATCCAATATTCACAAAACTTGGAACAAGTATCGCTAAACTAGGTATAAATTTAACAGATAATGCGCAAATACTATTTGATGATACAAATAAGATGTCAAATATCGTTGCACTTATAGAGGGTTTTGTAAATGATTTAATTGTGTGGAGAAAGGAGATTTTTGAAAATAATATAGAAAATCCTTACTTCTTAGATAGCTCATTTTTCTCTAATGTAGACACTATTATCATGTTTATAGAGTATGATGAAACACAAGCAACAGAAGAAGAGTTTGATGATGATGGAATGGAATTTTTTTAAATTCCAGCCCACCACATACGTAACCATAATCCCCATGTAGTTGTATATCCAACATCACTAAACACTAGCTCTTTATTTTTAGAATATATAAAAGTTGTCGGATAAGCTCCTATTTTAAATCGTTGAGATAATGCTCCTTTTTTGTCATTTATTACCATGAAATCTAAACTATTTTCATCTAAAAATTTTTCTATATCATTCCCTGAACCTGATTTTACAGCTATCGTTATAACTTGAAAATTTTCAGCAATGGTACTAATATTTGAAGCTTCTGCTTTACAAGTTGGACACCATGTTGCCCAAAAATGAACGAGTATAGGTTTATCACTATCTAATGTATACTCTTTATTATCTATTAAAACAATTTTATCCAAAGAGAGTGCTTCTTTATTTAAGTCTGTACTTTTATATAAACTTATCGCATTGGCAAATATTGTCATGGTTACTATAAAAAGTGCTATTTCTTTAATATAGTGCATTATTTTTGATTTCATTTTGTTACTAACCTTTTTTTCAATTTATCAAGCAAATTTTAGCTCTAATATAATTAATAAATGATAATATATTGTAATAATAAAGGAATATTATGATTAAAATTATTATGGCTATTATAGTTTCAATTATAATATCTGGATGTAACTCTACTAAACCAGCACAATTTTCAAAAATTCAGTTTCAAACAGTTGATGCTAAAGATGCTATCTTAGTTCAAACTGGAAATGAAAAATTATATTGTGTTAAATGTGGAATGGACTTAGTAAAATTTTATAAAACTTCTCATACTGCTGAACAGGATAGTACAAAATATCAATACTGTTCTCTTCACTGTTTAGAGGAACATTTAGGAGAGGGTGTAACACTTAAAAATCCAAAAGTAGTTGATGTTTCATCACTAAAATTGATTTCAGTTACAGAGGCTTACTATGTTGTTGGTAGTTCTAAAAGAGGTACTATGACAAGAATTAGTAAATATGCTTTTAAAAATTTAAGTGATGCAAAAGATTTTCAATTACAGTATGGTGGAGAGATAATGAACTTTAACTCTGCTAGAAAAAAAGCACAAGAAGATTTTAAACATTATAGAAGATAGGATAAAATATTTATGAAAGATGTAAAATATAAAATATTAATTGTTGATGATGTACCAGAAAACATAACAATTGTTGAAAATATACTTGATGTTGCAGGATATGAAACAACTACAACTACAACAGGTATCGAAGCACTAGAGTTAGTGAATGAGGAAAATTTTGACCTTATTCTTTTAGATATTATGATGCCTCAAATGAGTGGTATCGAAGTATGTCAATATCTAAAAAAGAACCCTTTGACATATTCTATTCCTGTGATATTTCTAACAGCAAACTCGGATAGAGATACTCTTATCAAAGCGTATGAAGTTGGTGGTAGTGACTACCTTAAAAAACCTTTCTTTAAAGAGGAACTTATAGCTAGAGTGAGTTCAAGATTAAAAATAAGATATTATGAGAGAAATCTTGAAATCAAAGTAGAAGAGAAAACAAAAGCTATTTCAGATATGCAACTTCAACTAATGTATGTTCTTGGAAGTATTGCAGATGGTCGTTCAGATAAAAGTTATGCACATGTTAAACGTGTTTCTGAATTTACATATCTACTTGCTAGACTTTATGGAATGAATGAGGAGGAAGCACAACTCTTAAAAAATGCTTCATCTTTACACGATATTGGAAAATTAGATATTCCTGATTATATTTTACATAAAGATGAAGCTCTTGATAAAAAAGAGCAATTTGAAATGAGTAAACATGCTTCTTTAGGAGCAAAAATCTTAGAAAGTTATAACCTTCCTATTTTTAATATAGCAGTTATTGTAGCAGAACAACATCATGAAAAATTTGATGGTAAAGGTTACCCAGATAGACTCAAAGGTGAAAATATTCATATATATGCTCGAATAGTAACTATTGCAGATGTATTTGATGAACTATCTTCTAAAAGAGTTGAACAAGGTGCTTGGTCTCAAGAGGAGATACTTGCATATATGAAGAATATGAGTGGAAGCTATTTTGATCCTCAACTTATAGATATTCTTTTTGAAAATCTTGACCAATTTTTAAATATTTATAAAGTTAGAGTAGATAAAGAGCAGTTAGAAAAAAAACTAGAAAAAAAGAAAAAAAACAGTTTTATAAGCTGGATGTTTAAAAAGAAAAAAAGTTAGGAAAATTATGATTGATTTAAAATTACTACAAAAAGATTTCGATGGTGTAAGTGCTAAACTGATGCGAAAAGGTGTAAGTGAAGAGCTACTAAATGAGTTAAAAACTAAAAATGAAGAGTTAAAAGTTGCTAAACAAGGCTTTGAAAAGTTACAAGCACTTCAAAACTCTATGAGTAAAGAGTTTGGTATTTATAAACGTGAAGGTAAAGACATTAGCGAACTTAAAGCTAAAGTGGATGCGAATAAACTTCTTATTAATGATGCTATTGAACTTCAAAGAACAGCTCAAGAGAGTTTAGAAAAATCTGTAATGGCTATTCCAAATATGCCAGATGATTCTGTTCCAGATGGTGCAGATGAAGATGATAATGTAGAGATGAAAAAAGTTCTTACTCCTAAGGAGTTTAGCTTTACACCTAAAGAGCATTGGGAATTAGCAGAGCAAAATGGATGGATAGATTTTGAGCGTGGTGTAAAACTAGCAACTTCAAGATTTAGCGTTTCATTTGGAATGGGTGCAAGACTTGAACGTGCCTTGATTAACTTTATGTTAGATTTCAATCGTGAGCGTGGATTTGATGAAGTGAGTGTTCCAGCACTTGTAAATCGTACAGCACTAGAAGGAACAGGACAATTACCAAAATTTGAAGATGATTTATATAAGATGGATGGTCAAGAACTTTTTTTAATTCCAACAGCAGAAGTACCTGTTACAAATCTTTATCAAGATGAGATTTTAACAGCAGATGAGTTACCTAAAAAAATGACAGCTTATACATCATGTTTTAGAAAAGAAGCTGGTGCAGCAGGACGTGATACAAGAGGGATGATAAGACAACATCAATTTCACAAAGTTGAGTTAGTTGCTCTATCAAAACCTGAAGAGAGTGAATCGATATTTAATGATATGGTAGCTTGTGCTTCTGATATTTTAACTGCATTAGAACTTCCTCACCGTCAAGTAAGATTATGTACTGGAGATTTAGGTTTTAGTGCTGCATATACTGTTGATTTAGAAGTGTGGTTACCAGGGCAAAATCAATATCGTGAAATCTCTTCTATAAGTAACACAAGAGATTTTCAAGCAAGACGTGCAAAAATCCGTTATAAAGATGGGAAGAAAAATCTGTTTGTTAATACATTAAATGGTAGTTCTTTAGCAGTTGGTCGTACTCTTGTTGCTATTATGGAAAACTGTCAGAATGAAGATGGTAGTATTGATATTCCTGAGGTTTTAAAGCCTTATTTGGGAATGTAAGTTCTGTTAGTACATATCTGTTGCAGTGTAGATTCACACTTTTTTTTAGAAAAACTCAAAGTTGATTATCCTAGTGAGAAGCTAATAGGCTTCTTCTATGATCCAAATATTCATCCCTATTCAGAATATAAACTTCGATTATTAGATGTTCAACGCTCTTGTAATAATCTTGGTCTTGAGCTAATAGAAGGGGAATATGACTTTGAAAATTGGATAGAAGCGGTAAAAGGTTTAGAAAGTGAGCCTGAAAAGGGTAAACGTTGTGAGGTTTGCTTCGATAAACGTTTTGAAGTAAGTGCAAATAAAGCACTTGAACTTGGAGAGAAATCTTTTACAACTACTCTACTGGTTAGCCCTCTGAAATCTCAAGAACAACTTAAAAAAAGTGGTGATATTTTTTATGAAAAAACAGGTGTAAAGTTTATATCTGTTGATTACCGTTCAGGTGGTGGTTCACAAGACCAAAGTCGTGTAACAAAAGAGCAAAAACTTTATCGTCAAGATTATTGTGGTTGTCTATTTGGACTAACTATGCAAAGAGAACAGCAAAACAGACTTATGGATGAGATGTTTTCTCCTATCTCAAATCAAGTTTTACCTGCATCAATAGAGGAACGATTAGAGATATATCAAAGACGAATAGAGTTAGAAGAACAAAATATTGACTATAAAATAATAAAACATAAATTTTTGAATTATCGTCAATTTAATTGTAAACTTATAGCAGGTAAAAAAGAGGATATAGATGCTTATGCTCTCTCTTTTTCAACTCTTCCTAGAAAAAAGGCACAAGGTCGTATAGAGTTTTTAGATAAAAATATCTATTATTTTAATAGAGAAGAGATAAAAATTATTACATTAGATTATTTTAATAGTTTATGTGAAACACAATATAAAACAGTAAAAGAGCTTATCTATAATCCTCCATCTTTACAAATTGAACAAACTATTCGTAATCAAATTTCAGATGCAAACTATGACTTAACACCTATTATAGTATTAGAAAAAATAATTGATACAAAAATAACAATTTTTCTTGATGCAAAAACTTATGAAGACACTAAAGAAAAGATAATCCTATTATAATCTTTTTTTTGCTAGAATAGCCAAAATTATTTACAAGGCTTTTACTTATGACTATGGATGTTATTGAAATACAAGAGATTTTACCTCACAGATACCCTTTTTTACTGATTGATAGAGTTACAGATGTTACTAAAGATGAATCATTAATAGGTTATAAAAATGTAACTATCGGTGATAATGTATTTCAAGGACATTTTCCAGGGCATCCAATTTACCCAGGTGTGATGATACTTGAAGGGATGGCACAAGCTGGTGGAATTTTAGCATTTAAAAGTATGGATATGACTAAAGAGGAAGCAGCTACTAAAGTTGTTTACTTTATGAGTATCGATAAAGCTAAATTTCGTGCGCCAGTTAAACCAGGAGATAAACTAGAGTATCGTATCTCAGTTATCAAACAAAAAGGTAGCATCTGGATGTTAGATGGTAAAGCTTATGTTGATGATAAACTTGTTTCTCAAGCTGAATTAAAAGCTATGATAGTTGATAAATAGTAACATATTATGAATCAAAAAATATCTCACTTAGCCATTATTGAAGATGGCGCTATTATTGGTGAAAATGTTGAAATAGGTGCTTTTTGTTTTATCTCATCTGAAACTACTATCGGAGAGGGAACAACTATCGCTCAAAATAGTTGTATTTATGGTAAAACAACTATCGGTAAAAACAATAAAATATTTTCTCACTCTGTTTTAGGTTCTGATCCACAAGACCTAAAATTTGATGGCGAAGATGTTGAACTGATCATAGGCGATAACAATACAATAAGAGAATTTACTCTATTTAACCCTGGAACAAAAGGTGGTGGTGGAAAAACTCTTGTAGGAAATCACAACCTTTTTATGGGTTATGTTCATTTAGGGCATGATGTTATTATTGGAAATCACTGTATTTTAGCAAACGCTGCTACTTTAGCTGGTCATGTTGAACTTGGAGATTATGTTGTGATAGGTGGAATGACACCTATTCATCAGTTTATCCATATTGGAAATTATGCTATGATTGGCGGGGCAAGTGCATTAGCACAAGATGTTCCTCCCTTTTGTATGGCAGAGGGTAATCGTGCTAATTTACGTGGTCTTAATCTAACAGGTCTAAGACGTAAATTAGCTCGTGATGATATAAATGCACTTAAATCTGCTTACAGAGAACTATTTGAATCGGGTAAACCACTTAAAGATAGTGCAAGTGAAATAATTGAAAATACAGAAAATCATTATGTTCATGATTTATGTAATTTTGTTTTAAAAACAAAAAGGGGAATCCCCTTTGAGAGGAAAAATATATGATAGATAGAAAGTGTAGTTTTTGTGAAACTCGTGAAAGTGAAGAAAATCCACTTATTGCTGGTAATGGTGTTTATATCTGTAAAAATTGTGTTGTTTCAGCATATAAAATTATGTTTGGCGATGAAAACATAGAAAAAACAGATAAAGATAAAGAGCTACTTAAAGCCGTTGAAACTCTTATGACACCAAAAGAGTTAGATACTTTTTTAGGTGATTATATTATCGGTCAAGAGCGTGCTAGAAAACTTTTAAGTGTTGCTGTTTATAACCATTATAAAAGAATTTTCAAAACTCATACTGTTGAAGATGATGATACAGAGATAGCAAAATCAAATGTTTTACTTATAGGACCAACAGGTTCAGGAAAAACATTAATGGCTCAAACTATCGCAAGAGTTTTAAATGTTCCTATCGCTATTGCAGATGCTACAAGTTTAACAGAAGCTGGTTATGTTGGAGAGGATGTTGAAAATATTTTAACAAAACTTATCCAAGCAGCAGATGGAGATGTTGAACGCGCTCAAAAAGGTATAGTTTTTATAGATGAAGTAGATAAAGTAGCTCGTATGAGTGAAAATCGTTCTATCACTCGTGATGTATCTGGAGAGGGTGTTCAACAAGCACTTCTTAAAATTATTGAGGGTGCTGATGTAAATATTCCACCAAAAGGTGGACGTAAACATCCAAATCAAGAGTTTACATCTATTGATACTACAAATATTTTATTTATATGTGGTGGTGCTTTTGATGGTCTTCACGATATTATGAAAAGAAAACAGGGTGAAAATGTTTTAGGTTTCGGTCATGAAAAAAGAACTAAAGATGAGCAAAAACCTACTTATGATATGGTTGAACCTGATGATTTAGTGCATTATGGTCTTATTCCTGAGCTTGTTGGTCGTTTACCTATTATCGCTTCATTAAGTGAGATAACTGAAGAGGATATGGTTCGTATTTTAACTGAGCCAAAAAACTGTTTAATTAAACAATATAAAAAACTTTTTGCTATTGATGATGTTGAGTTAGATTTTGATGAAGATGCTCTTAAATCTATCGCTGCAAAATCTATCAAAAGAAAAACGGGAGCTCGTGGTCTTCGTGCTATCTTAGAAGAAAATATGATAGATATTATGTATGAACTTCCTGAATATGCTGGTTATGAGGTTTTAATAACAAAAGAAGTTATCGAAGATGGTGAAAAACCAGTTTATATTAAGAAACCTACTCAAAAAACTGCATAAGGTATAAAGATGATATTTAATAAAATTATAGGTCTTTTTTCTAATGATTTATCAATAGATTTGGGTACGGCTAATACTATTGTTATCGCTAAGGGTCGTGGTATTATTATCAATGAACCATCTGTTGTTGCTGTTAAAACTGAAAAATATGGTCAATCAAGAGTTTTAGCAGTTGGACATGAAGCAAAAGATATGGTTGGTAAAACACCTGGTAATATTAAAGCTATTCGTCCTATGCGTGATGGTGTTATTGCTGATTTTGATATGACTGAAAAGATGATTAGAAAATTTATTGAAAAAGCTCATGGAAGAAGCTCTCTCATAAGTCCTAGAATTATTATTTGTGTTCCTTATGGTTTAACGCAAGTTGAACGTAAAGCTGTTCGTGAGTCTGCATTAAGTGCTGGAGCTAGAGAAGTTTTTCTTATAGAAGAACCTATGGCAGCAGCTATTGGTGCTGGTGTTGAGATTAGAGAGCCTAAGGGTAATCTAGTTGTGGATATTGGTGGTGGTACTACTGAAATTGGTGTTGTTTCTTTAGGTGGTCTTGTTTTATCAAAATCTATTAGAACTGCTGGAGATAAGATAGACCAAGGTATAGTAAACTATGTAAGAAAAAAATACAATCTTCTTATTGGTGAACGTGTTGCTGAAGAGATTAAAATTGCTATAGGAACAGCTGTTCAATTAGATGAAGAGATGACTATGACAATTACAGGACGTGACCAAGTTGAAGGACTTTTAAGTTCAGTTGAACTTACAAGTGAAGATGCAAGAGAAGCGATGAAAGAACCTCTAGTTGAAATCTCTGAAGCATTACTGAGTGTATTAGAAAAAATTCCACCAGATTTAGCAGGAGATATTGTAAACCATGGTATCATCTTAACTGGTGGTGGTGCATTAATTCGTGAGTTTGATAAATATCTTTCAGATATTGTTAGAATTCCAGTTTTTGTGGCGGATGAACCTCTTTTGGCTGTTGCACATGGAACAGGAAGAGCTTTAGAAGAGATAGACCTACTGCAGGAGCTTTTTGAAAATGAATAAAGAGCTCTTTAGCTTTTTATTTATATTTATTGTTCTTTCTATTACTGCTCTAAACTACTCCCCTATTATACAAACACCTATTATTAGCTTTTTAAATAAAATAAAAATAAACTATCACTATTCTGTAGAGTCTATTGAAAATAGTATTAATAAACATATTTCTCAAACAGAAAAAATTGAGAAATTAGAAGAGGAACTTAGACATTTTGAAAATAACCATCTTGTAATGCAACAACTTGCAAATGAGATTAAAGATCTTTTTGAAGAGAATAATTCCCAGTTTCAAAGTGATCCAAGGGTAGAACTTATACGCAGTATATCTTATGAAAAATTTGGTGATTTAAACAGAGTGTGGATAGATATGAAGGATTATAATAGTTCGAAAATTTATGGACTAGTATATAAAGAGTTAGTAGCAGGTATAGTGATACCAAAAAATAGTATGCCATTAGCACTTCTTAATAAAGATTTAAAAAGTTCGTATGCTGTTTATGTTGGTAAAAATAAAGCACCAGGTATTGCCCATGGAAATAATTCCGAAAATATACTCATTAAATTTATTCCAACATGGTTTAAAATAAATGAAGGTGATGAAATTATCACATCAGGATTGGATAAAATATTTTTTAAGGGTTTAAAAGTAGGTAGAGTTATATCTGTTACCGCATCTCAAGGCTATCAAAATGCTATTGTTGAGCCTTATTATAAGGCAAATGAAATTAATTATTTTCATATTATAAGGAGTCTCTATTGAAATATATACTTATCTTTTTTCTAATATTTTCAACTTTAAATGCACAAGAAAAATCAAAAAAAGAAACACTTAGTATTGGTGCTGGTTTGTATCTGCAAACTCAACCATATAAAGATGTTAATACACTTAAACTTCCTTCACCTGTTATTTTTTTTGATAATAGTCTTTTATATATACGATGGACAAGAGTTGGTCTTTATTTTCTTGGAGAAAAGCAAGATAATTATGCTTGGGCTTTTTCATTTACTGCTATGCCAAGAACTTATGGTTATACAAGTGATGATATTGTATCTATGAAAGAAAGAGAATCAAGTTGGGAAGGTGGTCTTTCTTTTAGTGGAAAAATAGATAACTCTTATATGGAAATTATGCTATTAACAGATATTTTAGATAGAGAAAAATCTTTTGTTATTAAAACAGATATTGGTTATGATTTTAAGATAGATAAGTTTTCTTTTTATCCAAGTATAAATTTAACATATCAATCTAAAGAGTTTATAAACTACTATTATGGGGTTACTCAACAAGAGAAAACTACTTTTAGAGATATTTATTTACCAGATGGTGGTTTACAAATAGGTATACAAACATTTATAAACTATCCATTTACAGATACTCTAGCAACACTTATTAATCTAAAAATTGATAGACTATCAGATGAAGCTATCGATAGTCCTATTGTCAATGAAAAGTATATATACTCTGGTCTACTCTCTTTGATGTACAGTTTTAACTATTAAACTCATCAAATATTAAGTACCTATTTAGTATAATCAGCAAATTTCATATACATTTTTAAGAGGTAAAAATATGCCAAAACGCACCGACATTAAAACTATTTTACTTATAGGTTCTGGTCCGATTGTTATCGGTCAAGCTTGTGAATTTGACTACTCAGGAACTCAAGCTGTTAAAACTCTTAAAGAGCAAGGCTACCGTGTAGTTCTTATCAACTCTAATCCTGCAACTATTATGACAGACCCGGAGTTTGCTGATAGAACATACATCGAACCTATCAAAGAAGATGTTATTGCTAGAATTATCAAAAAAGAAAATGTAGACGCTGTTCTACCAACTATGGGTGGACAAACTGCTCTAAATGTAGCTACAAGTATGTATGAAAAAGGTATGCTTGAGGGTGTAGAATTTTTAGGTGCAACTCCTGAAGCTATTCATAAAGGCGAAGACCGTTCAGCGTTTAATGAAGCGATGATTAAAATTGGTATGGATCTCCCAAAAAGTGCTAATGCTTATACTGTTGATGAAGCGATAGAAAAAGCTAAAGAGATTGGTTTTCCAGTTATTAGTAGAGCTTCTTTTACTCTTGCTGGTGGTGGTTCTGGTGTTGCTTACAATATGGAAGAGTTCAAAATTCTTGCAGAGGAAGGTCTTTCAGCGTCTCCAGTAAACGAAATCGAAATTATGGAATCTATGTTAGGTTGGAAAGAGTACGAGATGGAGGTTATCCGTGATAAAGCGGATAACTGTATCATCGTTTGTGCTATTGAAAACTTTGACCCTATGGGTGTTCATACGGGAGATAGTATCACTGTTGCTCCTGCTCTTACACTTACTGACAAAGAGTACCAAAGAATGCGTAATGCTTCTTTTGACATCTTACGTGAAATTGGTGTTGATACTGGTGGTTCTAATGTTCAATTTTCAATCTGTCCAAACACTGGTCGTATGATTGTTATCGAGATGAATCCTCGTGTTTCACGTTCATCTGCACTAGCATCTAAAGCTACTGGTTATCCTATCGCAAAAGTTGCAACACTGTTAGCTATCGGTTATACTCTTGATGAGATTACAAATGATATTACGGGAACACCTGCATCTTTTGAACCTGTTATAGATTATGTTGTAACTAAAATTCCTCGCTTTACATTTGAAAAATTCCCTGAAGCTGTAAGTACATTAAGTACATCTATGAAATCAGTTGGTGAAGTTATGGCTATTGGTCGTACGTTTAAAGAGTCTATGCAAAAAGCTCTTTGTTCATTAGAAACTGACCTTTGTGGATTTAATGAGATAGATGCAGATATGGAAGAAGTAAAACACGAAATCCGTCGTCCAAATGCAGATAGAATGTTATATGTTGCAGAGGGTTTCCGTCGTGGAATGACTATTGATGAGATGTTTGATACTTGTAAAATTGACCATTGGTTTTTATATCAAGTTCAAGAGTTAATAGAATCAGAGGCAAAAGTAACAGACAAAGTTCTTTTTGATGATTTACTTATGAGAGAATTAAAAGTTGATGGTTTTTCAGATAAACGTATCTCTCAACTTATCGTTAAAAATTCTGAGCATACAGTAACAGAAAATGAAGTATATGATGCTAGAAAAAAACTAGGTGTTAGTTTAGAGTTTAATGAAGTTGATACTTGTTCAGCTGAATTTGAAGCATTAACTCCATACCTTTATTCAACTACAAATATTACAAAACTTCCAAATGTTAAAAAACGTCATAGTGATAAGAAAAAAGTTCTTATTTTAGGTGGTGGACCTAACCGTATCGGTCAAGGTATCGAGTTTGATTACTGTTGTGTTCACGCTGCTTTTGCACTTAAAGAGATGGGTGTTGAGACAATTATGCACAACTGTAATCCTGAAACTGTTTCTACTGATTATGATACTTCTGATGTACTTTACTTTGAACCTATCGACTTTGAGCATGTTCGTGAAGTTGTTGAAAATGAGAAACCAGATGGTATTATCGTTCACTTTGGTGGTCAGACACCTCTAAAACTTGCTGATGCTCTTACTAAAATAGGCGCACCTATTATCGGTACAACGTCTGCTGTTATTGATTTAGCAGAAGATAGAGAACAGTTTTCTAACTTTGTTATCAAAAATGGACTCAAGCAACCTGAAAATGGATTAGCTCGTAAAAAAGAGGAAGCAGGACCAATTGCAGAAAAACTTGGTTTTCCAGTTTTAGTACGTCCATCGTTTGTTCTTGGTGGTCGTGGTATGAAGATAGTTTATTCTCAAGAAGAGTTAGCTGAATATATGACTTTAGCTATCAGTGTTTCAAATGAAGCTCCTGTTTTAATTGATAAGTTTCTTGACCAAGCTATTGAACTTGATGTTGATTGTATTTGTGATGGAAAAGAGGTTTATATCGGTTCTGTTATGCAACATATTGAAGAAGCTGGTATTCACTCTGGAGATAGTGCGTGTTCACTTCCTCCTGTCAATCTTTCAGATGAGATGATTGAAAAAGTGGAACAACAAACAAAGACTATAGCTCTAAATATCGGTGTTGTTGGTTTAATGAATGTTCAATACGCTATCTATCAAGATGAGATTTATCTAATTGAGGTTAATCCTCGTGCATCTCGTACAGTTCCTTTTGTATCAAAAGCGACAGGTATGCCACTTGCAAAAGTTGCAACTCGTGTAATGTATGGCGAAACATTGAGAAGTTCATTAGAATTTTATGATAAATATGAAATTGTTCAAGAAGTGAATGGTATCTTAAAACCTCGTTTAAAAGGTCACGTTTCTGTAAAAGAAGCTGTTTTTCCTTTCCATAAACTTGTAGGTGCTGACCTTTCTCTCTCTCCTGAAATGAAATCTACGGGTGAAGTTATGGGGATTAGCTCAAACTTTGGTATCTCTTTTGCAAAAGCACAACTCTCTGCTGGAAATACAATTCCAACAGGTGGAACTTGTTTCTTATCATTTGTAGATACCGATAAACAACATGCTGCTGAAATAGGAAAAGGTCTTGTAGATAACGGTTTTAAACTTGTTGCTACAAAAGGAACACAAACTATTTTAGAAAAAGCTGGTATAGCTTGTGAGAGAGTTCTTAAAATTTCAGAGGGTCGTCCAAATATTGAAGACAGTATGAAAAATGATGAAATATCTATGGCTATTAATACTTCGGATAACAACACATCTAAAAAAGATGCAACAGTTATCCGTCAAGAGGTTCTTAGACGTAGTATTCCATATTTTACAACTCTAAGTGCAGCAAGAGCGTTAATCTTAGCATTAGAAGAGATGAAAAATGATTCTTGGTCCGATGTTTCAGCTATTCAAGATTTTTTAAACTAAAAACTTGCCAACAATACTACTCCAAACCGACACTACTGTCGGTTTTTTATCTCAAGATAGCCAAAAGCTTTTTGAGATAAAATCTCGTCCTCAAACAAAACCATTTTTAAAGATTTATAACTCCTTACAAACTTTTAAAAACGGTTTTCATAGAGTTCCCTCTTCTCAAAAAAAGCTATTTAGACGTTCAAACAAAACTACCTTTATTATTAAAAATCAAGCCTATCGAATATCAAGACTTACACTCAATTCTCAAGTGATTAGAAACTTCACTTGGCAATACTCTACATCAGCAAACGAAAGTGGTAAAAAATTTAATCGTAAATTTTGTGAAGATAAAAGTGATATAATAATAGAAGATAAAGATAGTCTAAGTGAAAAAACTTCCTCTATTATATTAAAAATAAACAATAAAAAGATAAGGAGATTAAGATGAGTAAACTATTTCAAGCATTTCTTAGTGGAATATTTTTTACCTATTTTATAGATTTTTTTCTTTTTCTTGGTATAAAAATACATTATATAGATTTTTATGAGATAGAGATTTACTATAATATCTTATTTGCTGATAATCAAAATATCTTTATCTATCTTTTTTTTACAATTTTTATAGGGTATTTAGTGATATATCTTAATGCTTTAAAAACTAAGATATTTATAGTCGGAACTTTAATGTTACTCTCTTTTTCAACAATGATACAGCCTATTGGATATTTATTAGGAGAGCTTCTATTTATGAAAAAAAAAATTACATTTCAAACAAAAAAACATAGTTTTAGTGGTGATATATATTATAGTGGACGTGAAAATATCACTTTTTTTGATTATGAACTTAATAAGACTATCACTTTACATAAAAAGGAAATAAAACGATGAAACATATATCTTCTATATCAGGTGGTGTAGTTCTAGGAACTGCTGGTGTTGCTATGATGAGTGTACTCGCTAGTTGTTCCTCTCCAGTTGAAGAGCAAAAACCACAAAACAAATTTGTAGTGATAGAAAAACAAGCTAACGGTAAATATATAGTAGTTGAAGAGATGCCAACAGATGGTGAGCCTCGTGCTATTATCCGTGAGAAAGATGCCAATGGAAAAGTTACAGAACGCTTCTTAAATGAAGAAGAGATGAAAACTTTAGCGCAACAAGAGTATCAAAAAGTTCAAGATGGAACAAGTGAAACTATCTCTGATGGGAATGATGATGGAATGGGTTTAGCTGGAACATTATTAGCTGTGGGTGCAGGTATGTTACTTGGAAGTGCCATTGCAAATTCATTATCAAATAATAAAAACTTTGCAAAAAATTCAGCAAGTGCAAACAGAAGTTCATATAGTCGTTCTAATAGAGCAACGGCATCAAAAACAAAAAGTAAGAAAAGAAGTTTTTTTGGTTCATCATCTTCATCAAGAAAAAGCTCCTCTTCTCGTAGATTTGGAGGTTAGAGTATGGTACAACTTCATACAATAAATCCTTTAGATGATAAATCTCTTGAAGAGTTAGGTTTTTCTTGGCATACAGATAGTGATGGCTCAAAATATGTAAGTGATAAACTTGTTCAAATATCGGTAGATGAAGCTGAAAACTACTATGAAGCCACAAATGAGATATACGATATGTATGTTAAAGGTGCTGAATATGTGATAGAAAATAATCTTTTTTTTGAACTAGGAATCCCTTTTAATTTAGTAGATGCTATTAAAAAAAGTTGGGAAAATGATGTTCATTGGCATATTTACGGACGTTTTGATTTAGCGGGTGGAATAGATGGAAAACCTATAAAACTGATAGAATTTAACGCAGATACTCCAACCTCCCTTTTTGAAACAGCACTTTTACAATGGGCTTTACTCAAACATAACGATATGAATGAGATGCAACAGTTCAATAATATTTATGAAGCGATTGAAGATAATTTTAAAAGACTCATCACTTTATTTGATGAACCTGAAGAGTTTGATAAAAGATATGATGGTTGGAAAATCCTTTTTTCAAGTGTAAGTGGCAATGAAGAGGAGGAAAAAACTACAAAATTTTTACAGCAGATAGCAACAGATGCAGGGTTTAATACATCATTTGAATATATGGATAGTGTTCGTTTTGATAATGACGGTATCTATGATAATGAAGATAATAAGTATGAATATTGGTTTAAACTTTATCCGTGGGAAGATATAGCGATAGATGAACCTGAACTTATGACAACACTTACAAATATTATGCAAAATCAAGAGGCTATTGTACTTAATCCCGCCTATACATTACTATTTCAATCAAAAGGTATGTTAAAGATATTATATGACCTATTTCCAGACTCTCCCTATCTTTTAAAAACATCTTTTGAACCTTTAGAGGGTATAAAATATGTAGAAAAAACTGTTTTTGGTAGAGAGGGTGCAAATACTAAAATAGTAGATAGTAGTGGAAAAGTTGTAGAGCAAACTGATGGTGATTATGATAACTATAAAAAAGTATATCAAGAGTATGTAGATTTTCCAAAAGATAGTGATGGTACAAAATATCAAGCTGGGGTATTTTTTGCCTATGAAGCATGTGGTATGAGTTTTAGAAAAGGCTCAGAGATTATGGATAATATGAGTAAGTTTGTTGGGCATGTTATTGATTAAAAAAAGTATAGGAAAAAAATGAAAACAAAAAACAGAATAAACTCAAAAGAAGCATTAGCACTTTATAATATGGATTTTTTTGAGTTAGGAACATTAGCAGATACACGACGTAAAGAACTTCACGGTAAAAAAACATATTTTAATATCAACCGTCATATAAACCCTACAAATATATGTGCAGATATTTGTAAGTTTTGTGCTTACTCTGCCAATAGAAAAAACCCTAATCCTTATACTATGAAACATGAAGAGATTTTAAAGATAGTTGCAGAGGTAGATGCTCGTGGGGCTAAAGAGGTTCATATCGTTTCGGCTCATAATCCAGATACTGGTTTGGAATGGTATTTAGATATATTTAAAAAGATTAAGACTCAGTTTCCACATCTTCACGTGAAAGCACTTACAGCAGCTGAAGTTGATTTTTTAGCACGTCATTATAATAAAAGCTATGATGAGATACTAGACCTTATGGTAAAAAATGGTGTTGATTCTATGCCTGGTGGTGGTGCTGAGATATTTGATGAAGAGGTACGTGATTATATCTGTAAAGGGAAAGTTACTTCAGACCAATGGTTAGAGATTCATAGAAAATGGCACGAGAGAGGAAAAAAGAGTAATGTTACTATGCTTTTTGGTCATATAGAAACTCGTGAACATCGAATAGACCATATGATGAAAGTACGTGAACTTCAAGATATTACAGGTGGTTTTAACTGTTTTATTCCTCTTGTGTATCAAACTCAAAATAACTATCTTAAAATTGAAGATGCAGTTACAGCTGATGAAGTTTTACGGACAATGGCAGTATCGCGTTTAGTCTTAGATAATGTTCCTCATCTTAAAGCTTATTGGGTAACTTCTACTGTAAATCTTGCTTTAGTAGCACAAGAGTTTGGAGCAAATGATTTAGATGGAACTATTGAAAAAGAGTCTATAAATTCAGCAGCAGGTGCTAAAAGTGCTAATGGTGTAAAGTTGGAAGATTTTACAGCACTTATTAGAAACAGTGGATTTACTCCTGTTGAGAGAGATAGTGTTTATAATGAGATTAGAGAGTGGTAAGCTAGTGCTATTTTGCACTATCACTTCACCAAAACTAATCCATCAATATATCTAAAATCTTTTAAATTCAAAGTATAGAGTTTTAGATTATGATTAATTGCAGTAGAAGCGATTAAACTATCTGGTATTCCGAGATTGTGACTTTTTGCATAGTTAAATATCAATTCTGTTGAAATTCTTGATATATTTTCATTTAATGGGAGTAATTCAAACAGTGATACAAAAACTTACATTAAAACTCTCTAACTTTTCAATAATAGTTTCATTCCCTTTGAGTATTTCAATTAATAGACTTCTTGCAAAACTAAAAATATAGTAAAATACAATATGAGAAAAATAGATAAATTCAAAGATATAGATGAAGCTACATTTAAAAGAGTTGTAGGTGTAAAAAGTACAACATATAAAGTG
>Ga0256837_1000727_pt1 | contig 26098 bp, 22 predicted proteins | sample 4562384metaG_FD_185976 | JGI IMG/M metagenome (GOLD analysis project Ga0256837, IMG submission 185976) | Hydrothermal vent microbial communities from Guaymas Basin, Mexico - 4561-384 | ecosystem: Environmental > Aquatic > Marine > Hydrothermal vents | place: Mexico: Guaymas Basin | collected... | reverse complement strand
TTTAACTCAAATTATAATGCAGTATTTAGTGGAACTTTTGATTTTAGTGCTTGTAGTGCTGAGTTAGATGTTAATCCAACAGTAACACAAGAAGATGTATTGACTTATGAAATATCTATAGATGAAGCTCAATCAACAGATACTGTAGTAACATTTAATGTAGGTGGAACAGCAACAGAAGGTGAAGATTATGAGTCATTTACACATAGTGTAACAATACCAGCAGGTCAAACATCTGTGACAATAGATATAGATCCTAATTCAGATGATATAGTTGAAGGTGCAGAAACTGTAGTATTAACTTTAGAAGAATCATCTAATTATACTTTAGGAAATAATACAGCAACTGGTATTATTAATGATTGCGATGTATTACCAGTTTCAGTGGATGAGAATATAAATATAGAGTGTGAAACTGCAGTTACAAATGTAACATTTGTAGTTGATGTATCAAGTAGTATGAGTGACAGTGACTTAGCACTTACTGAGCAATCAATTGCTAACTTAATTTCTCAATATGATGCTATGGGAAATGTTCATGTAAATATTATTCAAACATGGGGTGGAGCTGGAAGTGATGGAACTGGTTTAACTACAACTGGATGGAGCGATTCAACTATTAATACAGATGGTATCCTTGCAACAGATAAATGTGGTACAGATTTTAATCAAGGTCTTGAAGCTGCCGTTGATGCATATAGTAACACACCAGAAGATGGAAATGATGTAGTATTCTTCTTTGCTGATGGAAATACATATAGCAGCTATGAGACAGATTTTGATGCTTATTTACCTACATGGAATGAGTTTATTGAAGAAAATAATATTGAATTACATACAGTAGGAATTAATAGTGAATATTTAGATGATTTAGAAAAAATAGCTGATGCAGGGAATATTGATCCTGTATATGTTGATGATATAACAGAATTACCTAATGTAGTTTCTAATATTACAAATATTATTAATATTAGTGGAACATTAATGGATAATATTGACTTTGATGCAGATGGAAACTTTAGTGATACAGGAATTATTGAAACTATTTCTATTGATGGTACAGTATATACTGATGATAACTTCCCTAGTGATGGAGTTGTTACAAATGAAGGTGGAGTATTTAATCTTAACTTTGATGATGGATCATATACATATAGTATTGATAAATCAACACAAACAGATGGTATTTTAGATGAAAACTTTATAGTAGTTGCAAAAAATGAAAATGGTAATACAACAGAATTCAATGTAAATATTGATGGTGAAGACTGTCTTGTTTCAACATTAACATCTATTAATCTTATAGATGAAGATTGTGATACTGAATTAATATCTTATTTTGATGATGCTGATGATATTGATTTAACAGATATATTACCTTCTAATCAAGCTATTGATATAATTGATTTAAATAATAATATTAATGATACAGTAAAAATTGATATTCAATCAGTACTTGAATTAAGTGATTGTGATGATGATTTAGTATTTATTGGTAATAATGGAGATCAAATCAACTTTAATGATAATGAAGGTTGGACACTTAAATCAACTAATCAAACTATTGATGGTCAAGGTGATACTACATTTAGAGAATATACAAGTACAACAAATACAAATATTTCAGTATTTGTTGAAGATGAAATTCAAACTGACATTTAATAAAATAGAAGAGGTATTAATAACCTCTTTTATTAATAAAGACTAATAATTTGCAAAAAAACTTAGAAAAAGAAAACCAACAACTAAAACTTCAAATAAGAGAGCTTAAAAAACAAGTTATTGATGAAATTAGGCATAATAGGCAAAATGATAAAATGCTTTTTCAACAAAGTCGTATGGCTTCTATGGGTGAGATGATAGGTAATATTGCTCACCAATGGAGACAACCACTTATGGAGTTATCTTCAATAAGTATGGAGTTACAAGCAAAAGTTGAATTATTAGGTAAAGTTAGTAATGAAGAGATACTTGATGTTGTAGAAAAATCAAATAAAATCACTCAATATATGTCAGAAACAATTGATGATTTTCGTAATTTCTTTGCAAAAGATAAAGAGAAAGAAATTTTTAAAATATCTGATCAAATTAGTTCAGCAATTAATATTGTTAATGCTTCTTTAAAACAACATAATATTAAAGTTGAAATTATAGTACAAAAAAATTCTATAATTGAAGGTTTTAAAAATGAGTATTCTCAAGTTCTAATTAATATACTTTCAAATGCTAAAGATGCACTAATAAATAGAAATATAAAAAATTCAAAAATTGTAGTGAAAATATTAGAAAAAGATAACTTTAGTATAGTAGAAATATCTGATAATGCAGGTGGGATTAATATTGAACCTATTGAAAAAGTATTCGAACCATTTTTTACACATGATAAATTAAATGGAACGGGAATTGGTTTATTTATGTCAAAGCTTATTACTGAAAATAATATGAATGGAAGATTATTTGTAAAAAATAATGAAAAAGGTGCAGTTTTTATAATTACTGTTCCAAGGTTAATCAAGAATTAATCTATATCCTACACCAGAGATATTTTTTATAGAGCTTTTACCAATTTTATTTCTTAATTTATTCAATACAGCCTTTAGTGCAGCATCTGTTGCATAAAAAGGATCATCCCAAATATTCATTTTTATAAATTCTTTAGAGATATTTTTATCTTTATTTTTATATAGTAATTCTAAAAGAGCAATCTCTTTTGATGTTATATTTTTTTCTTTATTATTTTGAAATAACTGTTTTTTAGACATATTATAAACTATATTATTTGGAAACTTTATAATTTGAGGTTCATTTAATAATATCTCATCAATAGCATTATTTAAAGCTTCTTTTAATTTTGTAAAATTTAAAGGTTTAATAAGGTAATCAACCAATTTTAATTTAGTTGCTTCTAGTAAATAATCAGTATCTGTATGTGCAGTAAGAAGTATAATTGGAACTTTTTTATTTATTAATCTAATTTGTTTTGTAAATTCTATACCATTTATTTTTGGCATACTAATATCACTAATAATTATATCTATTTTATTATTATCAAATATATCAAAAGCATCTGTAGCATTAGCACAAGGATATACTTTATTACACATTAATTCAAGAGTATTTGTTATACTGTTTCTTATATTTTCTTCATCTTCTAAATACAATATATTATAAGAGTTTAAAAGTTCAGTTTTATTGTCCATCAAATACCTTTACAAGTTTTATTAAGTATTTTATTTAAATTATAATAAATTTTATATAAAATTGATACAAAATTAGTTAAATAAAAGGAAACTTTTAGAAACTTTACATTATAATTAAAAATAATAGTAACATAAAGTTACATAAAGTTACATAAAGTTAGAGGAAAAATATGAAAAAAATTATATTAAGTATAGCTACTGCGACATTTATAGTATCATCTATCAATGCTACAAGTTTGAGAGATTCAATTATTCAAACTATAGATGCAAATCCTGCAATATTATCTGAAAAATTTAATAAAGAAGCTTTTAAAAAGTATATTGATCAAGAAAAAGGTGATTATCTACCAACTTTAGATTTTGAAGCATATGCTGATAAATCTAAAACTCAATACAATTTAGATAATAATCCAAATAGACCTGATGGAGAAAAAGGTGGATGGAATAGTTCTTTAAAGTTTGAACAAGTTTTATATGATGGTGGTGTTACACCAAGTGAAGTTGAAGAATTTGAACACAAATATTATGCAAATAGATTTAGAAGTGATGCAAAAGTAGAAACTGTTATTCGAGGAACAGTTGATAGTTATTTAGATTTAGTAAAATCTCAAGAATTATTAAATTTATCAGAATTAAATATAAATAGACATAAAGACTATTTAAAAACTGCTCAAGAAAAAGAAGCAATTAGTGGAGAGATACTTGAAAGTTATCAAGTTAATTCGAAAAAACACTTTATTATAGATCGTTATTTAGAACAAGAAGATCAAAAAGTTGCTGCTGAAAATAAATATAAAAGATATACACAAAAAGATATTAAAGGAAATATTTGTAGACCTGAAATTAATCAAAAACTTATACCAGATACTTTAGAAAAAACAATTGAAATTGCATTAACAAGAAATTATAAAGTATTAGAACAAATTGAAAAAGCAAAAGAACAAAGAGAAAATATTGTTCAAGCAAATGCTGAAAATCTTCCAACACTTAAGTTTCAACTTCAAGCATCATGGGATGATGATTTAATTAATGCTGAAAATGGTAGAGAAGATACTCAAAGAGCTAGATTAATATTAAATTGGAATCTATTTAATGGATTAAAAACAAAAGCTTCTAAACAAAGAGAAATATTATTTTTACAAGAACAACAAAAATTATTAGATAATGTAACTGCAGAAGTTATACAAGATGTAGCAAAATCATATAATGCATATTTTAAAGCAAAACAAAGAATTGACAATAGTAAAAAATTTGTTGAAGATAATAAAAATATTAAAGATGTATATGTAAAACAATTAGCTGATGGAACAAGAACTTTTGTTGATATTCTAAATGCTGAATCAGAGTTATATAGATCTCAAATAACATTATTAGATCAAGAATATAATTTATACGGATATTATTATGATCTTTTAGAGAATATGGGATTATTGAGTGAATCGATTTTAAAATCTAAAAATCAAGTATGTTCTGAATTTGTTACAGATAAATATGAAAGTAAAATTAAAAAAACTAAAAAAATAGATATGAATGATGAATTAAATGATGTAAATCTATTAAATGAGTTAGGTGAAACTACAAATACAAATGATCAAGAGATAGCAAATATAATTAATTCTACAGAAGAAATCATAGAACCAACAGCAGCAAAAGATAGTAAAAAAGTATTATCAAGTGGAAAATATACAATAAATATTGCAACTTTAGATAAAAATGAAGATATTGAAACATATTTAAAAGATATGGGTTTATCAAATAATGATATAATGACTTATAACATGAGTTTAGGTACAAAAGTATTATATGGAAGTTATGATAGTCTAAAAGATGCTACTATGGCAATGACAAATTTAAATTCGAAAGTTTTAAATTCGAAAGTTTATGTTGATTATTTAGAAAAACATAGAAAATTATTAGAAAAATATACAAGTATAAACTAAGAAATAGGGTATAAATTGGAAAACAAAGTTAATGAAGAGAAAGAAGTATTAAAAGAGAGACGAAAAGTAGATACTCTACTTGAATCTTTATTATTTCTTTCTAAGTTTTATCAAAGAGCAACTACAAAAGAATCTCTAATTTCAGGTATTGCTATGCATGGTGATGTTATGGATGTTGATAAATTTATTAAATCTTCAAAAAGAATAGGGCTTATCTCTAAATTTGTAAAAAGAGATAGTATAAAAGATATATCTAAATTAGCATTACCAGCAGTTATTATTACAGAAAGAAGTAGGTCTGCAGTTTTACTTAACTATGATATCCAAAAAAATGAAGCTACTGTTATTATTCCTGGATTAAGTGAAGGTGAAGTTCATATGACTTTAGATGAGCTTGAAAAACAATATGATGGACATACTCTTATTATAAAACCTGCATATAACTTTGAAAATAGAGTCTCTAAAGATGTAGTTGTACCAGAACCAAAAAAATGGTTCTGGGGAGCTATGAGAAGAAATAGAGATATTTATATAAGAGTTGCAATTGCTGCATTATTTATAAATATGTTTGTAATTGCAACACCTTTATTTACTATGAATGTTTATGATAGGGTATTACCAAATAATGCGATAGATACTCTTTGGGCTTTAGCAATTGGTATTTTTATTATAATGATATTTGATTTTATATTAAAACTTGTTCGAGCTTATTATATTGGAAAAGCTGGAAAAAGAGCTGATGTTGTTATGAGTAATAAAATATTTGATCAACTATTAAATCTAAGACTTGAAGAAAAACCATCATCTACAGGGATGTTTGTAAATAGATTACAATCTTTTGAATCAGTACGAGAATTTTTTGCTACAGCAACAGTTGCAACAATAATAGATATACCATTTATTTTTATTTTTATAGCGATTATATTTTATATTGGTGGACCTCTTGGTTGGATATCATTGGCAAGTGTTATTATAGCACTTATATTTTCATGGTTTATGCAAAAACCTATTAAAAAAACAGTAGAAGCTTCTTCAAAAGAGGATCAATTAAAACAAACTACTTTAAATGAAACAGTTGCTGGTTTAGAGATTATTAAAAGTGTTCGTGGACAAAATCGTATGAAAACACATTGGGATAAATCAATAAGTCAAACAGTATATTTTCATGAAAAATCTCAATTTTTATCTCAAATAGCAACTTTTTTTACAGCATTTATTTCTCAATTTTCAAACATAGCGATTGTAATTGCTGGTGTACACCTTGCTAGTGAAGGTGAAATGACTATGGGTGGTATTATTGCATCTATGATGTTAAATGGAAGAGTAGTAGCTCCTGTATCTCAAATAGTGGGTATGATAATTAGATATGATAGAACTATGCTTAGTTTAAATAATATTGATGAAATTATGAATATGGAAGTAGAAAGAGAAAATAAAGCATATTTAAGTAGACCAGACTTAAAAGGTGATATTCAGTTGAAAGATCTAAGCTTCTCATATAAAGGTCAAAACTTTGAAACACTTAAAAATATAAACCTTACAATAAAAGAGGGAGAAAAAGTTGCAATTTTAGGAAAAATTGGATCTGGTAAATCAACTCTTGCAAAACTTATACAAAATCTTTATGTACCAAGTAAAGGTTCTATTCTAATTGATCAAACAGATGTTAGACAAATAGATCCTGTAGATTTAAGAAAAGTAATTGGAGTCGTTCCTCAAGAACCATTTTTATTTATGGGTACTATAAAAGACAATATTACAATAAGTGAACCATTTGCAACAGATGAAGAGGTATTAAGAGCTTCTAAAATAGCTGGTGTTCATGATTTTTTAGGTAAACATGAATCTGGATATGATTTAATAGTAGGTGAAAGAGGTGAAGGTTTAAGTGGAGGAGAGATTCAATCAGTAACATTAGCACGAGCTTTAATTACAAATCCAAATATATTAATACTTGATGAACCTACAAACTCTATGGATAGACAAACAGAAAAAGCATTTATTAATAGATTAGGAAATATAATAAAAGATGAAACTGTAATTCTTATTACTCATAAAACATCGATTTTATCACTAGTTGATAGAATTATAATATTAGATGATGGTAAAATAATTGCAGATGGCCCTAAAGATCAAATCTTAACAAAAGCGACTAAGGTATAAAAATGGCAAATAATGATAAAGAATATGTAAATACATTATATGCACAAGCACATGATAGACCTAAATTTAAAGTTGATATTTTATTTGCAATAATAATTTTAATATTTACATTAGTTATTGTATGGGCTAATTATGCAACTATTGATGAACTTGCAAGAGGAACAGGTAAAGTTATCCCTACAGAAAAAATTCAATCTGTTCAGTCTTTAGATGGTGGATTAATAGAAGATATTTTAGTTAAAACTGGTCAAAAAGTAAAAGCAGGTCAAATATTAATGAAAATTGATACTACTAGATTTGAAGCTTCTATGGAAGAGACAAAAGAGGGCTATAATCAATGGCTTGCTATGAAAGTAAGACTTGAATCTGAAGCAACAATTGACATAAGGAAAAAAACTCCAAAACTAAAATTTTCAAAAGAGATTAAAGAAGTATCAAAAGATTATATAAAATCCGAATCAATTCTATTTGAAAATAGGGTAGAGGAATTAAAAAGTTCTATAAAGGTATTCAAATCTCAATTAAATCAAAAAAGACAAGAGCTATCTGAAATAAGATCAAAACTAAAACAGTTAAAGACTAGTCTTAAACTTGTAAAAGCTCAAAGAAAAACAATAAAAAGATTAGTTCAATCTGGTGTAAAATCAAAAGTAGACATGATTGTTATAGAAAAAGAGTATCAACAACTTTTAGGAGATATAAGATCTGCTGAACTTTCAATTCCTAGATCAAATTATGCTATAAATGAAGCAAAAAATAGGGCAGATGAAAAAATAAGACAATTTAAAACACAAGCAGCTAGTAAACTGCAAGAGATATCTGTACAAATTAGAAAAGCAGAAGCTAGAATGGTTTCTGATACTGATAAAATAGAAAAAACTGAAATAAGATCTCCTGTTGATGGTATTGTAAAAGAGATATTTGTAAATACTATTGGAGGAGTTGTTAAATCTGGTATGGATCTTATGAATATTGTACCAACTAGTGATATTTTATTAGTTGAAGCAAAAATTGATCCAAGAGATATCGCATTTATAAACCCTAATCAAAAAGCAATTGTAAAAATAACTGCTTATGATTTTTCAATATATGGTGGTTTAGAAGGTAAAATTGTTGAAATATCAGCAGATAGTATAATAGATAAAGAGAGTAAAGAGGGGAAAAGTTATTATAAGGTTGTAGTAAAGACAGATAAAAATTATCTAGAAAAAGATGGTGAGAAGTTAGCAATTATTCCAGGTATGATAGCTAGTGTTGATATTGTAACGGGAGAAAAAACAATAATGGATTTTCTTCTTAAACCAATATTGAAAATAAAACAAAATTCGTTACATGAACGTTAAATTTAATAAAAAGGAAATGATATGAAAAAAATAATATATGCATGTTTAATATTTATATTAGCATTTACAGGTTGTACAAATAATAATGTACAAACAGCAAAAAATAATAAGGTTGCGGAGGATTTTATACAAGAAACAGCTTTATTTGATGCAATAAGAGCAAAAGATATAAAAACTGTAGATCAATTAATAACTAAAGACGCAGATGTAAATAGTGTTGATAAATATGGATATACTCCATTACATGTTGCTACAAGATTAAATGAATATGATGTTGTTGAAAAACTAATAAATAAAGGTGCTTCAGTTAATAGTGTAGATAGATTTGGAGATACTCCATTATTAGATTCTACTAGAAATAGTACAAATAAGATTTCAAAACTATTAATTTGTAATGGTGCAAAAAAAGATGTAAAAGATAGACATGATATGACACCTTTACATAACTCTGCTAAAAATAATGACCTTTTTATATCAATGCTTTTAGAAAGTGATGATACAACAAAAATGTGTGAAAAACTTGATATTACATTAACATCTTATGATGAGAATGAAAATAAGATTTGTGGAGATATCGCTTCAGGTGTAGCTACAAGTGTAAAAGTTACAGTTGCTGAGCAATCAGAAAATGAAGTTGATCCTTTTGGACCATATAATGCAAAAATTGAAGATGATAAATATTGTGCAACTCTAGATAAACCTATTAAAAAAGGTAATAAATATTTAGTAACTGCATTAGGTAATAATGGTGTAGAGCAAGATGTTGAGATTGCTAACTTAGATGATTTAAGAGTTAAATCTGTAAAAGTTCCAGTAGTAAAACAACAAGTATCAGATAATAAAGATCAATATATACAAGGATTATATGAAGCTTTAGTTGAAGAATTTAAAGATGATTTTAAACCTTGGAATGCTGAATTAGATAAAAATGGTTTAGTATTTAGATTTAAAAATCCAGCTGATTTATTTGATCATGGAAGTAGTAACTTATCAAAAGATTTTAAAAATATTTTAGATAATTTCTTCCCTAGATATTTAAAAGTATTAAGTCAGTATAAAGATCAAATTGCACAAGCAAGAGTTGAAGGTCATACATCTTCAGTTTATAGAAGTGCTAAAAATGATAAAGAAAGATATGCTAAGAATTTAAAATTATCAATAAAAAGAGCAAAAAAAGTTTATAAATATACACTTGGTTTAAATAACCCTGAAGTAAAAGCAAATAAACAATGGTTAAAAGATACTTATATTCCAGTAGGAATGGCTTATGATTATTTAATATATGATGAAAATGGTAAAGAAGATCAAGCTGCATCAAGAAGAGTTGAATTTAGAATAAATAAGAAACAAAGTAATTAGTAAAGGCTATTAAATGAAAAAATATCTACTAGGATTATCTTTATTGATTATTGCTAGTGGCTGTTCATATAAAAATGATTCAGCCATAGTTAATGTAAATGGTAAAGATGGCTTATTAAATGAAAATGGTAAAGTTCAAATAAAACCAATATATAAAAAAATGTATAATTTTACAGAAATTGAAAAAAATAAATATGAACACCCAAATATATTAAATCTTCATTGGTTACATACAGGTGTAAATGAATATGCTGTTGTAAAAAATATTGATAATAAATATGGTATTGTAGGAAAAGATGGAAAATTAAAATTAAAAGTTATGTATGATTCAATAGGTAACTTTTTTAATGGTTTTGCAAAAATAGAAGTTAATAATAAATATGGTTTAATTGATGAAAACTTTAATATTGTAGTAAAACCAATTTATGATGATGTTAGAAATACAATCAAAGGTGCCTCAATAGTTAGAAATTTTGATAAGAATATGAAAACTCAATATGGATGTTTAGACTCAAAATTCAAATTAGTAGCGCCACTTGATTATGATATGATATATTTAGCTGTTGAAGATAGAATGAGAATCGAAAAAGATGGACTATGGGGATTTATGGATAATAACTGTAATATAATCTCTAAACCACAATACAAATATGTAAATGATTTCTCAAAAGGTTATTCAAAAGTACAAAGACCAGATGGCTTAGTAACTTATGTAAACAAAGATGGAAAAGAGATAGAGAGAAAAACTTTTAATGGTGGATCTAACTTTTAATTTTATCTAATTTTTAATAACATATAAAATAGATATTTTATATGTTATTGATTTAACTTAAGCTTTAAATAAAGCTGATCCTACTCTAATCATATTTGACCCATTTTTAATAGCAAGTTCATAGTCATTGCTCATACCCATAGAACAAATTTTAGCACCATCACATTTATCAAATATCTCTTTTGTAAGGGCAAAACTTTTATTTATAAGCTCTTTATCACTACTATTAGCTCCAATACTCATAACACCTTTTAAAATGATATTTGGGTACTCTTTTTTAATTGTATTATAAATATCTACAGCTTCACTTGGAGATACTCCAGATTTTGTATCTTCAAAACTTGAATTTATTTGTAATAAACAATTCATAGTTTTATTTTTAGCTTCTAATTTAGAGTTTAATTCTTTAGCTAATTCTAAACTATCTAAAGAGTGCATAAGAACTGGATTTAAATCTATAAGATTATTGATCTTATTTTTTTGTAAAGTCCCTATAAAATGCCAAGATAGTGGTAGATCTTCTAATTCTGAAGATTTTTCTTTTAGATCTTGAACTTTATTTTCTCCAAATGCTCTTTGTCCTACACTATAAAGTGTTGCTACATCTTGACTTGTACTATATTTACTAACTCCAACTATTTGAACTATATGATGTTCATTTACTTGTACCCTTGCAAACTCTATATTTGTAATTAATGTATCAAGATTGATAGTTGCTTGTTCTTTTGTTAATTTATCCATTATTTATTATCCTTTAAAAATTCTATTTATATCGTTATATAGTCCTAAAACCATAAGTGCTAGTAATATTACCCAACCCATAATTGTAAGTTGTATTAATACTTTTTGGCTTGGTTTTCTTTTTGTAATCATCTCATATATATTAAACATTATATGTCCACCATCAAGTGCAGGTATTGGAAGAAGATTTAGTACACCAAGGTTTACAGATATTAAAGCAGCTATTAAAAATAGTGATACTATACCTGTATTACTAGCTTCAGATATAACTTTTCCAATACTAATAACTCCACCAACTTCGCTGTGTGGAATTATCCCTTGAATTAGTTTTTGTACCCCTTGAAATATCATTTTTGATGATTGTATAGTTTGATCATAAGCATGAATAAGTCCATCATATAATCCATAACTAATAGTAACGGCAACTGGTGCTGGAGCAATTCCTATCATCTTTCTTTTGATATCTTCTTTGAACATATTTTTAGTATTTGTTAATTTTGTATTTAAAACAAAATATTTTTTAACACCATCTCTTAATACTGTAATTTGCATACTATCATTTACTGCAATAACTTTACTCATCTCTTGCCAAGATTTTATTTGAGTATTATTTATTTTGATAATCTTATCACCCTCTTTAAGTCCAGCATGTAATGCACTAGAATTTGGTAAAACCTTTCCAATAGTAGCACTTAATGTTTGATGTGGCATAAGGGCAACTGTAAAGTATAATACAAATGCAAGTAAAAAATTTGCTCCTGGACCAGCTAAAAGTATCATTATTCTTTGAAATGGAGATAATCTATTATAACTATCATTATCCATATTTTGATTACTTGGATCTAAGTCTTCTTGACCTTTCATCCTTACATATCCACCAAGAGGTATTAACGATAGACTCCAATTTGTATTGAAAAATCTTTTTGTGATAAGTTTTTTACCAAAACCAATAGAAAAGTCATATACAGTTACACCATAATATTTAGCAACACTATAATGACCTAATTCATGTATAAAAACTAGTACAGATAATACAAGTAAAAAACTTATTGTTCCCACATTAACCCTTTGGATATAATTTATAATCCGCGATTATATCATATTTAATATTGTATTTGATTAAGTTATAAACTTAATTTTTAGGAATAACAGTAGTTAAGTTTAACATACTCCATCCTGTTAATCCTGCTCTATACCATAAAATTTTATTTTTTGGATAACCAACCAATCTTTGATAGGTTTTGCATAGCCCATGTAGATTGCATACACCAAGAGGCATTATCTACGAGAGCTATAGTTTTTGCATTTGAAAAATCATAAGAGTCATTTTTTATTTTAACTCCTAGAGTATTTAAAATATCTTCAAATTCATATTGATCTTCGTCTATTAGATTAAATGGTATATTAATAGCAGTTGGTATTGTTCTTTTTATGTACCACTTTTTAAGTCTAGTATCAATTATTAGCATATTTTCATCACTTTGTGCATCTTGCATAAAGCTTATAAGTTCTAGTTCACCAATAGTTTTAACATCTTTATGAAAACTAATAGGTGTGATTTTACCTACAGTTGTTATAAATGTTTTTTTACATTTATTTGGTATATCTTTATTTGCATAAGAATCACCCCAAACTATATTTGGAGTTGCTTTTATATCTTTACATATTTTATTATGATCTCTTGTTATATTTATTGTTTTTGTTTCATCTTGTAAATTTGTATATTCAATTTTTATACCATAAAGAGAAGTTATAAATAGTAAAGAGATTATTATTTTATACATTATAAAAGCCTATTCATCTCATATTCAGTTAAAGTTTTAACTTCAAGTTTAACAGCTTTATCATACTTACTTCCAGCATCTTCACCGTATATCAAATAATCTGTTTTACTAGATACACTAGAACTCACTTTAGATCCTAAAGCTTCAAGCTCTTTTTTTATGATACTTCTACTTTTACTCATAGTTCCTGTTAGAACTACTGTTTTATCTTTAAATGGATTTTCTTTTGCTTGAATTTTTTCTTCAACTGTTGGTTTTACAATATCAAATAGCTTTAAAATAGTCTGTTTATTTACCCTTGCAAACTCTAATACACTAAGTGCCATTTGTTCACCAATACCATCAATAGCAATCAAATCTTCATAACTAGCATCTAAAAAATTTAATCCAAACTCATCACTTATTTGCTTAGAAGCTACTTCACCTATATGTTCAATAGCAAGTGCATTTATTACTTTATGAAGGGGTGTATTTATTGTATTTTGTATAGAGTTTAAAAGGTTGTTTACTTTTTTATCTTTGAAGCTATCTAATACAATTAGATCTTCAAATGTTAAACTATATAGATCTAGTATATTTGATATAATTTTTTTATTTACAAGTAGTTCTACTATTTTATTTCCTAAACCATCTATATTCATACAGTTTTTACTTGCAAAATATATAATACTATTTATAAGTCTAGCTGGACAAGAAAGGTTTTGACACTTTAGAAGTATCTCTTCATCTAATAATTCACTATTACACTTAGGGCAAGTAGTAGGTTTGATTATATCTTTTTGCGTTCCATCTCTTCTATCTTTTAGTACTTTTGTGATTTTGGGAATAATATCTCCACTTTTTATTAAAATAACTTCATCATTTATTTTTAAATCAAGTCTTGCAATCTCATCAAAGTTGTGTAAAGTAGCCCTTTGAACAGTTGATCCATCTATTAAAGTAGGTTCTACAATAGCAACAGGTGTAATAGCACCAGTTCTTCCTACTTGAAGTACTATATCTTTTAGTTTCGTAGTTTTTTCAACGGCAGGAAATTTATATGCACATGAAAACTTAGGATATTTAACTGTATATCCTAAGGTCTCACAAAACTCTAGATTGTCTACTTTTATTACCATACCATCTAGGCCCATAGATATATTATCTCTTTGTTTTATGATTTCATGGTAAACTTCTTCTATCTCATCTATAGTACTACATAGTTTAAAAATAGGGGGCTTTTCAAATCCCAGTGAATATATATATTGCATAACTTCACTAGATTTTTCAAACTCTAGTTCATTTACACCAACTCCCCAAACATTAAAAAATAGTTTTCTTTTTGCAGTTATACTTGAATCTAATTGTCGTAAACTTCCAGCTGCTGCATTTCTAGGATTTGCAAATAAAGCTTCACCATTTAATGCTCTTTGAGTATTTATCTTTTCAAAGTCATCTTTTTTTATAACAACTTCACCTCTTATTTCTATTTGTTCTTTATAGTCAATAGTAAGTGGAATTGAGTGTATTGTTTTGGCATTTGATGTTACATCTTCACCAACCTTACCATCACCTCTACTAATAGCTTGTACTAATACACCATTGTTGTAAATAAGATTTAAACTAGCTCCATCAAATTTTGGTTCACATACAAATTTTGTTTGTGTAATATCTACAGTTTTTGCTGTTCTATCTAACCACTCTTGTAGTTCTTTAGTATTAAAAATATCTTCTTGAGACCACATAGGACTTAGATGACTAGCTTTTTTAAATCCTTCAAGTACAACTCCACCAACTCTTTGTGTGGGTGTATTTGGGTTAATATCATTTGGATGTTCTAATTCATATTGTAGTACAGCTTTATTTAGCTTATCATACTCTTCATCACTAGCTATTGGATTATCATATACATAGTATGCTTTAGCCCATGAGATTAGTTTAGTTACTTCTTTGTTATAGTCTTCTTTAGTATTTATTATTTTCATATGAAATTATATCAAATTATATAAAAAAGCTAATAAGTTTTGCTATACTTTGCAAAAAATAAAAGGCTAATAACTTATGACTGATACACTTTTTGTATATGGTACACTTATGCCAAATTGTCCACATGGAAATGTTTTAGAAGATATTGTAGGTAAGTTTGCACCAGCAACTGTAAAAGGGTATCTAAAAGATGCTGGATGGAGTGCTGGTATGGGATATCCTGGTATTCATTTAGATGAAAATGGAGATACAATACATGGTTATTTATTTTATTCTTCAAATCTTATAAACCATTGGGAGAATCTTGATGAGTTTGAAAGTGCAGAGTTTACAAGAACTGAAGTAGTTGCAACAAGATATGATGAATTTGAAGTTGATACATATATTTATGTGTTAAATGCTTGTAATGATATAATAGATGAATAAAATAATTTTAGACTATATATTGTAATAGTTTTTTTTCTTCATCTAGACTTAGATATCGCCAAGTTCCACTGTCAATATCTAATTTAAAATTTCCAATACTAACACGAGTTAGATTTAATACCTTAAGAGGTGTTTCAAACTTAGCATCGCTCATTGCTCCAAAAAGTCTTCTAATATGTCGGTTTTTACCTTCGTTTATTTGGATTTGTAGTTTTGTTTTCGCACCACCAAAGTTTAGCTTTTTTACACTAAGCGCTTTTAGTATACCAAATTTACTAGGTACCCCTTTTAAAGCCTGAGAGATATGTTCATCGTTTACATGACCTCGTACCCATATTTCATATGTTTTTATACATCCACCTGGTTTTGTTAAAATATTTCCTATTTTACCATTTTGAGTAAAAAGTAATAAACCTTTTGATTCTAAATCAAGTCTACCTATTGGCATCCAACCATCATCAAAAGCCCATTGTGGAAGTAGATCATATACAGTTTTTCTTCCTCTTTCATCTGATCTTGTTACTACATAACCTTTTGGTTTATTTAGTACAAGGAGATTTGAACTATTAGTAGAAGATGGCATATATTATGCGTCTAATTGCTTTTTAACCAATTCATTTACTACTTTTGGATTTGCTTTACCATTAGTAGCTTTTAAAACTTGCCCTACAAAAAAGCCAAATAGTTTATTGTTTCCATCTTTATATTTTGTTACATTATTAGGGTTTTTAGATATCATTTCTTCTATTATTGGATTTATTATATCAGGATTACTTATTTGAACTAATCCTTTATCTTCTACAATTTTAGCTGGATCTTTTCCATTATTGTTCATATCTTCAAATACCTCTTTAGCTATTTTACTAGATATAGTTTCATCATCAATTAGTTTTGCTAGTTTTGCTATTTGAGATGGTGTAAATTTTAGTTGATCTATTTGTTTTGTTTTTAACTCTTTTGCAACTTCATTAGATACTATATTTGCAATTGTTACTATACTGTTGTATTCTTTTAAAGAATCAGTATAAAATTGACTTAGTAATTCATCTCTAGCTAAGATATTTGCAATTTCATTATTTAGTTTTAACTCTTTTGTATATTTATCAAATAACTTTTGTTGCTCTTTTGTCATTTGTGGTTCTGTTCCATTTACTTGAGTTTGTTTATTTGATTGTTTATTTTCTCTTCTTGTTTTTTTATCTCTTGATCTATTTTTATTCCAAGAATCTTTTAACCCTACAATTTTATTAAATACTGGATTTTCATCACTATAATCAAGAGGCTCAGCATAAAAATAACCCTCTCTTTCAAATTGGAATCTAACATCTATTTTATCGTTTATTACGGCTGGTTCTATTAGAGCATTTTTTATTATTTTTAGAGAGTTTGGATTGATATCTTCAATCCCTTGTGGCGCTTCATTTTTAAATAATCTATCATATATTCTAAGTTCAACTTTTTTTGCACTAGATTCTTCTACCCATTGGATTGCACTTTTTACTTTAATACCACTTGTATCAGATCCACTTTTTGAGTCTTTGTTATATTTTACTTTTAGCTCAACAATCTCTCCATTTTTATCTTTGATAATCTCTTCAACAGTAATAATATAAGCATATTTTAGTCTTACACTTTGATTTGGAGTTAGTCTAAAATAACCTTTTTGTGGTTGTTCGCTAAAATCATTTTTATCTATATATATTGTTTTTGCAAATGTAATATTTCTACTACCATCTTTTGGAATATCATTTGGATAATAAGGAGCTTCAATATCTTCTACACCATCAAAGTTTGTAATTGTAACTTTAAGTGGATCAACTATACACATAACTCTTGGTACTTTTTTGTTTAGATCATCTCTTATACAAAACTCTAATTGAGATACATCAACTGTAGAGTTTGCTTTTGCAATTCCTATAGTGTCACAAAAATTTAAAATAGATTGGGGTGTATATCCTCTTCTTTTATATCCTGCAATTGTAGGAAGTCTTGGATCATCCCATCCACTTACAATTTTATTTTCTACTAACTCTAAAAGTTTTCTTTTACTCATTACAGTATAGTTAATACCAAGTCTTGCAAACTCATGTTGGTATGGTCTTGGTGGTGTTAATTGTAAAGTATCAATTACCCAATCGTATATATCTCTATTATTCTCAAATTCTAATGTACAAATAGAGTGAGTAACACCCTCAATATAATCAGATAAACAGTGAGCAAAATCATACATAGGATATATACACCATTTATTACCAGCTCTAAAATGCTCGGCATGTCTAATTCTATATAATAATGGATCTCTTAGTTTCATATTTGATGCACTCATATCAATTTTTGCTCTTAATAAATGTTCACCTTCAGCAAAATCTCCATTTTTCATTTTTTCAAATAGATCAAGATTTTCTTCTACACTTCTTTGGGCATATTTACTTCTTTTTCCAGCACTTGTAACTGTACCTCTATATTCTCTTATTTCATCTTCACTTAAGCTATCTACATAAGCTTTGCCCATTTTTATAAGCTCTATAGCCCAAGAATAAAGTTTATCAAAATAATCAGATGTATATCTAACATTGCCATCATATTTAAAACCTAGCCATTCTACAGCATCTTTTAAAGCTTCAACATATGCTGTATCTTCTTTTGTTGGGTTTGTATCGTCCATTCTTAGATTACATACACCGTTGTAGTCTTTTGCTATACCAAAATTGATACTAATAGATTTGGCATGTCCAATGTGTGGAAAACCATTTGGTTCTGGTGGAAATCTAGTAACTACAGTTTTGTATTTACCTGATTGTAAATCTTTTTCTACAACTCTTCGTAAAAAATCTTTGCTTTTATTCATAAGTATTAAACCTTTTTGTATGGGACTTTTATAAGAGTTGTATTTTATCAAATTTGTGCTTTTATATTTATTTTATATTTTTTATATGGATAATGGTTTTATGCTAGATATTGCACTAAAGTACAACTTCTAAAATATTTAATCTTTTTGGAGTTGTTTTACTTGTGATGCTAAAAGTAAGCTATAAAGTTCAGCAGGGTGAAGGTTGTTTTTCATAGCTATTTTTTTGAAGCTGTCTTTATTAGATGCCTCAATATTATAATATTTTAAATGATTTAAAAATTTATCTAAATTTATTTTATACTCTTTTGATAGAGTAATCAATGATTTATGTGCAATTCCTACTGGTATTGTCGAGGGAAGATCTATTTTTGTATCATTGTTTTTTATTATTAAAAATATATCTTTAGGGGTAATATTATTTTTATTTGCTATAAATTTTAAAGTATCTTTTGTCGAAGTTATATGTATACCTTTATTTATTAACTTTTCTTTTGCAGATGATATATTGATATCTGTTATTAGACAAAAATCTTCTAGTGTAGAATATTCTGCATACCCAAAAGGAGGGTTTCCATTCTCAAGTGAGTTTATAGCTTTTACACCATTTCCAATATTAACCAAAAAACTATATGGTAATACCATATTAATAGTACCAACAGTAAATAAAGTACTAATTACCAATGCTACATTGAACTCTTTTGTAAATATTTTTAATTCTTTTTTAACTTTTAGGTAGTTTTTAATAGGTTTAATATTGAAATATATATGCCAAAATATCATTACTAAAAATAATATTCCAAGATTGATATGTAAATTGTCCAATTGTTGTTTATCAAGTCCTAAAAAAGACCAATTTGTCCATGATGTTACTTGTCTATCATCTATAAAATTATAGTACTCCACTAGATATAAATAATACTATAAATGATAGCATAGCAGTAAGTGAGATAAATCGTTGGTATTTCATATAAAACCTTTGTTGTTATAAAGTGTACAGATTTTATCGTAGAATTGTTAATAAAGTATTAATGTACATATTAAAGTTGATGAAATTTTGATATACTTCAATAAAAATAAGGCTTTTGCAATATGATAATACTAGATTTTGAAACAAATAGTTCAAATGAACATGATGTTATAGAAGTAGCTGCTCTTAAAGTTGAACTACAAAATGGTAAATATATATTAAAAGATAAATTTCATAGATATTATCTTTCAAGATATGAAGTCAATCCATACTCTTATGAAGTACATCATTTAACTCCTGAACTTATACTAGAACATAGAGCTAAATATGATCTTAAATATGCTTCATATTTTAAAGAAGATTTAGATTTTATAGAATTTTGTAATGGATGTGAAACTCTAATTGCTCATAATATAAGCTTTGAACTTAGGCACTTAAGAGGATTAATAGAATTTGAGAAGCACTTTTGTACTATGAAAGAAAATAAACAAATAGTAAATGCTCTAAATAAAAATGGCAAGATAAAAAATCCAAAGTTACCAGAGGTATGTGAGTATTATGATATTAAATTTGATACATCTTCTCATCATAGTGCAACTTATGATGTTACAAAGACATATGAGATTTTAATTTGTATGAATGAAGGAAAGTAAATAATAATCTAAGGAAAATATTTATATATTTCTTTTCTGTGTTTGATTGTTTCTATGATAATAATATTATCTTGTTTTTTGATACCAATTCGGTAGTCACCAAACCTTATCTTAAAATAATTTTTATAACCTGTCATTTTTTAAACTTTACCAATTTCACTTAAGTTATCATAAGTAGATAAAGTCTCAAATATAAATTCTTCTATTGTAGTTGAATATTCATTTGGTATTTTAGAAAGTTCTTTTAAAAACTTTTTCTTTATTTCAATTTTCATCATTTTTTAATGATTTATAATATTCCCTTGCATCATTTAAACATAATGTTTCTTCATCTTTATTTTCTTCCATTATTTTATATAATGCAAAATCTTCTAAAGTTTTCGTTATTTGGTTATAAGTATCTATATCTAATTGGACAGCAATCTTATTATCTTGGTTATCTACAATATAGTTTGGATTTATACACATATTATACTCCTTATAAATTTATATATAAGATTATAACATATATTATATAATTTTAAAAACTAACAAATATTGTGTAATTTATTTTGCATTTCACGGGGATGGGACTTCAGTCCCATTTATTGCACTAAAGTACAATCCCCAAAGATATAAGTAATTTAAAAAAGCTTTATATTTGTGTGATTAAATTTCTTAATATTCAATGATAGTTAGCATTATATTTAAGTGGTTCAATTTCTAAAGAAACTTTTTACTTCGTAAAACCGTTATTCACTAGTTTTGTTATTTATGGATTAAAATTAATATGTGAATTTGAATAGAAAAAAGTTATTAAAAATAATATATTTATTTTAAACTATCATTAGTTAATCTTTATTCTTACTTTTTTAATAAAGTAAGCAAAAATCGATGCAAGAGATTAAATTTTAGGCGTAAATAAATTATTTTTCTAAAAGTGAAAAACTCGCGTTGCTCAAACAGTTTCACTTTCTTAACGAAAAATATTTGATTTACTTATTTCCTAAAATTTAAAATTGCATCATCTTTGTTGTTATGCAGACTTTTAAATTTATTTTATATTTTAAAAGTGGAGATTCAACCTATAAACTATATATTGAAAATAACTATTATGTTATAAAGTTAGAATTTACCAGTGATACTAATACCATAAAAAGTTGAAAATGTGTCCTCTTCAGAATCTTGATATTCTTCATCTTTATAATCATCTTTAAACTCTATTTTTCCACCAATATAAAATCTATCAGTTAATTTAACATCTATTTTTAAAGATGTAATAATTGTTGAATTATAATCAGCTAATTTTGAGTAAGTAATTGCTGGCCTAATAAATACTTTGTTTTTTATATTAATTTGTGTACCTACTGAAAAACTATATCCACTATCAGATTCATTATCACTGTAAGTTGTACCATTATCATATGTAAAGTCATATTTTGAAGATATAGTAGCTAATTCAATTGACATAAATGGATCAAAAGTTTTATTTGGTAAAAAATGATATAATATAATACCCCTTAACCACAAATAAAAACTCAATTAGATATAATCCTTTTAATATAATACACACCTAATCAAAGGATTTTTTTGAAAACATTAACTATTATTGATACATTTGGATTTTTATTCCGTTCATATTACGCTCTTCCACCATTACGAAGTAAGACGGGATTTCCTACAGGGATGATTACGGGATTTATGAACTTTATAAGTTCAATTGGAAAAGACTTTGATACAGATTATTTAGTATTTGCACTTGATAGTAAAGGTGATACATTTAGAAATGAGATATATCCAGAATATAAAGGACATAGACCAGAAGCTCCAGATGATCTAAAAGCTCAACTTCCTGTATGTATAGATCTTATTACAAAGATGGGTTTTACAAGTGCAGCTAAAATTGGATTTGAAGCAGATGATATAATAGCATCTCTAGCAAATGATGCAAAAGCAAAAGGGCTAAAGGTTCGAGTAATATCTCACGATAAAGATCTATATCAGTTAATTGAAGAAAATATCTTTATGTTTGATCCTATGAAGAAAAAAATAGTAAGCCAAGATGATTGTTTTGATAAATATGGTGTATATCCAAAACAGTTTACTGATTATCAAAGTTTATTAGGAGATAGTGCAGATAATGTACCAGGTGTTAAAGGAATAGGGGCAAAAACTGCTACAGCACTTATACAAGAGTTTAATGATCTTGATAATATATATAAAAATATAGATTTTGTACCAAAACCTAGATGGAAAAAACTACTAAGTGAAGGTAAAGAGTTAGCATATATAAGTAAACAGCTAGTAACACTTAATAAAGACTGTATGAATCTTGATGAACTAGATTTTTTACATAACCTAGTATTACCAAATGAAAACCCTATACTAAAAGTAGCAAATACTTTAAGAGACTTTGATTTACACAATATAATTGCTAGAGTTCATAAAGAGGGTACTAGTTATAAAACAGTAATACCACAAGACTATGAACAAGAAGAAGAGAAAATTGAAGTTAAAGTAGATGACAATGTAAAATATATACTACTAAACAATGAAGAGGAACTATTAAATATAGTATCAAATATCAAAGAGAACTCAATAGTAGCATTTGATACTGAAACAACAGGATTAGATAGTCTAAATGAAAAAATAGTTGGTTTTTCATTTTGTTTTGAACCATCTAAGGCTTATTATGTACCAATGGAGCATTTTTATTTAGGTGTAGAGGAACAAATTAGTCGCAATGTAGCTATAAAAGCTATCAATAAACTAAACAAACATAAACTAGTATTACAAAACTTTAAATATGATTATCAAATAATAAAAAATAATTTTGATATTGAACTAAAACTATATGCAGATACAATGATAATGGCATGGCTTCTAAATAGTGATAAACCAGTTGGTATGGATAAGTTAGCAATGAAATACTTCAATCATAAAACTATAGCTTTTAAAGATGTAGTAAAAAAAGGTGAAGACTTTTCAAATGTTGATCTAAACAAAGCAAAAGATTATGCTAGTGAAGATGCATTTATTACATTTATGTTGTATGCAGTATTAAACAATGAGTTAATCAAAAATGAAACTTTAAGTAACTTAGCTACAGACTTAGAGTTTCCATTTACTTATGTATTAAGTGCTATGCAAGAAAAAGGTATAAAAGTAGATATAGAATTTTTAGAAGAGTTAAAAATAAAAAGTCTAGAGCATACAAATGAACTAACTCAAGCTATATATAATCTAGCAGGTGTAGAGTTTAATATAAATTCACCTAAACAATTAGGAGAGATATTATTTGAAAAGTTAAACCTTCCACCAAGTAAGAAAACAAAAACTGGATATAGTACAGGAGAACCAGTACTAATCAAGTTAAAAGATGAGCATGAAATAGTAGCTAAAATCTTAGAATATAGAGAGGCTTTTAAACTACAAAGTACATATATAGAACCATTACTAGTTTTAGGAAAAGAAAATGAGCATAATAGAATTCATACTTCATTTTTACAAACAGGAACAGCAACAGGAAGATTAAGTAGTAAAAATCCAAATCTTCAAAATATACCTGTAAGAACAACTGCTGGGCGTATGATAAGAAATGCTTTTGTAGCAAAAGATGGATATAAACTTTTAAGTATCGATTACTCACAAATAGAGCTAAGACTTTTAGCACATTTTAGTAAAGATGAAGCCTTAGTGGAAGCATTTAGAAGTGGAGCAGATATTCATACACAAACAGCTATACAGATATTTGGAGAAGATGAGGCAAAAGAGAAAAGAAATGTAGCTAAATCTATTAACTTTGGATTATTATATGGTATGGGAGCTAAAAAGCTAGGAGAGACTTTAGGAATCCCTTCTAAAGAAGCAAAAGTATATATAGAAAAATACTTTGAAGCATTTCCTACTATTAAAACTTATATGCAATCTATCCAAGAAAAAGCAGTTGAAACTGGATTTGTAACAACTCTTTTTGGAAGACAAAGACACTTTGATTTTGCAAATGCAGCTCCTATGTTAAAAGCTGGATTTTTAAGAGAATCAGTAAATACTGTATTTCAAGGAAGTGCAGCTGATTTAATCAAAGCATCTATGTTAGAAGTACATAATATCTATAAAGATAACAAAGAAGTAAATATGTTATTGCAAATACATGATGAACTTATATTTGAAATCAAAGAAGATATAATCGATGAGGTTGCAGTTGATTTACAAAATATTATGAAGTCTGTTTATACACTTGAAGTTCCACTAGAAGTTAGTACAAGTATTGGTTCAAATTGGGCAGAGTTAAAGTAGAATTACTTTAACTTTTTTCCTATAACTAAAACCATAAAAAATTTATACAACCATAGTATAAATAAAGCTAACCAAAGTGTAACAGATATATCAAATATGATCATAAAATCATATCCTAAACTAGCTACAATAGAAACAATAATTCTACTTAATACTACTACTTGAGTAAATAGAAATAAAAACTTAATATATGGTGTTGCTACCATCATATTTCCACTATGACCTATAGTAACTCTAGTACCAAATCCTATTAAAACTGTAAATAAAAATCCTAATACTAAAGTATGAATATCTAAAGCCAAAAAGAAGTTATTGTTAAATAAACTAAGTGCTTTTGTAATACTACTAATAAAAAATGATATAGGTATCCAAAATAGTGCAATATGAAGTATACTTATCATTGCATTTTCATTTGGAAAGGGAAGTCTATATCTATATATCTCTTTTGCTATTAAAACAAATATTATAAAATCAACTAAAAAAGAGTAGTTTAAACTATATGTTTCTAAAATAGTATGAACTAAAAGTAGTATTACAATATATTTTAAAAAGTTATCATTTCTATCTACCATTACATGAGAGAAAAAAGGTATCATCCTTTGAGCTACTGAAAATGACACTACAAATAAGAAGTTATATATAGCTAGATTTATACCCAAAGTGTGGTTGATATTATTTAATAAAACAAATATAGAAGCTATACCAAAAACAAAACCAGTAAGGATATAAAAAGTATCATGCTTATCTGGTATAGTTGAGCTTTTATGTAAACTATATAGTATCTTAAAACTATACACTAAAGAGATAAGTATAAGAAATAATGACCCCTTATATACAAGTTCAGTAGTAAATGCACCATATATATTTAGTATTGTAGATAGTAAAAAAAGTATATAAACAATAAGATAGTTTGTTTTACTTATAACTTCTGTAGATAAAAATCTAGGAAAAGTAGTAAATAAAAATCCTAAAAAAGCTGGTGTAAAAACTAAAAATATTAATGAGATTGAATGAAAATTAGTAGGTGTAATTTCAAGAAGAAATACACCTTTATATGCAAGCATAAATGTTATCATAAAAATAATAGCATTTATAAAAGCTAATGAAAAAAATACTTGATGAACTTGTTTAAAAAAGTATATATTTTTCATCTTATGAGTTTCTAAGTTCTTTATACTCACTAGGGATTAGAAAGTCTTGAGATTTTACAAGTTCATCATAAAATCCATGTTTAAATCCAAGTTCAAACAACTTATCTAATGCTTCATATTGAATAGGGCTAAGTTTTATAGAATCATCATTTGCATAAAGTCCTAAATATGTTTGAAGTGTATCGTGATCTACTCTTATTAGATCTCTTTCTATTAACATTTTAGATAATAAAAGTTTATTGTTGTTTGCAACATTTACAGCATCGATTAGAGTTTGTTCATAATCTATTGCTTTATTTAAAGGGATACTTCTTCTAATACACATTCCACCCAATGGTAAGGGCAACTCTTTACCTGCTAACTCTTGCCATATATCCCATAGCTCTGCTTCAACTTCAAGGGCATCGCTATATGTTAAAATAGACTCATGAATTAATGCTCCAGCATCAACTGTTCCATCAAGTACTGCTTGTTCTATTTCTAAAAAGTTCATATATACTATACG
>Ga0256837_1000726_pt1 | contig 26176 bp, 27 predicted proteins | sample 4562384metaG_FD_185976 | JGI IMG/M metagenome (GOLD analysis project Ga0256837, IMG submission 185976) | Hydrothermal vent microbial communities from Guaymas Basin, Mexico - 4561-384 | ecosystem: Environmental > Aquatic > Marine > Hydrothermal vents | place: Mexico: Guaymas Basin | collected... | reverse complement strand
TATCCTAAAAATAGTTGTATTATCTGTCACGGGGGAAATCCTGCGACAAAACATAAAAGTAAGGCTCATAAGGGAACTATAGAGTATTTTAAGACTCATAAGGGTCCTAAAGCTTACTACCCAGCACCAGCATCTTCATGGATAAATGAAAATACATGTGGTATCTGTCACCCAGTTCAAGTAAGAAATCAGATGAACTCTTTGATGATGACAGAACAGGGGAAAATCCAAGGGGCGATGTGGTCTTTTGGTGCAAAAGAGGGTTACCAGCACAATAATGGTAACTATATAACTCACAATCCACGAGACCCAATGAGTCGAAGTGGTACTAAAGCCTACAGAGCATATATGGAAAAACTCTCTAAAAAAGAGTCTCAAGCTTTTCCATCTCAGATGAAAGAACTCCCAAAAGCTCCAACAGTAGAAGAGGTTACAAAAGATCCATCTTTAGCTGTTTATACATACCTCCGTCAAGAGTGTCTGCGTTGTCATACAGGTTCTAAAGGACGTGCTAAACGTGGAGACTTTAGAGGAATAGGGTGTGCATCTTGTCATGTACCTTACTCAAATGAGGGATTTTATGAGGGAAATGATAAAAGCATAGATAAAAAACATGCTGGTCATATGCTCTCTCATCAGATTCAATCCTCTCGTAAAGTAAAGGTTAAAATCCACGAGGTGGAGTACTCAGGTGTTCCAGTTGAGACCTGTTCAACTTGTCATAACCGTGGAAAACGCATAGGTGTCTCTTACCAAGGGCTTATGGAGACTTCGTATCAGGCAACATATGATGCACAAGGAAATGGACAACCAAAACTTCATACTAAACGCTACTTACATATGAAAGAGGATATTCACTATCAAAAAGGGATGTTATGTCAAGATTGTCATACATCGAATGATCTGCATGGTGATGGCTTTTTAAGTGGTGCAAATGCAGCAGCTGTTGAGATAGAGTGTCAAGATTGTCACGGTACGACAAAGGCATATCCATGGGAATTACCACTAGGTTACTCTGATGAGTTTAACACAACTGCTGCTACTGGTAAGGCTCGTGGTGTTACGCAGAACTTAGCTGAGTACCTCAAACAGGGCTATGTACCTGATAAAGAGGATGGTTTTATCTTAACAGCTCGTGGAAATCCACTTCCAAAAGCTGTCAAAAAAGGTAACAAAATCATTATGCACCTCAGTTCAGGAAAAGATATAGAACTTAAACCTCTTAAACTCCTAAAAGAGGAGAAACATTTAAGTAAAAAAGCTCTTGTGGCTATGGATGTAGTGAGTGCGCATACTGATAAGATGGAGTGTTATACTTGCCATGCAAAATGGGCTCCTCAATGTTACGGCTGTCATGTGAAGATAGACTACTCTGGTGGAAAGAAAAATGTTGATTACCTTCAAGCATCTCACGATCACGATATGCATGGAACTACTGGTGGTATGAGAGATTTGAAAAAGTATCTTGTACCGGGAAAAGTAACTGAGACTCGCTCTTACTTACGATGGGAAGATCCTGCTCTTGCTCAAAATGGTGAGGGAAGAATCACTCCTGTTATCCCTGGATGTCAGACTACTATTACGGTTATTGGTCAAGATGGAGAGGCTCTTATACAAAATCATATCTACAAAATTCCAAATGTAGAGGGTGCAGGTAAAGAGGGTCAAAATGCTATAGATATGGCACCAGTTCAACCTCATACTATAAGTAAAGAGTCTCGTTCATGTGAGTCATGTCATACATCTGACAAGGCATTAGGATTTGGTGTAGGTGGTGGAAAATTAAATGCCGATCCTAGTAAAACAACTATTATTGATTTAATGAGTCCAGATGGAAAGATTTTACCTCACAAGGTAGATGAGCAGATACCAGCTATACCAAATCTAAAACATGATTACTCTCAGTTTATAGATGAGAATGGAACACAACTTATGACAGTTGGACATCATTTTAAATTATCTCAGCCTTTAGATAAGGCTCAAAGAGATAAGCTTGATCGTCGTGGCGTCTGTCTCTCTTGTCATATCTCTATTCCAAAAGGAAACCTTGCCGTGTCGGCTATGACACACATAGCAGAGATGGCAGAATTAAATATTGACAACAAAGAACACAATAGTATTTTAAATAAAATTTTAAATTTAAGTGCATGGGTTCAGATAGTAGGAACTATTTTTATAGTACTGTTACTTTTGCAAATAATATATACAATTTTTATTAAAAAACGATCGATAAACCCAAGAAATAGAGGATGGAAATAGTGATAAAAATTATATTAATACTATCTATAGGATTCAGTTTATATGCAAATGATATAATTGTTAAAAAATCTTGTGTAGATGTTTCAACAACAATAAATAATCTTAAAAAGATTGTTAAGATGAAAAAGTTGAGTGTTTTTGCTGTTATCAACCATAGTGGAAATGCTAAGATGGTAGATATGAAATTAAATGAATCTAAAATGCTTATCTTTGGTAACCCTAGACTAGGCACATCGTTGATGCAACAGGATATGACAGTAGGTTTAGATTTACCTCTAAGAATTTTAGTCTATAAAGATAGTGATGGTAGTGTTAAAATGGCTTATCGTGATGGCTCATGGCTAAACAATAAACATATTTTAAATGCACCAAAAAAAGTAGCTAAGGTAAACAAGGCTATGGATATATTTACAAGTAAAGCGGGACAATGTACAAAAGATTAACAAAAGAAGAGGCACTTGACCTCATAAAAAATGCAGATTTAAAAGAGCTAGGGCGTTTAGCATCGGCTCGTAAGAAAGAGTTACATCCAAAAGGGATTACAACATTTGTGATAGATAGAAATATCAACTATACAAATATATGTTGGGTAGATTGTAAGTTTTGTGCCTTTTATAGACATGAGAAAGATGCTGATGCTTATGTTCTTAGTTTTGCTGAGATTGATGCGAAGATTGATGAACTTTTAGAGATTGGTGGAACACAGATACTCTTTCAGGGTGGAGTCCATCCAAAACTTAAAATAGAGTGGTATGAGGATCTGGTTGAGCATATTCATACAAAATACCCAACTATTACTATTCACGGTTTCTCCTCTATAGAACTTGATTTTATCGCTAAAGTTTCTCGTATAACAATTCAAGAAGTACTTTCGCGTCTAAAGGCAAAAGGTCTAGCTTCTATTCCTGGGGCTGGGGCTGAGATACTCTCGGATAAGGTTCGTGATATTATCGCTCCTAAAAAGATAGATAGTGAGGTCTGGATAGATGTGCATCGCCAAGCTCATAAACTAGACATAATGAGTACGGCTACTATGATGTATGGAACGGTTGAAACCGATGAAGACATTATAGAACATTTCGATATGGTTCGCAGACTTCAAGATGAGACAGGTGGTTTTCGTGCTTTTATTATGTGGAGTTTTCAGGGAAAAAATACTGAACTCTTAGCTGAGATACCAGATATGGATAAACCATCTTCTAACCGTTATTTACGATTATTAGCAGTAGCTCGTCTCTATCTCGATAATATACCAAATATCCAAAGCTCTTGGGTGACTCAGGGTCCTTACATAGGTCAGATGGCACTTCGTTTTGGAGCAAATGATTTAGGAAGTACAATGATGGAAGAGAATGTCGTAAGTTCAGCTGGAGCTGCTTATGCGATGGCAAAAGAGGAGATGGTTCAACTCATCAATGATATTGGCGAGACGCCAGCAGTAAGAAACACTGCATATGAAACTTTAGAGATTTTTAACTAATGAAATTTTTTATAGCACTTCTAATAATAGGACAGATTTTAATGGCAGCAAAAATAGAAACAATAGAGATAGATGGTGTAAAAGTACCTTTAATTTATGAAGAAGACACGAGACTTCCTTTAGTCAGTACACAGTTGATATTTAGAAATAGTGGAAGCATTAGTGATGTAGATATTGCAGGTCTTGCAAAATTTAGTGCAAAAGTTTTAAATGAGGGGACAAAAAAACTCGGCTCAAACTCTTTTGCTGAAAAACTAGAGTCTAAGGCTATTAGTATCTCAACATCAACAGGAACTGAGACATTTGTTATGAATGTAAGCTCTTTAAAAGGTGAGTATAGTGCATCTCTTAAATATCTAAATGCCATTTTAAAAGACCCAAACTACTCAAAATCATCCCTCTCTAAGATAAAGACTATGACTCTTGGAAGTTTAAGTCGTAAAGAGAATGATTTTGATTATGTGGCATCAAATGAACTGAAGAAACTTATGTTTGGTGGTACTGTTTTAGGTCAGCCATCTTCAGGAACGAAAGAGAGTGTAGAGAGTATTAAAATCTCAGATGTAAAAGCATTTATCAAAAAACACCTTGTACTCTCTCGTGCTATAGTTGTAGTGGGTGGTGATGTCTCCATAGATGAAGTGAAAAAAGAGATGAAAATGGTCTTAAAAACTTTGGCTATTGGAGAGGATAAACCCTTAGCACACTTTGATGTTACTAAAAAAGCAAAAACTGTTATACTCAAAAGAGAGACACAGCAGGCTTATATCTACTTTGGCTCTCCATACAATATGAGTGTAAATGATAGTGAGTATTATAAAGCACGAGTAGCTACTTTTATCTTAGGTACAGGTGGTTTTGGATCTCGTTTGATGGAGGAGATACGTGTAAAACGTGGTCTTGCATACTCAGCATATGCCAGAGTACATGTGAGTAAATCTAGCTCTTACATGAGTGGTTATCTACAGACAAAACTAGACTCTATGGATGAGGCTAAAAAGACTGTAAGTGAAGTGATAAATGAGTTTGTAAAAAATGGTGTAACAGAAGATGAGTTAGAGCAGACAAAGAAGTTTTTACTCGGAAGTGAACCTCTAAGAGTTGAGACTATGAACCAGCGTTTAAGCCGTACTTTTTTAGAGTACTACAAAGGATTTAAACTAGGTCACTCCCAAGTTGAACTTGAAAAGATTAAAAACCTAAAACTCAAAGATTTAAACGATTACATTAAAGCACATAAAGAGATTTTAGATATTAGTTTTGCGATAGTGACAAAATAGAGATAAATTATCTTAAAAGTATGGCAATTTGTCATACTTTTTATAACTCTTTGAAAAAATGATTATAATTGTGTGTCAGTTGGCGATTATGAGTTGTTGATGTTGTATTGTGAGGAGTGTAAAGATTCTTAATGAATCTTTTTTAGGTGGGACAGGGTTAGCCTTTAAAAAGGAGTAACAATGCGTCTTACACTCGTAATTGTTATAATCATAATTCTTTTAGAATTAAGATTGTATTAAAAGCTTATGAGGAGTTAGCGCTCCTCATCTGTCCCAACTGAATAAAAGTATAGCATATTTTTTTATTCTTGGAGTAAACATGTCAATATTAATTGAGCAAAATTATTTATCTTTAGAAGAGGAAAATAGTCTGAAAAATAAGTATAAAATTATAGATTTATTCGCAGAGATTGAAGGTACAATAGGGAGAGCATAATGAATCAAAATAGTAAACATAAAAACTATGAGATTTTGAACTTGCTTGGATATGGATTGTCAAAATTTGGTAAAGATTTTATTCAAGAATTTGGAGTAACAAATAAATCTGCATTTTATAAATATTGTGTTGATATAAATATTGCAGATACAGGAAGTACTATAAAAAATAGAATGGACTTATTTGACCCATTTTTCCCTAATAATAGAAAAGGTTGGTGGCAAAAAGGAGATGCCTATATACATAGAAAAGAGTTGATTGATAGTATGTTTGGAAAAGAAAATTCTCATGAATATGCTAATATAGTAAAGCTTTATTTACAAGAACATTTTAATATACATTCAAATTACTTAGATATAAGACCAATAATTAAATCTAGATTTAAACAACTACAACAAACAGGTCTAGAAGCTGAATTATATTTTATGAATAATTTCAACTCTATAAATAGATTCAATGGTGCTACATTGGAAGATGCACGATTATTTGGTGATGGATACGATTTTCAGTTAACAATAAATAATAATTGTTATTTAGCAGAAGTAAAAGGAATAAGGGGATTAAAAGGAAAATTTAGAATGACTGAAAATGAGTATATGAAAGCTAGTGAATATAAAGAGGAATATTTTGTTACTTTAGTTTTAAATATGAATGACAATCCTAAATTTTTACTCATAGATAACCCTGTGAAAAATTTAAATTTTGAAAAAGTAGTAACTAAATCAAGAGAAACTAATGAATATCATCTAAAAGATTATATATGTTAACTTATCAAGAAAAAAAAATAATTTTAGAAAAATATTTATTACTAGAAGCAAATTCATATATAGATGGTATAAAAGATGAATTATATGTTCATTTTTTTGTAAATGAAAATGATTGTAATTTTTTAGATTTTCTTTCTAATAAGAAAGAGATAATTTGTAAAATAGATTTTGTAATCTCAAAAGTGGTACTTCATGAACATGAAGATGCTAGAGAACAAATTATAGAAAATTACATAGGTGTATAAATGAGCACTACACTTATAGGTCAAATCGATAGAATACTTTTTGAAGAAGATGGTTTTTTCATCGCTGTTTTAAAGTCGGGTGAAAAGATAAGTGGGACTTACTATGAGAGTGCTGTTGAAAATATAAAAAGTTCGGCGATAACTCTTAGTGGTGAGTGGCACGAACATAAAAAACATGGGAAAACTTTTAAGTTTGACTCCCTTAAAGTAAACCAAAACGAACTCTTTTTCTTCTTAAACAAAATCATAAAAGGCTTTACAAAAAAACTCTCAGCAGAACTTATAGAGAAGTTTGGGCAAGAGGGTCTTATAGATATACTCGATAATGATATAGAGAGACTTTTAGAGTTTAAAGGCATAAAAGAGAAACGACTTAAAAAGATTCAAGCCTCGTGGAAACAGTTTCGTTCTATGCGACGACTAGGTGAGTTTCTAAGTCCTTTTGATGTCTCTCCTGCACTCCTTACTACTATAGCTACAGCGATGAAAGATGTAGATGAACCCTGCACAAAGATAAAAGACAATCCTTATGTACTGACTCACATCAACTCTATAGGTTTTAAGAGAGCTGATGAGTTGGCACTGAAGATGGGAGTTGAACGAGAGAATGAGGGGCGCATTAGCTCTGCTATGGATTATGTTCTTTTGAACTACTGTGAGGCTCAGGGGAACTCTTGTATATCCAAAGAGGTACTTTTTGGTGGGCTCAATGAGTTACTTGGGTTTAGTAATAAAGCTAACTTATATGAGGCTGCCCTTATCGAGCGAGTAGGTGAGGGGAGTATAGTCATTATGAAAAATGATAGAGTCTCTCCTGCTAGACTCTATGATGCTGAGAAGTATCTCTATGATGAGTTTAAAACGAGAGCGAAGATGAGTAGTGGTGGTTTTGTAAAGAACTTAGATGAGTTTTTAGCAGACTCTGAGCTTAAACTAGGCGAACAGCAAAAAGAGGCAGTTGTAAAGATAAACGAAGGTGCATCTCTACTCTTTCTCGTTGGATATGCAGGAACAGGAAAAAGTACAACAGCAAAAACACTCCTAACACTTCTTAACACAAGATTTGATAAAAAAGAGATAATGACTTGTGCTTTGAGTGGAATAGCTTCTCAACGAATTAGCGATACGACAGGTTATGAGTCCGCAACTATACAGTCTCTTCTGTTAAAGCATGACTCTTCTGATAAGTTCCCTTATAGTGTGATGTTGATAGATGAAGCTTCTATGATAAACTCCTCTCTCTTTGCAAGACTTATAGGAAAAATCTCTCGTAAGGCTATCATCATAATAGTAGGAGATGATGCACAACTCCCTCCTATCGGGGCTGGAAATGTTCTGAGTGATGCGCTTACCCTAGAACTAGCTCCTACAGTAAAACTTACAAAGATTTTTCGACAGAGTGAAGATCAGGCTATCACACTTATAGCAAATGATATTCGTAAGGGTGAAGTACCTCTTTATAGAGAGAAGTATGATGACTTTGAGTTTGTAGATGTGAGCATAGATAACTACTACTCTCTTAGAAATCAACTCTCTACAGATGAGCTTAAAAACCTACGAGATGAGAACTCAAACAATATCATAAGTGAGATAGTTCACCGTGTTGTGGAGTCTATAGAAAAAGCGAGATACCGACTTAAAAACAAACAGATAAAAGAGTATCTTAACTATTTTCAAGTGATAACTCCTATGAAAGGTGGCATACTTGGAAGTGCAAATCTTAACAAGGTTTTGCAGGAGTACTTTAACCCTAATCCTAGTAAATGTATTAAAAGGGGGGAGTTAGAGTTTCGCCTTATGGATAAGGTTGTTCATACGAAAAATGAAAATATGACCTCATGGAGTGGGGATGGTTTTAAGATGGGTGAGGACTCAAACCAGCGACGAATCTTTAATGGTATGAGTGGACTCCTTTTTAAGATAGATGAGGATGAGGAGCAGGTTTTTGTTTTCTATCCAAATGAGGATGTTGTAGTAGTTTATGAGTATGAGGAGTTAAAAAGTCATCTGATGCTCTCTTATGCTCTTACTATTCATAAGGTTCAAGGTATGGAGTATGACATTGTAGTTATTCCTATGAGTTTTACACACTTCATTATGCACAATACTAAGTTAATATATACAGCTATTACTCGTGCAAAACATAAGTGTATTTTAGTTGGTGAGGGTGGGGCATTTGAGAGTGGATGTCGAAAGTTTGAGTCAACACGGCGAGATACCGTGTTGTTAGAGTTATAACTCTATTGAAATAATTTTTCTAAATCCTCTTTGGAATTTAATGTTTCGATTTTAGTAATCTTACTATCACTTATATGAACTACTACTATTTTTTCTTTATCTATACCTTTTGAATATTGAGCAGAGAGTTTATCATCATTGATAAGCATAATTTTAAAAGGGAGTTTTCTAAGATCTGGAAGTATAAATATACTTTTTATAATTGAGGGTGCAGGAGATACATCAGCTATATAAACTGCATGATGTTTAGCAAGAAAGTCCGTAGGTTTTGACTCTAAAAATTCATTACACATATGTCCCGTTTCTTTTGCAAAAGAGAAAAAGAGTGTTGTCGTTGTCGGTGATATGCTCTCTACTTTGTCATTTTGATCTTTAAGTTGTGTTAATGTGAGTGTTTTACCTACAACTAACTTAGGTGTAATATTTTTTGATGTTTCATTTTTACTACTGCATCCCATAAGGAGGAGTGTGACTGATAATGCGACGATTAATTTTTTCATATATATCCTTTAGAATTGTATAATACTCTATTTTTAATTATAAAAGTGGCAGAGGTTTATTCTTAATATGTAAATTAATAAACTTTAAAGGAGTTATGTGTAAAATGCCAAAAACAAAATAAGGAAAAACAATGGCATGGGCAACAGCAAGACATATACTAGTAGATAGTGAAGAAAAATGTAATGAGTTAAAAACTGAGATAGAAAATGGTACAACTTTTGAGAGTGCTGCAAAAGAGAACTCCTCTTGTCCCTCATCAGCAGAAGGTGGAGATTTAGGTAAATTTGGACCTGGTCAAATGGTACCTGAGTTTGATAAGGCAGTATTTAGTGGTGATGTTGGTGTAGTTTATGGACCAATTAAAACACAATTTGGTTACCACCTACTAGAGGTTACTGGGAGAGGATAATCTCTTCAAGTTCCTCTAATCTCGCACTTATAACACCCTCAAACTGTGTTTTATTAAAAGTTTGTTGGCGTTTAGCGAGTTGAGCAGTATGGATTGAGATAAGCTCAATCATCTGCTCCTTACTAATCTTCGCATCTAAAAACTCTAAAACCTCTACAATCCCTATGCTTTTCATAGAGTGTGGTAATCTAGTATATTTATGCTCTAAGTAGGCCACTTCATCTATCAAACCCATCTCTAACATCTTGAGTGAGCGTTTAGAAATTCTCTCTCTAATAGTATCTCTATCTACTTCAATATTAAAAACACTCATCTCTTTTATGATAGGTTTAGGAGGATTTTGTAAAAACCACTCTGTAGGTGTAAGATTTGAAGCTCTATAGATAAGAAGTGCCTTCTCAATACGATAAGAGTCATTTTTATCTATCTTTTTCATATACTCTTCATCTAAATTTAGGAGTAAATTATAGGACTCTTCAAGGTTTTTAAGATTCTCTTGAACCTCTTGACGAATCTTTGGAGTGATTTTTGGAAGTGGAGATAAACCTTGCATAAGAGACTTAAGATAAAAAGATGTCCCCCCAACAATGATAAGATTTTTAGAATCTTTTTTACAAGTCTCTACTACTTCTTTGTAAAGATCTATAAAAATATCTACACTGAAATACTCATCAGGGTTTAAAACATCTATACCAAAATGTTTAACAGCTGAAAGCTCCTCTTTTGAGGGTTTAGCTGAGACTATATCTATCTCTTTATAGATACTTAAAGAGTCTATAGAAAGTATATAAGCATCAATTTTAAGTGCGATTTTAATAGCTAAATCACTCTTTCCTGATGCAGTTGGTCCAATAATTGCGAGTTGTTTCATGGGGAAATTATATCATTTTAAACCACTTTTAGGTAAAATAGCTTATATTTATTTATAAAGAGGATAGTAAACTTGCAAAAAGTTATACAGAAGATGAAAGATTTTAATGAGTTGGTGATGTTTGAGCACTCTATATTCTCTTTACCATTTATTTTTATAGCTATGGTTGTAGCTGCTGATGGTTGGTTTGGGTTTTATCTTTTGGTGATGGGTATTTTTGCAGCACTCTCGGCTAGAAACTTTGCTATGGGTGTGAACCGTTATGCCGATCGTGATGTTGATGCAGATAACCCTCGTACAGCTGGACGACCAAATGTTGATGGGCGTTTAGATAGTAAAAGTATCTTGATATTTATCGGGGTAAACTTTTTTATATTTATCGCTGTTGCTTATATGATAAATCCATTGGCATTTAAGTTGAGTGTTCCTATTCTTGCTGTTCTTGGTTCTTACTCTTACTTTAAACGATTCTCCTCTATGGCACATATCATTCTTGGTATCTCTCTTGGTTTAGCACCTATTGCTGGAGTTGTTGCTGTTTTAGGAACTATTCCTTTATGGTCTGTTCTTTTGAGTCTTGGCGTTATCTTTTGGGTGGCAGGATTTGACTTGCTTTACTCTCTTCAAGATATAGATTTTGATAAAGAGAAAGGGCTTCACTCTATCCCTTCTATCTATGGAGCAAAGGCTACTCTTTTTATCTCAGCTCTTTTTCATGCTCTAAGTGTTCTTTTTTGGATACTTTTTGTTTGGGCTGCTGGGCTTGGGATATTTGCTTTTATTGCAGCATTTGGAAGTGGGGCAGTTTTGGCTTATGAGCAGATGTTAGTGAGAAGAGATTTTACACAGATAGATCGTGCTTTTTTTACAGTAAATGGTTATTTAGGCATTGCTTTTTTTATCTTGATTATTATTGATAGGGTAGTAGCATGAGTGATCCACGTTTAGTTGCAGCTCCCATTAGTCTCTACTTTAGTGAGGCTACTTTAGACAAAGATGCTTACGAGAGAGAGTATCAGCAGTTGAGTGAGTCTGATGAAGATCCCATTAGCCAGTGGTTGAAACTTGCAAAAGCAAAGGGCGATACTCGTGACACAGACCCTGTTTTACTTCAGTTAGTGGTAGAACTTCATAGAAAGATAGATGCTTTAGAGATGTTTTTAAAAGATGAAACACCAAAAAGAATCTCTCTTACTTCAAGTGCAAAGATAGCCTCTATAGGGTTTGAGCATTTCAAACTCCATGATGCTCTTTTAGAAGTTGGAAAAATTTACTATGGTCGTATAGAGATGCCTGTTTATCCTCAAAGAGATGTGGGTGTTTTTTTTAAAGCCGTAGATGAAAAATTAGCAGAGTTTGTAAAGATGCATGAGCGAGATGAAAAAGAGTGGTGTGCTTATATGACTGCACGTGAAAGAGTTCTTATTCGTGAAGCAAAAGAGAATAAATGATGGTGGATTTACAACATTTTAGTATAGAGTATGTGGTTGTTGCAATGGCGGGGATTATACTCTATCTACTCTATTATGTTTACTCTAAAGATGCAGACTACTCGAAAAACATTCGTTCTGTAGCTACTGTAGTTGAAGAGTTAAATCGTGAGTTTTACTATCTAAAAAAGAATCTTGTTGAGACACAGGGAAGCATCAAAGAGAACTCTCAAAGAATGAATGATGCAGAGATTTATCAAGAGATAGAGAGGAGTGTTTATGATATGGTTCATCCTCTTAGTCAAGGTCTTCAACAACTTCAAGAGAATATAAATGCCATTGATTCTGAACTCAGCAATCGAATTTCACATATAGAGAGCGGGGTAAAGCAGATAAGTATTCCAACGTCCATACATGGGAATGATGATGAGAAAGTTCTCTCTCTTTTTAAACAAGGTGTCTCGGTAGAAACTATCTCTAAAGAACTTAATATTTCTCAACCAGAAGTAGAGTTCGTTCTGAAAATAAATAAGATAAAATAGATGACAGGCGATAGAAAACTCTTTACCCTTGTAAGTATCCTTATAACATGTAGTGTGATTTTATCCTACACATTAGCTCCATATACTACACTTCTTTTTAATGTAAATGAGTTTCATTTTGCGATAAGACAGACGATTTTTGCTTTTTTAGGTATAGGAATTATCTTTACACTTTCACAATTAGATCCCGATAAATGGCTTCAGCCCATAGGGTTTATACTCTTTTTTGGCTCTCTTGCTTTGATGATTGCTATGCCATTTTTACCAGAGAGTGTAGTTTCTGCTGTTGGTGGTGCAAAACGTTGGATTAAGATAGCTGGTTTCTCTCTTGCTCCAGTTGAGTTTTTTAAGGTTGGATTTGTCTACTTTTTAGCATGGAGCTTTTCTCGTAAACTCGGAGATCACGGTGACATGGGACTTTTAAATGAGTTTAAACGTTTTGCACCTTATGGAGTCATCTTTATAGGGGCTATGTTTATTATCGCTTTTTTACAAAAAGATTTAGGACAAGTAGTTGTTTTAGGTTTAACTCTTCTTTTTATGACTCTATTTGCAGGGAGTAGTTTTAGATTTTTCTTCAGTATTTTAGGGGGTATTTCTCTTGCTATTCTTATCTTTATTTTTACAGCAGAACATAGAATAATCCGTATAAAATCTTGGTGGGCATTAGCACAAAATAGTGTTTTAGAAATTTTCCCAGCATCCATAGCTGATAAGTTAAGAGTCCCTGTAGAAGTAGAACCTTATCAGATAGGACACTCACTAAATGCCATAAATAATGGTGGTTTCTTTGGTGTTGGCATAGGAAATGGAACATTTAAGTTAGGGTTTCTCTCTGAAGTCCATACTGACTTTGTTTTAGCTGGACTCTCTGAAGAGTTTGGTTTTTTTGGAGTTTTGTTTGTAGTAACCATCTTTCTTCTGATGCTTCAAAGAATCTTTAAAGTTGCAAATAGAACAAAAGATAAAACAGTCTATCTCTTTAGTATAGGAATAGGCTTGATTTTATCTTTCGCTTTTTTAGTAAATGCTTACGGTATAAGTGGGATAACTCCCATCAAGGGTATCAGTGTTCCCTTTTTATCTTATGGTGGTTCGGCGATGCTTGGAGCTGCTTTTGGAGTTGGAATGGTTCTGATGGCATCAAGAAAAGTTGAGATGTATAAGGTAAATGAGATATGAATATATGTATAACAGGTGGAGGGACAGGTGGTCATCTTATGATAGCCGAAGCACTTCTTGAAGCGGGGACAAAAGCGGGACATAACTGTATATTTATAGGTTCTACAAAGGGACAAGATAGAAAATATTTTGCAGATTCAAAGCTTTTTTCAAAGGTCTATTTTTTAGAGACAACAGGTGTGGTTAATCAAAAAGGTTTAGGAAAGATAAAGGCTCTATTGAGAGTTTTTTCTGGAGTGCTTCAAGCTCGAAAACTTTTAAAAGAGAATGAGATAGATGCCGTTTATAGTGTAGGTGGTTTCTCTGCTGCTCCAGCATCAATAGCGAGTATTTCAACACTTATTCCACTCTTTATACATGAACAAAATGCAGTTGAGGGGAGATTAAACGCTATCTTAAAACCTTATGCTACGAGCTTTATCTCTGCATATGATGAAGCTTCTTCTATCAAAGGCTATCCCGTAAAAGAGATTTATTCTCAGAGTAAACGAGAGAGAAGTAGTTTAGATACTATTATATTTTTAGGTGGAAGTCATGGGGCTAAGGCTATCAATGATTTGGCTCTATCTGTAGCGCAAGAGCTTACTAAACGCCAGATTAAGATTATTCATCAAGCGGGTGAGAGTGACTTTGAGAGAGTTCAAAAAGAGTATGAAACTTTAGGTATAGAGGTAGAGCTGTATGCCTTTACAAGTGAGCTACCAAAGCTTATAGAAAAGGCAGACTTAGCAGTAAGTCGTGCAGGTGCTAGTACACTTTGGGAGCTTACAACAAACGGCTGTCCCGCTTTTTATATCCCCTATCCATATGCAGCAGGAGACCATCAGTTCTATAATGCTAGTTTTATAGTTGAACATGATATGGGTTGGTGTGAGCGAGAGGGTGAAGAACTTACACAGAGAGTTTTAGAGGTGATAGCATCTCCAGAGTTACAAGCAAAAAGTAAAAAACTTTTAGAGTACTCCAATGATGATGTTGCGATGAAGATGATAAAAAGTTTAGAGGATTTAGTTTAGATGATACATGAAGTTGCACAGATTTTAGTAGATATGATTTTTGATTGGGGGTACATTGGTATCTTTATAATGATGGCGATTGAGAGTAGTTTTATCCCTTTTCCTAGTGAGATAATTCTTATTCCTGCTGGGTATTTAGCGAGTCAAGGGGAGATGAGTATCTGGATGATAATGTTGAGTGCTTTAGGTGGTTCTCTCGTGGGTGCATTTATAAACTACTATCTAGCATTTACACTGGGACGAAATATTTTAGAGAAGTATGGAAAGTATTTCTTTATCAAAGAGAGTACACTCCTAAAAATGGATACATACTTTCAAAAACATGGAGCTATCTCTACTTTTACAGGAAGACTTATCCCTGGTGTGAGACAGCTTATCTCTATTCCTGCGGGGTTGTGTAAGATGAACTTAGCAAAGTTCTCAGCTTATACAGTTTTAGGTGCAGGTATTTGGGCATTAGTTTTAACACTTTTAGGATACTTTATAGGGGAAAATCAAGAGCTTATTAACACTTACTTAAAGCAGATTACTATTGTAGTTTTATTTCTTTTAGCAATTATAGCTGCGATATACTATAAGAAACAGAAATAAAGGAGTCTAGTATGGAGTATATGTTTCAGAGTGGATTTTTGGGAACTTCAGCTCCATTATTTATGGATATGGTGACACTTATCGTTGCGATATTGCCACTTTTAGTTTATGGTGCGATTATCCTTGCTAGAAAGAGAATGTTTAAGGCACATATGATTTTTCAAAATATCATATTTATATTTTCTCTTATAATAGTAGGGTATTTTGAGTATGGTGTTCGTGTTGGTGGTGGATTTGATGCTTTTATGAGTGAGAGTAATAGCTCTTATTCTTATGCTTTAGTGGTTTTAGTACTTCATATATTTATAGCAATTACTATGCTCTGTCTATGGACTAAGACTATTCTCGCTGGAAATTATAATTATAAAAAATCTATCCTTCCAGGAAAAGCTTCAAATGCACATAGAGTTATAGCTGTAAAAACATTTATAGCTATTATATTTACATCTTTTAGTGGCGTTTGGGTCTATATACTCCTCTTTGTCTATTAGACTTCTTGCATAACATAGATATAGCTCAGAGGGGTAAGAAGTGATGAGATAGGGCAAAATAAATTTTTATGCTAGATTGCTACTTTTTATCCCTCCCTACGGGCAATTTATAGAGAGCTTTACTCTTCGTTAGATAACCCCAACCGTAGCTATGGCTATGCTTGAGAACATCTGCCTTGATTAAAACTCTCTATAAACTGCTGAGCTATATCTATGTTATGCAAGAAGTCTATAAAAAAAAATTAAACTAAGGAAAAAAAATGATAAAAATTGATGAAAAAGCACCAGAGTTCTGTCTTCCAAATCAGGATGATATAGAGATATGTATGAGAGATTTAAAAGGGAAGTGGATAGTTCTTTACTTCTACCCACGTGACAATACACCAGGCTGTACGACAGAGGCTTGTGAGTTTACAGAGGCTGCACCTGATTTTTCTGATTTGGATGCTATCATCTTAGGTGTAAGTGCAGATAGCACAAAAAAACATCGTAACTTTATAGAGAAAAAAGATTTGGGTATCACACTTTTAAGTGATGAGTCTACAGATATGATGCAAGAATATGGCGTTTGGCAACTCAAAAAGAACTACGGCAAAGAGTATATGGGCATAGTAAGAACAACTTTTATCATAAATCCTGACGGTATTGTAAAAGGACTCTTTGAAAAAGTAAGAGTCAAAGAGCATGTGGCGAAAGTAAAAGAACTTTTAGAAGAGTTACAGAAGTAACTTTATAAAGTTTCATCTCTCTCGTTCCATCTTCTCTTGAGGTGGAACAGAGGAGTCTATCTTAATATCTGTAACGAAGATAGAAACGAATATCTTGTGCTTTATCTACAACACTTGATCCATAACCTGCTGCATTAGCTTGTTCTATACTCATCGCTGTTCCAGTTGTATTTCCAAAGAAACCATTACTACCACTGTAAGCATAATCTATATAAGTGTAACGAATTTGTAGAGATAAAATCTCCTTAACAAGAGGTTCAGTAAAGTAAACCTCATATGCATCACCGCGAGTAGCGAGCTTAGAACCAATGTTTGTATCTTCAGCATATGTAATACTTCTCCAGTATGCACTCCCTTTGTTATACTCAAGACCCCAGTGACCATCTTCACTTATAAGTGATGGCATTTGAAGACCGACCCAAGCAGAGTATCCAACTTGAGACTCCTTAGAACCTAACATACCTGTCGGATCAACTCCTCCGTAGTTAGCAGATTCACCTGAACGATCTTTTGGATCGGTAACACTAATAGCACCACTTATAAAGAAGAATGTATCTTCAAGATAGTCACTCCATTCATCCCCAATTCCATTCATTGTAATGTTTGCAGTAAAACTGTGTAGGTTACCAACAGTATCAAAACCTTCTGCTTGATTTAATGGATTGTGAGCATCGATGAGGTTAGTAGCATAGTAATACTGCATAGCCATACCGTATTGACCATCATTGTAAGGTACAAAAATCAATCCTGCTAACTCCATGTTTGGCACATCATCTTCTGTTTCATAAGGATCAGGAGAAAATCGTGGAGAGGCATTTGTAAGTCCTCTTCCCGCACAAAATTTTAGATACATACCATCTATACCTGTCACATCTTCAAATGAAAACTTTGAACTAAGACCATCAAATTCAACATTTATTGTATGACCCATTGGAGAGGATGCACAATCATTATCACGAAGATTTACAAGATGACCATTTGTTGAAGGACGACGACCTATACTAAATGTCCATGGAACTTCTGTTCCTAAAAATGTGTCGTTTTTATAGAGAAAGTAAACTGAACGTACTCTTACAACTCCATCATAAGCATTTTCATTAGTAATCCAGTCAAATGTTTCATAGAGTGATCTTTCGGCTTCTATGCCTGATCTTCCACCAAAAGCTTTATTGTAAGCAAGTTGACCACTAAAACTAAGGTTATCAGTAGCTTTCCAGTTCATATTGATCCATAATCTATTTGTCATAAATGAATCATTGCCTTGTTCTGAACCATCTGCCATCTTATATTGTAGGTTATCAACTGAAAATCTATAATCAACATTAAATTTTAGATGAGAACCATTAGATGCTTTGTTGAGTTCTGTAATGTTCTCTTCAAGATCATTGATTCTCTCTTCAACAGAGTCGCCTTCTTCTTCGCTATTTTCTTCTTTATCAGATGGAACAACTTTTTGAGTTACTATAGGTTTTTTGAGAAGCACTTTCTTTTCACTTTGAACTTTAGCATTTTTTGTCTTAGTAGCTTTAAGTCTATTGATCTCATTTTTCATCTGTTTCATCTGAAGTTCCATAGATTGGATACGTTCATACATAGAGTGTGCATTTAAATTAGATGTCAAAATAGTAGCAGCTGCTAGTGAAAATAGTAAAGGCTTATTCATAATTTTTCCTTATAATGTAATAACTTTGTGATACTATACATCATATAGTATAAAAGCAATTTGAAATATTGCTTAATTATATAAGAAATTATAATACTAGTTTAAAAAGCTAGATTTAAATAATATTTGAGTATAATTTCACGATTTTTCTTCTTCTCTTGAAGTTGGAAATATTAAGCAGGTATGTGTCAAAAGTTAGTGCAACTCTTTTTATAAAGAGTCTATGTCCGACATTACCGAAGTCAACTAACAAATTTCTGGCTTGAAATAACAGCCCTTAAGGATTACCTATGGTAACTATGAAAGACCTTTTAGAATGTGGTGTACACTTTGGACACCAAACTCGTCGTTGGAACCCGAAAATGAAAAAATATATCTTCGGTGTTCGTAAAAATATCTATATTATTGATTTACAAAAAACTCTTCGTTATTTCCGTAACACTTATACAATCGTTATGGATGCAGCAGCAGAAGGTCAAACTATCCTTTTCGTTGGTACGAAAAAACAAGCTCGTAACTCTGTAAGACAAGCAGCGATTGACTGTAATATGCCTTACGTAGATAACAGATGGTTAGGTGGTATGCTTACTAACTTCCCAACTATTCAAAAATCTATCCGTAAACTTGATGTTATTTCTGAAATGCAAGAAAATGGTCAAATTGATCTTCTTACAAAAAAAGAAAAACTAATGTTAGAGCGTAAAAAAGTTAAACTTGAAGCATATTTCGGTGGTATCCGTAACATGAAAAAACTTCCTGATATGCTTTTTGTTGTAGATGCAGTAAAAGAGCACATCGCTGTTTTAGAAGCAAGATGTCTTAAAATTCCAGTTGTAGCTCCACTAGATACTAACTGTGATCCAGACCTTATCGACTTCCCAATTCCAGGAAATGATGATGCGATTCGTTCAATTCAACTTTTCTGTCGTGAAATGACTGCAGCTATCAACGAAGGTAAAGCTCTTAGAGATGCACCTGCTGAAGAAGAAGTAGCAGAAGAAGAAACTACAACTGAAGAAGCTGCTCCAGTAGCTACTGAGGAAGCATAGTATGGCAGCAGTTACAGCAGCAATGGTAAAAGAGCTTCGCTCTGCTACTGATGCACCTATGATGGATTGTAAAAAAGTTCTTGTTGAAGCTGATGGTGACATGGCTAAGGCAACTGAGCTTTTAAAAGAACGTGGTATCGCTAAAGCAGCTAAAAAAGCTGATAGAGTTGCTGCTGAAGGTCTTTGTGGAATTGTAATCGCTGATGATTTTTCTAAAGCTACTGTTATTGAAATTAACTCTGAGACTGACTTTGTCGCTCAAAATGAGGGTTTCCAAAATTTAGTTCAAGATACTACAAAAGAGATTTTTGACAACCAACCTGCTGATGTTGCTACATTTAGTGCATCAGAATTTGGAGCAAAATTTCAAGCTGAAGTAATCAAAATCGGTGAAAAAATTGAACTTAGACGTTTCAATACTTTAACTGCTGATGCTACTACTGCTTTAAATGGTTATATTCACTCTAACAATCGTATTGCAGTTATTGTTACTGCAAAATGTGATAGTGAAAAAACTGCTGAGGCTTTAAGACCTTTCATGAAACAAGTTGCTATGCATGCATCTGCTATGAAACCTTCAACTCTCTCTTACAAAGATTTAGATGCAGCTTATGTTGCTTCTGAAACTGTTGGACGTATTGAAGTTATCAAAAAAGATAATGAAGAGCTTTCTCGTTTAGGAAAAACTCTTAAAAATGTACCAACTTATATCTCTATGAGTCAGATTACTGAAGAGGTTTTAGCACAAGCTGAAGCTGACATCAAAGCTACTCTTAAAGAACAAGGTAAACCAGAAAAAATCTGGGATAAAATTGTTCCTGGATCTTTAGCTCGTTTTATCTCTGATAACACTACTTTAGATAAAGAACAGTGTCTTCTTGACCAAAACTTTGTAATGGATGACAAACTAACAGTTGCACAAGCACTTGAAAAAGCTGCCAAAACTGCTGGTGGAACTGCTGAAATTACAGAATTTGTTCGCCTTGAAGTTGGTGAAGGAATTGAGAAAAAAGAAGATGATTTTGCTGCGGAAGTTGCTGCACAAATGGGTTAAGCTTTTAGCTTAACTTTTTCTCTTTTTATCAAGGGCTAAGGCTTCGGTCTTAGCCCTTTTTTTTTGCCAATTTTTTTGGTATAATTTTCTTGATGTTCAAGGTGACTCCTTTAAAGACTTGATTAACTACCAAGTTGATATTGAGTGAAAAAGGTTAAGGCTTCGGTCTTAACCTTTTTTTTTGCCAAATTTTTGGTTGGTTTGTGTGGTGGGTGGGAACTCAATATAAAGGCTTTACCTTGAACAGTAAGCTAATAGTAGTCTTTTTAATCTTAATGGTGTTCGCACCATTAATGCATTAATCAAACAGAGGGATTAGTTACCCCTCTGGCTACTATTCTTATGCTATAATTCCCCTATGAATTTACTATCTGCACAGAACTTATCACACACTTTTGAATATAAACTTTTTGAGGATGTCTCTTTAGAGTTAAACAAGGGAGAGTCTATCGCTATTATTGGGATGAGTGGGAGTGGGAAGTCTACACTTTTACATATTCTTTCTACTCTTTTGGATCCTGAAGAGGGGAGTGTTTCTCTTTTTGGTGAAGAGATTTCTACTATGAGCAAAAAAAGATTGTCAAATATTAAACGCCACGATTTGGGACTTATATTTCAGTCACACTATCTTTTTAATGGTTTTAGTGCTTATGAAAACTTAGAAGTTTCAGAGATACTTTCGGGTGAGAAGATAGATGATGAACTTTTAAATCGTTTAGATATAGCAAAAGTAATGGAGCAAAAAGTTACACAACTCTCTGGTGGTCAACAGCAGAGAGTCTCTATTGCTAGAGTTTTGACAAAACAGCCTCGTATTATTTTTGCAGATGAACCAACTGGGAACTTAGATAAAAAAACAGCAGATGAAGTGATGAAACTCTTTTTTGAGTATATTCAAACAACAGAAGCTGGGATGATACTTGTAACACATGATGAAACATTAGCGTTTAAGTGTAAAAAAGTTTATAGACTTGAAAACAGACAACTTTTAGAGATAAAATAGCCGTTTTAAATGCAATGGGCTCAGATATTTAACGAAACTGCTGTAGTAGGATTTATACTACTGTTTTTTCGTTTTACTGCACTTTTTATAGCTGTTCCAATCTTCTCACATCAAAATATTCCAATGAATATTAAAGCTGCAATGGCATTTTTCTTTACTATAGTCTTTTACTCGTCTATGCCTCCTTTAGAGATTGCTATTAATCCTGCTACAGTTATTTTAGCCATACTAAGTGAGTTTATGCTTGGTCTAGTTGTCGGAATTATCCTTCAACTAACATACAATGTCATTACTTTTGCAGGTGGGATAATATCGTATATGATGGGGTTTTCAATGGCGAGTGCTATTGATCCCCAAAGTGGTGTCTCGATGCCTATTGTTTCACAATTTCTCTCTATGATGGGTTTGATGGTTTTGCTAGAACTAGATCTGCATCACTGGGTACTGCTTTTTGTAGATGCCTCTTTAAAAAAGATTCCTCTTGGGGGGTTCATCATGAGTGAAAATATATTTCACTATGTGATAAGTGCTGCTTCAAATATGTTTCTAGTTGGTTTTATGATAGCCTTTCCTATTATCGCACTATCTTGGCTTGCAGATGTTATTTTTGGGATGCTTATGAAAACAATGCCACAATTTAATCTACTTGTAATTGGTTTCCCTATAAAGATAATGGTCTCATTTGCAGTTTTAATCGCAACATTTGTTTCAACAATGTTAATACTAAAAGAGCAAATGCTAGAAGCTTTTAATGCCTTAGCAATGCTTTTTTAGTTTTTTTTAGGTACAATAATATTTATATGAAAATAAGAAGGAATATAAATGAAAATATTACTTATAAATGATAATCCTGTCGTAAATAAACTTGTGACATTAAGTGCACAAAAGACTTCTGATGAGCTTGATGTTATTACATCTTTAGAAGAGTTAGAATCACATGGTTATGATTTAGTTGTAATTGATGATACTTTGTATTCAGATGAGCTGTATCAAGAGCTTAATGAAAAAGTAAAATTTGCTAAATCGCTTTATATTTGCTCAAGAGATGCAGAGAGTGTGGATGTTTTTTCTGAAACACTTAAAAAACCATTTTTACCAACTGACCTTGTAGAACTTTTTTTATTACTAGGAAAAGAAGCTTCTGAATTAACTCTTAATGATGATTTAACTAAAGTAGAAGAGATAAATGAAGTGGAAGAACTAGAAGATTTGGAAGATTTGGAAGATCTTTCTGAGCTTGACTCTCTTGATGATGATATTTCACTAGATGATGACGAAGAATTTAATTTAGATGATGATATTTCACTAGATGATGACGAAGAATTTAATTTAGATGATGATATTGAATTAGACGATGATGATGAGTTTGATTTAGATGAGATAGGTGAATTAGACGAGTTACATGATGTTGAAGAGTTGGAAAATTCTATTACATTAGATGATTTAGGTTTGGAAGATGAAGATAATTCTAGTGAACCTGTTTTGGATGACGATGAAGCTCAAGAAGTTAAAGATCTCCTTGATGAAACAGAGGAAGAAGAGTTCAAGTTAGATGAGGAAGATATATCTCTGAATGATGATTTTGAACCTTCATCGGAAGAAATTTCTCTTGATGCGATGGACGAGCTTGAAGATTCAGGAGAAGAAGATGATAAATTGGATGAAGTTGAAGATTCAGAAGAGGATGTTTCATTTGATGAGATAGAACTTGGCGATGAGTTGGATGAAGTTGAAGATTCAGAAGAGGATGTTTCACTTGATGAGATAGAACTTGGCGATGAGTTGGACGAGCTTGAAGATTCAGAAGAGGATGTTTCACTTGATGAGATAGAACTTGATGATGATTTAGGTGAACTTGAAGATTCAGCAGAAGAGGATATTGTTGAAGATGAACTTGATATAGAGTCTCAGATAGAAAATGCTGTTGATGAGTTAAGTGATGAAGATTTGGAGAGTGAAGTTGATGAGGATACACTTTTGGAAATAGTAGCTAGTGATATTGACTCTCTTGATGGTCTTACAAGTAGAGATCTGAAAATTGCTGTTGGTGAAGAAGTAGAAGATGTAGTAGAATCAGAAGAGATAGTGACAGAAGATGAAACTATTGATGATGAAGAAATTTTAGAAGAGAGTGTAGAGGATGAAGAGATAGATTCTGAAACTCAAACTGATGAAAAAAGTAGTGATGGTGTTGAATCACTTAAAAATCTACTTGCAGCCTTAAGTGATAAAAAAGTTGCTGCCTCTATGAAAGGTATGAAAATCACTATTAATATTACACTAGGGGATAACTAATGATAGAAAATAATGGAGTAGTACTTGTCCTTTCTGGTCCAAGTGGTGCAGGAAAAAGTTCTCTTATAAAGAAAATTGAGGATGATATTGGGGATTATTATTTCTCTATCTCTACAACTACTCGTCCAATGCGTGAGGGTGAAAAAGAGGGTGTGGATTATCATTTTGTAAGTAAAGAAGAATTTGTTCAAGATATAGAGAATGACAATTTTTTAGAGCATGCAACTGTTCATGGAAATTACTATGGAACTTCCCTTAAACCTGTTAGAAAAGCTCTTTCAGAAGGAAAACTTGTGATTTTTGATATAGATGTTCAAGGAAATATGGCTATCAAAAATAGACTAGGGGATATTACAACTTCTGTTTTTATTACGCCTCCTGCTCTTTCTGAATTAAAGAGTCGTTTAGAAAATCGTTCAACAGATACAGATGAAGTGATAGCTGGGCGTTTAAAGATGGCAACAAGAGAGATACAGAGAATATCGGAGTATGACTATTTAGTAGTAAATGATAATCTTGATATTGCTGCAAATGTTTTAAGACAGATAGCAATTACAGCTAGACTTAAAATACCTCACTCTAAAATCAATGCTTTTGTGCAAGAGTGGGAAGATAGATAAGAGAAGTAACAGCAAATTTAGTTATAATTGTGTAATAATTTTTTAAAAGGAAATAAATATGCCTCAAATACCTGGTGGAATGGAACTATTTTTAATATTTGGAATCGTAGTATTACTTTTTGGTGCTAAGAAAATACCTGAGTTAGCGAAAGGTTTCGGTAAAGGAATCAAAAACTTTAAAAACGAAATGAAAGATGCTGAAGATGTAGTATCAGAAGCTCCTAAAAAAGTTGAAGGTAGCGAAGAAGTAGCATCTACTACTGAAGCTCCAAAAACTACTACACAAGCATAGTATTTTGAAACAACGTGTATCGGCGCTTTTGCGCGAAAAATTGGGTCGTGAGGTTGTTTTAGAAAAACCACGTGACCGTTCTTTTGGTCACTTTGCTACTCCTATAGCTTTTTCTCTCGCTAAAGAACTTCGTAAATCGCCTATGGTAATTGCCGAAGAGATTGCTTCATCTTTTGGTGATGTTGCAGAGTTCTCAAGTGTTGAGTCTGTAAAAGGGTACTTAAACTTCCGTTTGAGTGAGAACTTTTTAGCTGAGTATGCATCTTGGGCACTTGACAATCCTAGCGACTTTGCAAAGCAAGAAAAAAATCAGAAAATACTTTTAGAGTTTGTATCTGCTAATCCTACAGGGCCTCTTCATATTGGTCATGCTCGTGGTGCAGTTTATGGTGATACTCTTTACCGTTTAGCGAAACACTTAGGTTATGACATCACAGCTGAGTATTATGTAAATGATGCTGGAAATCAGATAGATTTACTTGGTCTCTCTATACAACTTTATGCTCGTGAGAATATCTTAAAAGAAGAAAATGTTGAGTATCCTGAGTCTTACTATAGAGGTGAGTACTTAGAATCTTTAGCTACTGGTGCAATGGAGCATTTTGGAAAAGAGATACTTAGTGATGAGTCTCGTCAAAAAGAGCTTGCTATGTGGGCTAAAGACAAGGTAATGGAGATAGTTGTAGATTCTCTTGCTGATACAAATATTCACTTTGATACTTTTGTAAATGAGTCTGGTCTTTATGAAGACTGGGATCGTGTTATGAAAAAGATGGGTGATAATGTTTATGAGAAAGAGGGAAAACTCTGGATCAAATCAGAGTCTAAGGGCGATGACCACGATAGAGTTGTTGTTCGTGATGATGGTCGTCCTACTTACTTAGCTGGTGACATCGTTTATCATAACCAAAAGTTTGAACGTGGATATGACCACTACATTAACATCTGGGGAGCAGACCACCACGGTTACATCCCTCGTGTAAATGCAGCCATAGACTTCTTAGGTTATGACTCAAACAAACTTGAAGTTCTTCTTGCTCAGATGGTAAGTCTTCTTAAAGATGGTGAGCCATACAAAATGAGTAAACGTGCTGGTAATGTAATACTTATGAGTGATATAGTTGAAGAGATAGGAAGTGATGCACTTCGTTTTATCTTTGCTTCTAAAAAAAGTGATACTGCCTTAGAGTTTGACCTTGCAGAGTTTAAAAAGCAAGATAGTTCAAACCCTATTTTTTACATTCAGTATGCTCATGCTCGTATTCAAACGCTACTAAGTAAGGCTACTGTATCTATGGAAGATATACATGCCTCATCTCTTAAAAACTTAGGAGAAAATGCAGATACTCTACTTTTTGATGCACTTCTGCTTCCTGAAGTTGTTGAAGATGCGTTTAGCTCTCGTCAAGTACAAAAACTACCTGACTATTTAAAGTCACTAGCAGCATCTCTGCACAAGTTCTACTACGATGTTCGTATGATAGGTACAGAAGATGAAGCAAAACTACTCAAACTTCTTTTAGTAGTAGCTCTTAGCATAAAAACTGGTCTTTCTCTTATGGGAATTGAGGCTAAGGATAGAATGGAAAGAGAAGAGGAAGCTTAGAGCTTTTTCTTCTCTTGTGATGGATATTGCTTCAATAAAGGCATTTGAATAATTATAGGAACAATAAAAAGCGAGACAGCATAAGCCGCTAAAGTTCCGCCAATAAGTGCTACACCAAGACCACCAAA
>Ga0256837_1000724_pt1 | contig 26197 bp, 41 predicted proteins | sample 4562384metaG_FD_185976 | JGI IMG/M metagenome (GOLD analysis project Ga0256837, IMG submission 185976) | Hydrothermal vent microbial communities from Guaymas Basin, Mexico - 4561-384 | ecosystem: Environmental > Aquatic > Marine > Hydrothermal vents | place: Mexico: Guaymas Basin | collected... | reverse complement strand
AAAAAAAGAAAAAATAAATAAAAAAGAAAAAAAGTTTTTTGAAGACGTTTTAGTTCAAAGTCTGATGAATGACTTAGGAGTAGATGAGGAGTTTGTTAGGGATTTGATTTTTTATAGAGACGAGATAGAAAAACCGATAAAGACAATCTCAGGACTTAGAGGATTGCTTAAAGAGATTTTAAACGCTTCGCTTGCTACGAAAAAGTCTGCTTATGAACTTGCCGAGATTATGAAAGAGAACGAATGGAAGACTATCAAAGCAAGTTACATAAAAGAAGAGAAAAAAGAAAAGTCAAACGAAGATAGTGAGTGGGTAAAAGCGGCAAAAACTGAGATTGATAAGTTTGTAAATTCAATAAAAGGAGGATTACATGCTAACTGAAAAAGATTCAAATGTGTTTGCAGAAACTTTACAACTTTTAGCTAAAAGATTTAATGGTGGTAGAAAACTTGATGATATGGACTTAAAAAGCTACTGGTTTGCATTAGCAGATGAGTTTGAAAATATTGGAGAATTCCAAAAAGCGGCAAAAAAGGTAATGAAAACTTGGTCTTATGGAAGAATGCCTGAACCAAGTGCATTTATTGCCGCTAAAAAAGAACACTCCGACTTAGACATCGAAATTATAGCACAAAAAGCTTGGGATAGTGTAGTGTATGCGATTGAAAGAGGAGTTGGTTATACGGCAGTTGCAGAGTTTGAAGATGAGCTAATCCCTGCGGTTGTGGAACTCTGCGGCGGATTTAGTGAACTTGCGACTAAAACATACGAAGAGCTAAGCTGGATAAAAAAAGAGTTTATTAAAACCTACAAAGCGGCACTGCAGGGTGAGATAAGCATAAAGGCAAACGAACAAAGGGCACTTTTGGAAGATACGAAAACTTTACTAATCACGGCAGACTATCCGACTAAAACTCAGAATCAAAAAGTTTTAACCTACAAAGAAGAACAAAACAGAGTCACAAAACTAATCGCTAATTTAGCAAACGCTAAAAGGATAACGGCATGAGAAAAACAAAACAGACACCGAAAGAAAAATCAAGAATTTATATTAAAAGAGCTCTTAAAGCAATAAGAAAATATCCGCAGATTGAGGGCTATTACGTAATGAACGCTGCGGATTTGGCGAGGGATATGGATTATTACCCGAGCACTATAAGTAATTTTTTAAAACTGCTTGAGAGAAAAAGGCTTATCGAAACAAAAAGAAGCTTTGCAATGTTCGGAACGATGCATAAGGTCGGGATAAAAATTTTAAAGGACGAAAAATGAAAAACGAATATTTAGTGCTTTATGCGATTGCGGATTTGTTTACGTTTCACTTAATTAATTCCGAGGTAGCAAAGGTAATTGAGGGCGAAATAATCATACAGGTGCCGGAGTGGAAATTAAGCAAAGCGGATAGGATGGTTGTAAAGGATTTGATGGCTATACTGCAGTTTTTAGACAAAGAACTGAACGTTACAGGATTTGACGCTATTAAAGCAAAACACAAAAGCATTCTCAAAGGGATTGAGAACAACCGTTTCGTTAAACAGGGCTGGGCGGCACTTCCTGCGGCTTTAAGCATTTATAGCGAATACGTAAAAAACAACGGCAGAAAATTTAAAGTGCATAAAAACAGAGTTGCAAAACTAACAGAGCTTGTAGCAAAAGAAGCACAGGTTGAGGGTGAGGGGAATTATAGACATTTAAGCCCGCTGATCTTGAATTCGTATCAGTTTGGCGAGATGCTTTACAAACAGATTACAGGAGAGAACGATGTTAGAAAAAGTGCTTAATAAATTGGGGCTTTATACTGCAAAACAGATAAGAGAAATAGAGTTTTATACAGAGGAGGTTGAGACTAGATTAGAAAAATATATGTCCTTTTGCGATAGTTTAGGAGAAGAAAATGAGAAATTAAAACAAGACTATGAAAATTTAATTGTAGCTTTAAAGGTTTGTAAAGATGAAAAAGCTAATGCATTAAAAGAAGTTGAGAAATTGAAATTAGAAATTGCAAAGAGAGTGAAAAGGAGAAGGAGATGACAATTGAAGAATATCAATTATTAAATCCGGGCTGGGATATTGAAGATGAATATGAATTAGATTTTGTAGAACCAGACAATGAAAAAGAAGCAAAGAAAAATATTGAGTGGGTGCTTGAAAATTGCCCTGATTACGAAATTTTAGCAATTGTAATGAGAAGTTATTATTTAGGAACGATAAATTGGTAAGGAGGAAGATATGACAAGAGAAGGGGCTAAAAAAGAGTTTTGGAGAAAGGGTGGAGTTTTTGAAGAAATGTTTGAATATTGTTTTAACAAAGTTGTAAAGTTGCCTTATCAAGGTAGAGTTATAGATGTTTTTATAGATAAAATCTATGATGATTTAGAAAGTAGAGTTTGTAAAAATTGTGCGAAATATCGAGATGGTAAATGCAGAATATTTCAAGGTGCAAGATGTAAATGCACCTTGGATGTTTTGGATGATAAAAATTTTGGTTGTAATAGATTTGAAAGGAGAGTGAGAAATGAAAATCTACAAACACGACAGAAGATTTTGAGGAGGCAGAATGAGATTTAGAAAACACAAATACAATGCTAAACCCGTCGAATTCGATGGGTTTAAATTTGACAGCAAGAAAGAGGCTAAGAGGTATTTAGAACTTAAACTACTTGAAAAGGCGGGGGTAATAAGTAATTTGATACTCCAGCCTGTCTTTTTGCTACAAGAGGGGTTTTATAGAAATGGAAAAGCAATAAGACAGATGACTTATCGTGCAGATTTTGAGTATTTAGACGAAAAAGGTAGAAGAGTTGTTGAGGATGTAAAGGGTGTTAAGACAAAAGAGTATCAGATTAAGAAAAAGATTTTTCTGAAAAAATTTAAAGATGTAGTTTTTAGGGAACTTAGCTGGAAAAATAAGAGCTGGGAAGTTAAGGAGTATTAATGGCGAGGCTTAGCAAAGAGCAGTGGGAAGAGCTTAAAGCTGATTATGTTACGGGGGCTTATACGCTTGAAATGCTTGCAAAGAAATATGGGGTAGCAAAAGGCAGTATAAGTAAAAAAGCAAAAAAAGAGGGCTGGAAGAAAATTGATACAAAAGTCACTGCTGAGCTTGTGGAGATAGAAAAAGGAAACAAAAGGAAACAAGAAATAATAAAGGAAACAAAAAAGGAAACAGGGGTAAATCCTAAAAAATTTGAGAGAGCGATTAAAGAAATAAGTGACGTTAGAGATTATATACATTCTTTACAATATCTTGCAACGCAAAAAGTAAAAGAAACCCTTGAAGACGGGAAAGTTGAAGAGATAGCGACTGTATCGGGGGAAATGGGAGAAATAAGAGTAGTTGAAAGAAAGTTAAATCCAAGGGAGCTTAAAAGTCTTGTTGACGCAATAGACAAAGCGGGACAGACATTAGGGGTTGTGCCGAGGTTTTCGCAACAGGTGAACATTCAAAACAATCAGACAGTTGAAAATAAAACGATAAAGGTGGAAATAGTTGAACCTGAAAGTAAGTAAAGCGTATAAAGATTTTCTAACCTGTAAAAATCGTTATGCAGTGTTATACGGCGGGGCTGGGAGCGGGAAGTCTTATGTCGCCGCTCAAAAAATGCTCCTTCGAATGCTTAGCGAAACTCCTCATAAATTTTTAGTAGTCAGAAAAGTCGCAAGGACATTAAGAGAGAGTGTCTTTGCTTTGTTTAAGGATTTAATTTATCAGCTCGGGCTTGATGAAGAATTTAAAATAAACGAAACGAATATGTCGATAGAATGTCTTTTAAACGGTAATAAAATCGTAATGTTCGGAATGGATAACCCCGAAAAGATAAAATCCATTGCGGGGATTACGGGTATTTGGGTAGAGGAAGCCACGGAGCTTAAAGAGGGGGATTTCGACCAGCTGGATTTGAGGCTAAGAGGCGAAACTAAGCACTACAAACAGATAATTATAACTTTTAACCCCGTATCGGCTCAGCACTGGATAAAGAAAAAGTTTTTTGATTTTACGCCTCCCGATACGTTTATTTTAAAAACAATATACCTTGATAACCCTTTTATTGACGGCGAATATAGAGCCGTGATGGAAAGGCTAAAAAGAGACAATTACGAATATTATAAAGTCTATGCGTTAGGGGAGTGGGGAACTCTTAAAGGTTTTATTTATCCTAAATACGAAACAATAGACAAAATGCCTGAGTATTTTGAAAAAGAATATATCGGTATTGACTTCGGATTTAACCACCCTTATGCAATCGTTCATGTAAGAATTGATAACAAAAATTTATATGTAGATGAATTGTTTTACAGGCAGGGCTGGGAAAATCCGAAAGTGGTTGAATGGGCTAAAAGAAATATGTCTTGGGCTAAAAGAATACAGATATATGCAGACAGTGCAAGACCTGATTTGATAAAAGAATGGAAAGCGGCGGGATTTAACATAGACAAAGCGAATAAAGCCGTATTTGAAGGGATTAACACTGTTAAGAATTTTAATATTCACATCACAAAAAGAAGTGTGAATATTTTAAAAGAAATTGAATTATACGCTTGGAAAGAAGATAAAGACGGAAATACGTTAGATGAGCCTATAAAGCTAAATGACGATGCAATGGACGCTATGCGTTACGCTTTAACTCCTTATATTGCAAAATCGGGTAAAACAAAATCCCTTAAACTGGAGCTGATATGATAGAGGCAAACGAATTTTATGTGATAAATGAATTAAAAGAAATCGGGCTTAACGAAAAACAGATTAAAGAATTTTTGAAAAGATTTGCGGGATGGCGGATTTATTTTAGGAAAAAACAGAGCGAATATGAAGAGATTAGAACTTTATACAAGCAGATGAGAGCGGCGGGAATAAGCAGAGGGGAGGCAATAGCGGAGCTTGCAAGCATATTCGATAAAAGCGTAAGCCGGGTAAGAATAATAACTGCGGAACAGGAGAGTTTAAATGGATTTTAAAAAACAGGCGGAGGAACTTTTAAAAAAAGTGTTGCACGAATACCGAAATCGACCGGAGTGGAATAAAAAAACGCTTGGGGAGATGGTTGATTTTTACCTTGCGAAATATAATGAAGAGGTTAAAAAGCAGATTGAAGATGAACTTTATAAACAGCTCGGGAGTTTTTATTTTGTAAATACAAATCCTCAAATTGCAATTACTCCTGTTATGCTTAGTGATGTTTTGTATAAAAATGCAAAAGACATTTCAAAGATGATTACCAAAATCCTATATGAAGGAATTAAAGCAAAAGAAACAATTAGGGAAATTGCCTTAAAAATTTATGAGGGTTATGATTTTAGAGATGAGACAATGAAAGCTAAAAAAGTTTTACCGAAATATCTATTAAAAGCACTTGAAAAAAGAGATGATGAAATAATGAAGCAAATTGAAAAGTTAAAAACAAAGCCTTTAAGAATTGCGTATAAAGACTTAATAAGAAAAATGGATACATTTACCGATGAGGAACTTCAAAAGCTTTTAAATACCGCTTACCACGAAAAAATGAGATATTATGCAAACAGAATTGCAAAAACCGAAACGCACAGGGCTTTTATGAGTAAAAGAGCTAAAGATATGCTTGAAGATGATGAAGTTGAGTTTGTTAAGTTTGAAATGTCCCCCGCACATAAAAAAACAGACATTTGCGATTTTTACGCAAACCTTGATGTCGGATACGGACGGGGAGTAATTCCGAAAAGAGAGATGAGAACTTTACCACTTCATCCGCATTGTTATGATAAAGATACAGAAGTTTACACAAATGAGGGATGGAAATTTTTTAGAGATTTGAAAGGAGATGAAGAATTTTTGAGTTTTAATCCTGAAAATAGAAAAATTGAATTTATAAAAGCTAAAAATTTTGTCTGTTGGTTAAATAATGATAGAATGATTAGCTTCAAGCATAAACATTTCGATTTATTGGTTACCAATAAACATAATATGGCGGTCTATAAAAGAGTGACAAAAAACGGAAAAAGAGTAAACAAATTTGAATTTGTTGAGGCTGACAAATGCAATAATACAGAGTTTAAAATTCCAAGAACTGCTTTTTGGGATGGTATAGATGTAAAAACAATTAAAATAGATAAATTTGAATTTGAAACGATGGCTTTTTGTGAGTTTATGGGATATTGGTTAAGTGATGGTAGCGTTACAAAGAGAAAGAAACATTATCAAATTCAGATAGGACAACAAGATAATCAAGAAAGAATTTATAAAGTTATTGAAAGATTAGGTTTTAATCCTTATTATGCAAAAGGTTATGTAGGGTTTAGTGGTAATTTTGGTGCATATTTAATGCAATTTGGTAAAGCAAAAGATAAATTTATTCCGAAAGAAATAAAAGAATTAGATACTAAATATTTATGGAAGTTTTTAGAGGCTTTTGTTAGTTGCGATGGATATATAAGACCTCAAAAAGATTTTAAGGGATATAAAAACAAACCTGAATATCTTTTTTATACTTCAAGCAAGAGGTTAGCGGATGATTTAGGAGAACTTATTTTAAAATGCGGTTATCAGCCAAGTTTTTACTTGCAAAAAGTGAAAGGTAAAGAAATTGAATTTAGAAATGGGAAATATACAATAAATGAAGATATTTGGGTAATAAGACTTAAAAGAAGCAAAAATGCAAATGTGAGTAATTTAGAAATTAAAGAGGTTAAGTATAATGATTTGGTTTATTGTGTAGAACTTGAAAAATATAATATTTTATGGGTTAGAAGAAACGGAAAAACTTGTTTTAGTGGTAACTGTTACTGCATTTATACGCCTTACTACAAAAAAGTAAAAGGTAAACGTAAAAGTTGGAAAACGGCAGTTAAAGAGACGATGAGTAAATTTAGCGAGAAAAAACAGATTGAGATACTCGGGAGCCGAGAGAAGCTTGTGCGATTTAAAAACGGTGAGGATGTTGAAGAGATTTTTAATACTATAAGACCTAAATATCCGATTAAAAAGTATGTTGACATTTTAGAGGGTAAGGAGTATAATAGTCTTATGAAAAAGTATGAAGAAGCTATTTTAAAGAAGTTTGAAAATTTTGATGTTAGTTCAAAAGAAAAAGCAATTGAGAGTTTTGAGAAGTTGTGGAGAAATAAAGAAAAATTTTTAACACATATAGAAAAAAGAAAAGGTTTAGGGCATATAGAAAATGAATTTGATTATTTGGAAAAAACTTTAAGATGTTTATCTGAGTGTGAAAAAGTTAATATTGCAATATATAAAAAGAGTTGGGATAATATATATTTTGAAGCGGAAATAAATAATTGGGCAGTGATTTTTAATGAAGAAGGCGATTTAATGACAAGTTATAAAATTGATGAGAATATGCCTCATTTTTTAGATGTCCATAAAAAAGCCGATAATATAATAAAAGGGGTAAAAAATGAACTACAACAAACTTTTAAAAGAATTTACAATTCTCTTAAAAACAATACCAAGTGAAGTAAATTTTTATGATATTTGGGAAATTAGACCGGTTTTAGAAAAAATTGATAGCAGTAGTTTAAGTGAAAAAGAAGCTGAGTATTTTGATGATTTGCTAACAAAGCTAAATTCTATTTTAGAAAAAGTAAATATAGAAAAAAAAGATCCGTTAGTAGAAAATGAAATTAAATGGTTAAAAAATTATATTAATGAGCATATTTTGTTAGTGGCTTAAAATGGCAAGTTTATTAGACGGATTTACAAGAGAAGAAAAAATAAAATTTCTTTATATCGATTTAGAAAGCCGTAATTTAGCTGATGAAGAGACTATAAAAAGAGAACTTGAAAAAGATTTAAAAAGAATAAAAGAAGAGAAAAAGAAATCCAAAAAAGTTGAATCAGTCTAATTATGCAAATCTCTACCTACCTTATAGGAAGATTTTCCGCCGCAGTGGGTGGTCTATTTAAAACTATCCTCAATCTCCTGTGAAATTTCATCAAAGTTATCAACATCAATAGTGCTAAGGTCGTTACTGATAATCTGAAGGGCTTTTAATTTGAAATATGTCGGAGAATTTACAAGCTGTTTCATTTCGCTTAATATTCCGATTTCTTTTTCAATGTCGATGATATTGAAGTTTTTAGGATACAAAATATCGACATCGTTTTTGATATTAAGATACCTGCATACAACATCAAATGCCCTCAGTTCCAAATCTTCAAGCCTTAGAGCAAAATTTGATAAAGAGGCGTTAAGACCTTGAAACTTAATATCTAGTGCAATGCCGCTTTCTTGTTTTTCGTTTGTAGATATATCAAAGGCTATTTTATCAATTTGAGCTTCAATGTCTTTGATTTTCTGTTGATAAATCTCAGCTGGTGCCGCAGGGGGAGCGATGTATTCGGGTTTATTGAATTCCTTGCCGTAAATTATTGCGTTGTCGGTAGAGAGTTTTACTTCTACATCACTTGCGGTATCGGCATTAAGTGTAAGGATAGAAAAAGTCTGTCCCCTTAGTATTTCGTCAAGTTCGCTTTGTAGGTTATAATGCCTCTTTGCAAGTGCGGCGATTTGCGTAAATTCTCCTGTTGCGGGGAATTCGCCCGTTTCGGAGAAGATTAACACAGGGCATATTCCGAGATTGTGTTCTCCACTTTCGATTACTTTATCGGTATCTTCGGCGTCTAATATCTTCCAGCTTTGCTTATCGTAGTATCTTATAACTTTTTTTATATCTTGCTTTTGCATTGTAGAGTTGTCTATAACATCAGAAAAAGCTACATATTCAAACTTGCCTGTGTTATCGAGTTTAAAAGCTACAAGCCTCTCAGGTGCAATTTCGGTGAAGTAAGGCAGTGAGCGGCTGTCAATCTGTTCAGCGAGTGTAGCCGGTATGTTTTTAGGCATATCTACAAGCAATAAATTAACGCCTCTGACTTTTGCGTGTTTTGCAAAATTAGACATAAAAACGTCTATACTGTCGCCTTTATTATTTACGTCGTCAAAAATCATTCTTATTAAGTTGTTTGAGCTGTTACGGGTAGGCGTCTGTTTAAAAAGATAACCTGTGTATCTGTTTATTTTACTTGCGAAAATGTTTGTGTAATAGGCTATTTTTTGCCTTTCTTCATACTTTTCGTCGCTTTCACGGGGGTATTTGTCTATGTATTCGCCTGTTAAAAATCCTCCGCTTCCCTCATACGCTTCGTTTGCAAATTCCCATATTTTTGTAGCAGTTGATAAGTCCATTAATTCTCCTTAATCAGTTTATCTAAATTTTCAAATACTTTTTTTGCCGCTTTGTGTAAAAAGTCGTCGCCCTCATAACCCGGATGGTGGACACATTTGTTATCAAATCTGAATCTGTCGAGTTTAGAAAAAATCCTTAAATATTTTCTGTTTTTAGGACAGATTAAATGCGGACGGGTTCCGAATAAAACGAAAGTCGCATAATTTATCCTTTTACTTTTCCAGCTGACAAGCATATCGTCATCGGCTATCCAGACGATACCCGCACCGCCTTTTGTTTTCATTAAGATGTTTCGGTGCAGCGTTCCTTTAATAAAATGCTTTTTAGCTTGGTTTTTAACCTCTTTATGTGTTGCCGCAGTTACGTTTTTAATCATCTGTGATGTGTCAGTTATTTTATCAAGGGTTTCAAATATCTCTTTTGTTGAGGAAAACTTAATTCGCATTGCAAAGCCCTATTATCTTAAATTTAATAATTCCGGCTTTAAGATTAACAAGTCTGTCCTCATCTGTAATAGACGTAATAAGTTCTATTTTGTAAGGTAGTTTGAAAAGCGACATTTTAGTAGTGTATTCGGTTGTAAAAAATTCCTCATACAGTTTTTCATAGTCGTTTTTTGTATTAAAAGCTATAACGATGCTTAAATGCAAATCAATCAAAGCTCCCCTGTGTTCAATCTCATCTACGATAATTCTTGCAAAAGGGCAGTTAATCGCTTTGTCTGCTCCCTTTTCAAGACCGAGTTTAACACTTTTGTAAATATTAAGGCTTTGTATCAGCTCTTTTACGTTGTGTAAGACAGGAACGATGTCAATCATTTTAACCCCTTTGTATAGGGATGTTTTTAATGTTTATAATCGAGTTATTATTTTTCGCAAGATTGAAAAAATGTGCATATTCGGCTTTATACACATCATATTTCGCTTTCATTCCCTCGCTTTCAAGTTGCATTTTTGCAAGGTGCATATATACAAGGGATTTAGTCAGTTTTTCAAGATAATAATTATCGTCAATGTTTAGCTTATTAAGGACAAAATTGTATTTTTTGGCTTCTATGTTTTCAAGCTCTATCGTATCTACACCCCCGATTAAAAATTCGTCTTCATACGAATAAATCATTTTCCGCCTTTTTTAGTTTATTTTATCTTTTAAGTGTTGCGGTTTTTTCCAAAAAATGAGCCTTAAAGATTTTACAATTAGCAAAACACGGGAGGTGTAAATGTTAAAAATATTGCAAAAACTGCTTGAGGCAGGAAAAATCAGTGAAGAAGCGGCAAAAGAAATCGACAACGATTTAGGTGCAGAATTAAAAAAACTAAGAGACGAAGCAGCGGAGTGGAGAGTAAAGTATAAAGAGCTAAGTCAGACCTACGAAGAGGTTGCAAACTCTAAAAATTCGCTTGAAGAGCAGTTAAAAAGCCTTGATGAGAGAATTGCTAAGGCAAAAGAAGAGGGTAAAAAAGAATTAGTTAAAGAGCTTGAGGCTCAAAAAAAAGAAAAAGAGGAATTAACAAACAAATTAAAACAGCTTGAGGCTACAAGCAAAAGTTTAAGAATTGAAAACGCTTTAAGCAAAGCGATAGGCTCTTACGAAGTAATCGACCCTGAGGTTGTGGCGGAGGTTATTAAGCAAAGAGTTGATGTAATCGACGGTGAAGTTAAGTTTAAAGACGGAAAAAGCCTTGATGATGGTATTAAGGAATTTTTTGAAAGCAAACCGCACCTTTTGAAAGCAAAAGGAAACGAGGGGAGCGGTGCCGGAAGCAACAGCGGGACAGGATTTAAAGAAGATACCTTAACAGCAAAGTTATTAAAAAAATTAAAGTAAGGAGCAGTAAATGCCTAAAATTAAATTACAGGATTTGTTTCAGGCGACTTTGTGGACGAACGACATCTTAAACGAAGCACCTGAACTTAAAAATATATTAAATTCACCTTTAATTATTACAAGTCCCGATTTACAAAGCACAGTAAATGCTGCAAAAGCGGGTAGTAGATTTGAAATGCCTTATATAGACGAGCCTGATTACACAGAACCTGAGGCGATGGACGACAGCGATGACGAAATTACTACAAACAAACTTGCTTGGAGTAATATGTTTGCGGTGCTTGGGCTTTATTCTAAAGCTTATAAATATTCACATCTTGCGGCACTTTTAGCAAGAGACAGCGACCCGGCAAAAGTAATTAGGGATGTTATCGGTAATTACTGGGCCAGGGATTTACAAAGAAGAATGATTAATATTTTAGTGGGCATTTCCAAAAAAGCGGGGACTGATTTAACGCTTGAGGTTAATGATACCATCGGTGCAAGTGTAATAATCGACGGTGTGTCTTTGCTTGGTGATCATCAGGATAAATTTGAAGAGATGTTTGTGCATTCTAAAATTTATGCGGATTTGAAAAAACAAAACTTAATCGAGGTTATTCAGCCAAGCGAAGAGGGAGCAAAACCTATTGAAATGTATGGAAATTATAAAGTAACGGTAAATGACTTAATGCCGGTTGATACAGACAAAGACGGAAACAAACGTTATACATCAATTATCGCACAAAGAGGTATTTTTGCATTCGCTCAAAAAGAGCTTGGCGGAGATATGCCTTTAATTGAACTTCACAGAAACCCTCTATCAGGAAAAGGAAGCGGAGATACAACCGTTATAAGCAGACAGGGGTTTGTATTACACCCGGTAGGTTGGAGCTGGAGAAAATCGGGAATGAGTCCGACGCTTGCAGATTTAGCAAAAGACACTAACTGGGAGAAAAAATTCCAGACCAAACAACAGAGATTTGTAAAAATCGTAACCAAATAAGGAGTGAACAATGGCGGTTAACAGAAATTTTGCGGATAACTATTATATCGGCGGTGGAGAGCTTTATGTAAAATTGGCGGGTGAAGACAATTTCAGGTATTTCGGACAGACTGAGAGTGCTACGGTATCCTTCAAGGTTGATAAGGTAGAACACCAAAACAGCGAGGGCACTATCCTTACAACCGACTTGGAGGTTACAAAGGCAGTAAGTGCAGAGATAAGCATTCAAACAGCCGATTTAAACCCTACAACCTTAGCCCTTGCATTTAGCGGGGAATACAACGAAGTTAAACAAGCGAGTGAGACAGGTTTAGAGGTGGATATTACAAGTGCGGCGGCAGGTGCGGTATATGAGCTTGGGAAAAGAAAAGTTAAAAATGTTGTCGTTACCTACAATGACGGAAGCGAAGACGTTGCAGCAGAAGAAGGAGTTGATTACAGCGTAGATTATGAATTCGGAACGGTTGAAATTGCAAAAGACGGAGTTTTAGTTGACAAAGATGTAAAAGTAACGTTTGACTGCGACGCAGTTAAAATTGGAACGTTTACATCGCTTAACAAAACATCTCAGGAGGTGGCGTTAAGATTTATTTCTAAACCGCTTCACGGAAAGCCGTCTAAGACTGAAATATTTAGAGCAAACCTCTCACTTGACGGAGATTTTGCACTTAAGAGTGCTGAGGATATTCAGAAAGTTACACTTAAAGGAAAAGTGCTTAAAGACACTACAAGACCTGAGGGACAGCAGTTTTTGGTTAAAGAAGTTTTGGCGTAAAGGAAATAAATGAAATTTTATAGAGAAAAAAAAGTCCTTGAATTTGATGATAAAGAGGTAGAGCTTTACGAAATAAACGTAAAGTCTCTTATTAAACTTGCAAACAAAGAGTATAAAAACAATTACGAGCTTATTGCCGATAATTCAAATCTCACTATTGAAGAACTTGAAAATGCAACTATTGAAGCGTTAAAAGCGGTTGAGGAAGCTTTTTTTGAATTAAACGCTAAACATTTTGACGAAAAAGGAGAAGACAAAACCGATAAAAAAAAATCCTAAAACTAATTTCTCTTCTTATCTCCCATAATCACACAAACCCCGAAGAATATGGTTTAAGTGCTTTTCTTTTAGCAATAGAGCAAATCTATGAAGAAAAAGAGGAAATGATTAAAAATATAGCTATTGCTAACAGAATTGCACGTTTTGCAAAAGACAGCGACTTTAAAGATTTTGTGAAAGAAAAAGAGGTTGTGGATTTAGAAGAAGTTGAGAATTTTTCTATTTAAAGGGCGGAAATGGATAAAAAACTACAAATTGAGATATTAGCAAACACAAAACAGGCGGTTGAGGATATTAAGAAGCTTGAAAATGAAATAAAGAAATTTAGCAATGATGTAAAAAAAGGCAATGTTGATTTAGAAAAACAAGAAAAACAATTTAGCAAAATAGCAAAAGGGATAAAAACAGTCGTAACTGCTTATGCAGGATTTGAAGTTATTAAGAACGTTATCGGAACGGTTGCGGATTTTGAACAAAGCTTAGCAAGACTCAGTGCGGTATCTCAAGCAAGTGCGGCACAGCTTGAAAATATGAAGCAAAAGGCTATGGAGCTTGGCGGTTCAACTGAATATACCAGCTCACAAGTAGTGCAGGGTATGAATTATTTAGCGATGGCAGGTTTTAAAACAAACGAGATATTAAAATCAACGGCAGATGTTTTAAATTTAGCGACAATAGGGCAAATGGATTTAGCAAGGGCAAGTGATATTTCATCAAACATTTTGAGTGGTTTTGGATTAAGTGCCGAAGAGATGAAAAGGGTAGTTGATGTAATGAGTGCCACTATTACAAATGCAAACACGGATATACAGCAGTTGGGTGAGGCGATGAAGTTTGCGGCACCTACAGCACACTCTTTGGGTATAAGCATAGAAGAAACATCTGCAGCGTTAGGTGTTTTAGGTAATGCGGGATTGCAGGGAACTATTGCCGGAACAAATTTGGCACAAGTAATAACGAGATTGGCGGCACCCGTCGGAAAAGCAAAAGAAGCCTTAGAGGAATTAGGTGTAAAAGCATACGACAGCAAAGGGAAATTTGTAGGGCTTAAAAACGTTTTAGGGCAGTTAAACGCTAAGATGAAAGATATGACGCAACAGCAAAGAATAGCGTATCTTAAAGACATATTCGGGCAGGAGAGCTTAAAAGCCGCATTAATTTTATTAAGCGAGGTTGATAAAAGCTATTCTAAATTATTAGAGAAAAACAAAAAAGCCGCAGGTGTAAGTGAAAAAATAGCAAAACAGATGAGAAATACGCTTGAAGGTAATTTTAAAACATTAATGAGTGCATTAGAAAAACTTGCTTTAACGATAGGGCAACAGTTATTACCCACATTAACAGAATTTCTAAAACTTTTAACAGCGGGGGTTAGCAATATTACAGATTTTTACGATGCACATCAGCATTTAATTAATGCGATAGTGGAGTTAACTGCGGCATTTTACAGTTTAGCAAAAGCCAAAGCCGTTTTGGAAGCGGTTATCGGTGCTGAGGCAATAGCAAAATACGGTGCATTAAGAGCGGTAATAACAACATTAATAACTAAAATAAGGGCATTAGGTGCGGCAATGCTTGAACTTGCTGCGGCTAATCCGGTATTGGCGTCTATAACTGTTGCGGTATTAGCGGCAAGTGCGGCGTTTGATGAAATGAATGACGAAATAAAAGAGCTTAACAGCGAAACAAAAAAATTGCAAAGCAATACTTCCGATTTTGAAAGCGTTATGAAGAAATTGCAAGACGCAATGGTGCTTAAAGACGGGAGGAAAGAATTTAAATTAACGGGCGATGAGATAGACAGATTAAAAAAGAAAACTGAAAAACTTACCGAAACTACAAAAGCTCAGATTAAAGAATTGCAGAACAAAATTAAAGACGGCGACAGCATATGGGATGAAATGCTCGGGCTTGATAAGACGGATGAATACAAAAGACAGTTAGCAACCTTGCAAGAGAGATTAAAAGTTTTACAAGCGACAGAAAACAAACTAAAAAACACAAAACCGTTTGAGGGAACGAAAGACAGTGCGGTAAAAGCAAAACAGGCGACAGAAAAACTTACAAAAGAGCAGGAAAAATATTTAAAAAGTTTAGATAGCAGATTGCAAAAAGAAAAAGATACTACAAAAACCGTTTTACAATTAAGAGATGAGGAAATAGAGAAAGCGAAAACGCTTTTAGGCGATACGGTGCATTTTGAAAAAGCAAAAGCGGAGATTATACAATATTACAATTTACAGGAAATAAAACAATTTAAAGATAAATACAAGCAAAGAATTGAATTACATAATAACGCTATTGAACGACTAAAAAGTAAAGAAAAAGACCTTGCGGATAAAATTGCGGATATACAGACACGTCTTAATGCGAGGCTTAAACAGCTTGAAACCGAAAGACTTAACGCTATTGAAGACATCGAAAATAAAATACATAATTTAAAAATGTCAACTGCTTCTTCTTATGAGCAATATTTAGATAAACAAAAACAGGCGGAAATAAGACTTGCAAAAGCAAAAGAAGCAATAAGAAACGGCGACTTGGCTCAGGCTAAAAGGTATATGTCGCAATATGAAAATTTAATGACTTCTATTGCAAATACGGAAATAAAAGAAAACGGCAAGGTAATAGTTAGCAAAAAGCAGGCAAACGCCGCAGCAATAGCGGGACTAAGACAACTTGAGAGCGTAACGAACGAATATTATGCAAAGGCAAAGGCACAGGAAGAGGCAGCGGCACGAGCTAAAATACAAAACCTTAAAACAGAGCTTGAAGCGACAAAAGCTCAACTAAATCTTGAAATGCAAAGACTGAATCTTGAAAAACAGTTAATCGAAACGCTTACGGGTAAAAAAGTGGATATTGATACGAGTGCGGCATTAGAAGCGATTAAGAATTTAGACGCTCAAATTAAACAGTTAGACGAAAAACTTAAACAGAAAAAAGACGTTAATGTAGATACGGATAAAGCAAAAGCGGAACTTAAAAAAGTAGAAAACACAAAAGCAAAAGTTAAAGTAGAAGCAGACACAAAGCCCGTTTTAGCGGCGGTTATGGAAGTTACCGACAAGGTTACCGGTAAAAAAGAGGTTATTAAGTTCTACGCTAATACAAAAGAGCCTGAGGAAAAATTAAAAAAAGTTAATTTAAAAGCCAAAGACCTGAAACCTACCGTAAAAGTAAAAAGCGATGTTTCACAGGCTTTACATAAACTTAGTCAAATTCCTAAAACAATTACAACAATACATTACATTAAGACGGTAGAAACCCACGCTACAGGGGGTATTGCAGGATTTAGAAAAGTGCAGGGCAGAATTCCGGGAGATGACCCTTTAAACTCCGATGACGTTCCGGCTTTACTTACAAGAGGAGAGTTTGTAGTAAAAAGAGATGCCGTTAAACATTACGGAGAGGACTTTTTATATAGACTAAACAATAAACTGCTCCCTAAATTTGCAACGGGTGGACTTGTAGAGATAGGAAGACCACAACAACTTATAACGCAATTGTCGGATTTATCAGGCGGCAGTAGTGGCGGATATAGCGATGGGGATATTATAAGTAAATTGGACGATTATTTAAGCACGTTAAAAGAGCTTTTGGAGCATTTCAGAGGCACAGACAGACCTGAAAAAAAAGAAATTGAAAACACAATACAAAAAGTAGAGGACACAAAAAGCAAATACGAAAACGACCAAAAAGCTATTACGGATTACAAAGCGAACATAAAAGGTAAAACGTTAGACGAAGCAGGATATAAAGAATACGAAAGCAAATTAAAAACACTGCAAAGCAAATTAAAAACGGACGAAGAAAGCGTTAAAAAATTAGACGAAACGGTAAATAATTTAGTGCAAAGAATAAATGATTATTTAGCACAAGTAGATAAATATAAAGATTTGATAAGAAACAGATTATCGCAATTACAAATAGACGAAAGTATAGTTTTACCGCCTGATTTTGATTATGTTATGGATTTAAACAGGCTTAAAAGTTTTTATAACAAACTAATAACGTTAAATGTTCCAAGCAAAGAAGAGATAAAAATAGATTTCCAAAGATTTGCTAAAAACAGTGTGAATAATACGCCAAGATATTTACAAGCCGGATATTCTTTAATAAATAATCCGGCTTATCGACCAATTGATTACAATATAATGGCTACACAATTTTTGACTAAATACGGAGTAAATGACGGCTTATTACAATACAGATTTGCAAATCTCTTTAAATACAATAAACAGGCAGCAACATTAAGCGAGGATAACCTTAATATTTTAATACAGGATATTTTAAAAGACAAACTTCCTAAATTCGCAACGGGCGGACTTATTAAACTTGCGAACGGCGGCAAACTTCCGGGATACGGCGGGGGCGATAGGAATTTAGCACTTTTGGAAGACGGGGAGTTTGTTATAAGAAAAGAAGCAGTTAGTATGTTTGGAACGGATTTGTTTGAAAAGTTAAACAGCTTTAAACTTCCTAAATTCGCAACGGGCGGATATGTAGGGAATTTGCCAAGTGCAAACAATACAAGCGGCGATACGGTAAATGTGAACTTTAAATTTCCTGATGGAGCAAATTTTGAAATGCAAAGCGATGAAATGACGGCAAAACAACTTGCAAGTTATTTTAAAAGGATAATGTGATGGTTAGAATAAAAAAAATCGGCGGGATTGAGCTTGACAACCCTTTATTCTTGCTTGAAAGTTTTGAAATAAAAAACGTCAAGGCGGTTAGTTTTAATACGCTTGGCGGTTCTAAAATAGTTTTTGAAAGCATAAGACGTGATAATGCAAATAATATAACGCTTGAGAGTATGGAGAACGGCTGGCTTAGGCTTGAAACTTTACAAAAAATAGTAAATTTAGCAAATGAATTAGGTTTAACGGTTGATTTGACGACAACGGATAACAGCACGGTTAAGGCGAGATTTAGACTTGAAGAAAAAGAAGTAGTAAAAGCCGAGATGTTGTATGAGGGGAGCGAGTGGTATAAAGTTACAATTAAGATGGCTTATGCTTAGATTTTGGAAAAAAACAAAAACTGTAAAAGCTAAAATAAACAAAAAAGGCTAAAAATGGCGGATTTAGAATTTTATAAAAGTTTAAAAATAGATGAGTTTGACCCTTCTAATAACGGAGATGACATTGATACGGATGCACTAATTGAAAGTGGGGTTTTAAACAATCTGCTTTTGCCTGTAAGACCCTACACTGCAGAAATAGGCGGAGAAAGGTATTTCAAATTTTTCATAAAAGCGACCGTTGATGTTTTAACACTTGGGCTTGATGTGGCTTCGTTTACCACCTCCCCTACAGAGGAAATATATCTTTTTGAAGCAGGAAGCAATACCGAACTTGAAAGTGATTTAGACAAAAGCAATTTGAGACTTTACGGTGGGTTTTTAGTAACAGCTTATGATAAAGACAATAAAAAGGTTACGGCAGACAGGGATGTGAGCAAATTTGTAAAAGCAGACGATAAAATAACTTTTTATAAAGAAGATAATACAAAATTAGTAACTTGGGAAGTTGAAAACATAAATGGTTCGGAAATTACTTTTAAAACGGTTAGCGATGATGATGTTAGCAACTTAAAAGCAAGTAGCACTATTTTTTTAGATGCTTTAAACGAAAATGAATATAAAGGATTTTGGATTAAAGAAGTGGTGCAACCTTTTACGGAGCCTATGGAAGACCCTGTAAATGAATTTATCTTAAACATCTGGTATGATTTAAAGTGAGGCTATGAGTAATAATATAAACATTACTTTACACAATCAGGTAAAAAATTATAGTAATGCAAACTTAAGCGTAAGAGAAGTTATAAAAGATAATTTTAAAAATTATAATAAGATTGTTGCAACAGAAGAACAAATAACTGACATTTCGGACTGGAATAGGTGTAGCTATGGGTTTATTAAAAACGCAAATGGGGAATTTACAAATGAGGACATTAGCGACAGGCAAACCGCTTGCATATACAAAACTTTTGAACAGGTCTTAAAAATAAGCTTTGATTATAAAGTCAGCTCCGAGCAAAATTATGATTTTTTAAATGTATATTTAAACGGAGAGAGGGTTATACATATATCTGGTGAGACGGATTATGCGAATTATACAAAAACTTTTGATGCCCCTACAACAATAGAGATAAAATTTGAATATACAAAAGATGTAAGTACATCAGCAGGGAATGACGCAGGATTTATTAAAAATTTAATAATCACAAAAAAAAGCATTTGTTTATGTAAGCTAAAAAATGAGCTAAAAGATTTTAAACAGACAAAAAACGACATAAAATATAAGATTTTGTCTGCTAAAAATATTAATAATAACATTAAATACAAAATTAAACCTTTCAAAGATGTTAACAACAACATTAAATATAAAATCAAGCCTTTTAAAAACATTACAAATTATGCATTTGAAAGAATTGCTTACGATTTAAGAAATCCGCCCGTTCGGATAATCTTTAAAAACTTTAAGGACTGATGATGGAAGTATATTTAAGCGTATATTTTACAAACCATTTGGGGCAGAAAAAGAAAATTGACGATAAGATAGTATCTATTCAGGATGGAATTTTTGATATAAGCATTCATAAAATTTATAATTCTTTAATTTTTGTGGTAAATGATTTGTATATTGACCCTGCAATTGTGGGGGATTTAATTGAACGGGTAGAGGTTAGATATAAAATAGACGACGGTGAAGAGATAATCGAAAAATTTGTAATTGACAACATTGATTATTTAAAAAATAACAATATAAAAGTTTACTGCAAAAGCAGGACAATAAAATATACCTACAAATACACAGGCAATTTAAATAAGACAATTCAGACAAACTCAGTTAAGGGCTTGATTGCTACTTTATTGCCCGATGTAACGGTTAACAGTGAGAACTTAACCGACATTCCTTTATTGTTTGATTATACGGTAGAGAATAAAAGCATTGAAGAGGCTATTGAGGACATAAGCAAAATTACGGAGTTTGATTATTACTTTTACAGGGGTGTTTTGTATTTTGAAGATAAAAAACGGATAAATAAAGACGACATAGCTGTTAAGAGATTTAGCGAATTAAGCGACATTATCGATTTTAGCACATCTACAAACAAAGACGAAAAAAAGATTAACAAAATCTACATAAATAAAAAAGACGATAAAGCCTTTACGGCAAAGCCTATTATTACGCTTGAAATAAAAGACTCCCCGCAGTGCTGCAGTCCTGATAATGTAATAATTTATACGGATGATGAGGGAAATACCTACAAAATAAGTCCCGTAAATGCCTTTTTTGTTATTTATTATTCTCCTACAATACGAGAGCCTAATTGCAATGTCGCTTATGAAACGGGGGAGAGGATTTTGGTTGAAAGATATGAGCTTAATAACGATGAGTTTGTAAGGCTTACGGGGGGAATTGAAGAAATAATAGCGATTGAGGGGGTTGAGAATTACAGTTTCGAGAAAGGTCATAATTTGCTTGTATTTGATAAGGTAGAAAAAGGAGAGCTTAAAATTACCTACAAAACAAAAGTTTTACACGGAACGATAGAACATTCGAAATATCCAAAATCAGTTAATTTTCATATTACGCATTTTAATCAAGTTATTGATTATGAACACAAAATAGAGCTTAACGGATATTATCCAATCCCTTACGATTTTACCCTTAATCTTATGAGAGATTGGGGTATTGATTACGGCGAGGCAATAAATAAAAACATAACAATATCAAGAAAAGACGGCGATGTTTTTGCGGTTATGGGGACTTATACAAGCAATGCATTCGGGGAGCTGGAATTTAACATAAGCGAATACAATACTTATAAATTCGAAATGAGCGGACAGGAGCCTTTATATTTAGACTGGTATGCAAACAAAAAGCAGATTTATATGAATGAGGTGCAATAATGGGAAAAGTAACGGAAATTAGAAAAGCAAACGGCGAGGTTATGAGGATAATCGACGGGGAGTATGTGATAGGCGCTAACAGCGGGTGTTTTGCAAATCCAAGCCCCTGTAGGAAAATAATAAACGGGGAGTATTTAGTTGAGGGGTGTGAGGGGGGTGAGAGATATAAGCCACAATTTATTTCTTGTATTTTTAAAGAAGAATTTGATACTTCGGTTCATTATGAAGAGTCTTGTTTTTATGTGAAAGACGAAAAAATAGAAGATATAACAATGATTAAAGAACCCTTTTATTGGGCTACAAACACTAACAGAATAGACAAAATTATAAAAGATGGAAAAGTTTTACTTGAAACAAAACCTGACTATATGTGTTCTTATAGTCCAGATCGCCAGCAAACTTATAAACTACCACCAGAAATAATTGATAAATATGGGATGCCTACAAAAGATTATGTGTATGCTTATTATATTGTACAAAAAAATATACTTATAATTAAACCAAAAAGGTATATAGATATATGTTATTTTAATAAAGGCTTAAAATGCTAATAAAATCACAACAAATTCAGGAAAATCAAACCCCTTTATACAGCGGAGTTTTTGAAATCGACCGAAAGGGTGAGAGCAAAGAGATTAATGACAGTCTTATTGCAAATGAAACTATTGCTACATTAAGAGCTACATCCGAATTTTTAGAATACGGATACGATAAACAGGAAGTGGAGTTTAGCACCTATTTTGCACCTTTAAAGATTAACGACATTATAGAAGTTTATGCCCCGACTTACAGAATACCAAGAGACCTTACAAAAACAAAGTTTATCGTTAAAAAGATAACGCATTATTTCAAAGACGGGGTTATTAAAACAAAAATCAAGGCGGTGAGGTATGATTAAAGAGCTTAACAAACTGATTGAAAAACAAATAAGAAAATCACAAAAAACAAATGAATATAAAAAGATAGTTAAAATCAAAAAGCAAAATACGCAAACAATTAAACTAAAAAATCTCTCTTTCTAATTTTTCCCAAAAAACAATCTTTTAATCCCTTATTATTTAAATAAAAAAAGGCTTACTGTGGCGACAAGAAATATAAAAATCACAAACACTTGGCAAAAAGTCGGGAACGGAGAAGTGGTTGTAATACAAAACAGAGGACTTGAATATGTAGAGGTGGCGACTGTAAAAAAGGGGGAAACACCGGAAGCGGGGTTCATGCTGGGTAACAATGAGATTTTTAGTTATTCGGGTGGAGATGAAGTGTGGGTAAAATGCGTAAGAGGAAGCACAAATATTATTATAGACAATGTAGGGGTTTAAAATGAATATTATTTATCCTGTAAGCGGAAATGGAAGCGGGGCGATGATTGATGATAATGCAATAGCTACAAATAAAACTTGGAGTTCAAATAAAATTAATTCAAAATTTATAGAAATAAAAAGTGAAGCTCCCACCCTATCTTTACCAAAGCAAGCAAATGAAGATACTAAAGTAACGATAACAATAACAAATTATAAGGATAATACGGATTACTATTTTAATACGGACGCTGGAGATATTAATTATAACGGGGGTAAAACTGCTACATTAACTACAGAAGAAGTTGAAGAAGATACACAATTTACAGTTACTTGTTATGCGGTTGAGGCGGGTAAAACGAGAAGTGATACGACTACTAAAAATATAACCGTCTTAAACGTTCCTGTGATAGCGGATGGAAGCATAAATAATGCAGATTTTGATGCAAACGCTGATACAAACGATGGATTTGAATATTAAGGAGTATAAATGAAAGCAATAAAAGATAATGCAATATATCTGGAAAAGATTGTTACACAGGACGATGGTGATAGTGATTTTGCAAAAGTTACAGATACTGCTGTAAACTACAGACCTGAAGAAATAACTCTTTTAGATGATACTACAAATACTGACTTAGTTACTACTACTGAAGTAAATGAAAAAGATGATGTGTTGCTTATTAAGAATGACAATAATATTGTTGAAACAAAACTTGGTTCTGTAACAATAGGAATAATAGATACTACACAAACACTTGATATTTTTGGAGATGGAAGTTGTATAGCAACCTATACTTTTGATGGTGAGAATGTCAATGATTTATCTGGAAATTATAATGGAACTTGGGGTGGGACTGAAGATTATGAGAATGGCAAATATGGAAAAGCAGCTAAGTTTGATGGAAGTAGTTATGTTAATTTGCCCTTGCATGATATTATTGATGAAGCACAAAAATATATATCAATATGGTTTAATCTAACTAATGAAATCAATGAAAAAAAAATTATTTTTCAAATTGACCAAAATGATGCAGGATGGACTAATTTTCAAATTTATATAGATACCGATTATAAAATAGTGATAGGAGGTAGAGGTGGTGACCATAAAAATGTAAGCTATAAAAAAGTTTTTATAGGTTCTAAGGCAGTATCATTAAATAAATGGCACAATCTAATTGTCAACAAAAACAGCAACACTTATTATATATATTTGAATGGAGAATTGATAGGGACATTTGATTTTAATTTCTATTTACCATCCAATTCTTACAGACAAATAATAGGTGCTTTTATAAATTCACCAGACGATAGTGATATAAGAAACCAATTTGTAGGTTTAATTGATCAATTTCGTATTTTCAACCGTTCTTTAACTGAAGATGAGATTAGTAAATTATACAATGAACAAGCAAGAAAATACATAGCAGATATATCATCTGCAAACCTATCAGAAGCACCTAAAAAAGCCTTTAAAAAGCAACTGCCGTCTGTAAGCATAGCGATAGAGGCTACAAAAACGGACATAACGGATACAAGTTTTAACGAATTAATTCCTAAAACAACAACTTATGACGGGTCTAAATTCATAACTGTATATTCTGATTTAGCGAAAGAAGGTAGAGTTATACAAAGAAAAATAGTAGCTCCTAATAAAGGATTGGAGATTGTAGAACCATTCACTTCAAATTTATGGAAGAAAGGATAATGAAATGAGATACGAAATAAAAGAAACTGTAACTACAAAAGACGGTTTATATTACAAAAAAGCAATACAGGAAATTCCTGTAGCTTCTGAAAGTGAGAATATTAAAAAAGGTTTAGCAAGAAAGAGAATACAAGAAGAAGTGTTTGATTTACCTGACAGTATTGCAGACAATGCAAAGATGATTTCTCTTTTAATGTCTGTTATTAAAAGAATTTATGAAGCATTACCTACGACAACTAAAAACAAAATTAAAGACAAAGAAATGATTGAAGAAATGATTAAAGTTTTTGATAATATACAGACTTTAGCAGATGTTCAGTTTGCTAAAGAGGGCGATAAGATGATTAAAAAAATATTTGACAGACAAGCTAAAATAGGTGATATTATTAAGGATGTTTATAATGCTTAAATATTCAGATTTTAAATTACAACCTTTACGAAACCATAAATTCAAACTTTTAGAGTCTGTCCGTTATAAAGATATAGAGGTGCCGAAGAATTTCCGCACAGACGGGGCAAGTGTACCAAGACCTTTTTGGTGTATTTATCCTCCAAACCGCACGGATTACTTGCCGTGTGCGATTATTCACGATTATTTGTGCGATAGAGGAGAGTATAAAAAGGCGGATAAGTATTTAAAAGAATGCTTAGAAGAAATAAGCGTTTCAAAATTCACAAGATGTGTTTTTTATTACGCAGTGAGAATATATCACATAATCAAATATAGACAATAAGGAGAAAAAATGCCGCATAAAAACAATTTACACGATTTAAGCTCCTTATCAGTAATAATTGTTTTATTTTTCGGATTATGGGGAGCTTATTTAAACTATATAAGAAGGGTTTTAACAAACAAAAATCTAACTAAGACACAAAAAATTTTGTATTTTTTTACAGATTTTGCAAGCAGCACAGGGTTTGCGGTTTTAACATATATTGCACTGCAGGGCTGGGGTATTAACGAACTTTTAAGTGTTGCCGCTGCAGGATTTGTAGCACATCAAGGCACAAGAGCGGTTTATTTAGGAGAGATTATGTTAGCTGAAAAATTAGGACTTGAAAAAACGGTAGATATTATAAAAGAAACGCACAAAAAGGAGAATGAATGAATAGTTTAAGTAATATTATAGCAATTACGCTTATTGCGTTTGTGATTGCCTTATATATGTATATAACGCATATACAAGATGTTAGAAAAGATTTACAGCGTCAAGTCAGACAAAAACAAGCGGAAATTGTAAAAGAAAAGCAAAACACTAAAATTAAAAGTTTTGAGGCAAGGCAAAAAGCGAAAAAAGAAGTCTTAAAAAAACAGACAAAGGATAAAAATGAAACTGAAATTAATACTTCTGTCGGTTATCACACTCTTTATTTTTAGCGGCTGTGTTAAAAAAGAATATGTTTATGTAAAAACACCTTGCCCGGGACTGCAGACTTATGAAGTAAATACCACAAAAGATAAACACTTTACAATACATTATTATATAAAGGAAAAAAAATGAAAACAAAAGTAAAAGATGAAATCGTAGAAATGCCCCTTGAGGATTTTAAAACGCTTATGGAAGAGCTAAAAAAATGCAGAAAAGATAAAGAAGAATTAATTAAAGCAAACAAATTTCTTAACGAACAGATAAAAGAATATAACGAAAAATTTGTAAAGGACGTAAATGACCGTTAAAGATTTTATAATAAAACACGAGGGACTTAGACTTAAACCGTATCTCTGCCCCGCAGGAAAACTCACAATCGGCGTAGGCAGAAATATAGAAGAAAACGGAATTAGTGAAGATGAAGCGATGTATTTGCTTGAAAATGATATTAAAAGGTGCGAAAACGAATTAAGAGAGATTTTTCCGAACTTCGACAGTCTGCCTGAAAACATAAAAATAGCTTTAATAGATATGGATTTCAATTTAGGTAAACCGAGATTTTTAACCTTTAAAAAATTAATACAGGCGGTAAAAGAGGGCGACTTTAAAAAAGCGGCACAAGAGGCTAAAAATAGCAGGTGGTGTGAGCAGGTTAAAAGCAGATGTGAGGATGTTTGTGAAATGATAAAAAGTAACAACTTTACTGACAATTAACAATCAAATATAACTCCTAAACTGTCAGTAAAATTGTCAGTAAAAAGCCGCTAAAATCCACTGACATTTTTGATTTTTAGTTTTAGAAAATCCGATTTTATGGGGCTTTTGAAGCATTGGCGTCCCCGGTGCGAT